>Ga0194135_10003177_pt1 | contig 10026 bp, 11 predicted proteins | sample LitLau_LLRF_2013_FD_134024 | JGI IMG/M metagenome (GOLD analysis project Ga0194135, IMG submission 134024) | Freshwater sediment microbial communities in response to fracking from North America - Little Laurel Run_MetaG_LLRF_2013 (version 2) | ecosystem: Environmental > Aquatic > Freshwater >... | reverse complement strand
GGAAACCATGGTTTTTGTTGTAAACTTTGTAAGTACTGTTGTAAACTTTGTAAAGTTACAAAGATTACAGAGTTTACCACAGTTACAGCGTTTAATACGGTCAACGTGAATACCCCCATTATTAATTATCTATCCCTAAATGTTTCACAAACCAAAGATGTGATAGAGAAACATTAGAACTCATTTTTCTGCATCTGCTTCTAATATTAAATTGCTGACCCTATCATGTAATATTTAAAATGAATATTGCTTGATCAATGTAGCGTAAAAACAAGTAATGATATATTTGAGATGAATATGATGTGTCTGTGCATTCAATTTTTATGTGTTATATTCGTCGTCATACTATATGATGTATTTTGTCTGTGATTATTTTTTTAATTTAAACAAGTTAGTAACTGAAGATGAGAGAATTTCACTAAATGATCTGTTCACTAGATCTAACGTACCTAATTTCGAGATGGTCATATCATATTCCTTGTGATTTTGGTTTGCCTATCTCTTCGCTAAACGAATGATTGTGCATTAAAAAGTGTAATGAAAATGATGATAAAAAATCATATAAATAAACAACTAAGACTCATCTTGCTACGGAATTATTTTCATGGACGTTTATATTCGATGACTTCATCACCGTTAAGACAATCCAACGCAAGAATTTCCCATGCAGTTGAATTTTAGTCTTGGTTATTTATAAAATCCAAACCGAATTGCTAGTGAACTAACTAAGAACATGAGTTGGGCGAGAGATGAAGAGACAATCGATTTAAATCAATTGGAAGTTAATACAATGGATAATGCTATCTTACGGAATAAAAAGAGGTTAGGTTGCTGACCGTACTTATAATTCTATTCATGCATTCTCCGGATAGAATCAAATCAAAGGTCTATTCATCGTTTATATCGGATACCAAGAAAGTCTTATTCGAATATGAGATGACAAACGAATCTCTCGGGCTGGTTTATTACAATATTGTCGCATTCGAATCCCTTCCTTTAAGAAAGATCACTGGGCAGGATACATTCAGGCGTACCGTTAAGGAAATTGGGGCAAGTCGATCAAATATTGGATTGTAAAATCCAAGAACAACTATGCATTATTTCCAGTTGTTCCATTGGCTTTTGTTTAGCTTGTCGATTTCAATCTTATCCACAATTGTTACCTCAGAGAATTCTTTGAAAGTGTGTACCAAGTCTGGATTAGTTTATGAAGTGTCTTCATCAAAATGCACTCGTGGTGCGTGGACGAGTTTACCTGTGGATGTGGACTGTGTTTGCGGTTCAGGATTGTAAGCTGGTGCAATTAGTAACTTAAATTCGTATTTGTTTTGCTTATAATAACGGCAATGTCAGTCATTGTGTACTCAATGCCCTAACTAACCAATTAATTAATTTACTAACCTAACTAATCTACTAACGTAACTAATTTTGTCCTTTGTTCATGTTCATTTAGATGGATTCTGTCTGAGTCTTACTGCGATAAAAGCTTTTATCTATTGGCCAGCAAGAATTCAAATCAATGTTTCAAGATAAATCGTCCAGTATGAAAATTCACTTAAATATTATAATTTCGCCCAGGTGGTATATATAGAGTAGCTCATATAAAATTGAAGGATTATCACACAGGTAAGGAGATTTCTTTCCCTGTCGAAAGGATCAGGAATCGACGGGAGCTCAAAGTTCCACTTCAGTGGAAACCTCGAATCATTCAATGAATTCTCGGGAGATCTAAATGTCCAAGATCCACCAGAAGTCTCTTACGTGATCACGTTTAACGAGACTAAAAAGTCTTTGTATTTACGCCATGAGGAAGGAATCAGCTCTAAATTTTGGCAAAAGTGTTTCAAGCCATCAGAAAAACCCGGAAGTTTGCTAATTGTTCAATCAAGCACAGCTTCATTATTGAGCTCAACAAGCAATTGTGATGACCTCAGAGAAACTGTCTTTGGCTATGGAAAAACTACCGGATTAATTTGGAATGTAGAGTTGGGATCCATGTGGCACCCCAAAGGTTATTATAGAAGCTGATATACATGAAATGCACGAGATATGGTTGTTTGTACACCGTAATACTTAAATACTTTGACATTTTTGGGGCATAGATGGAATAATTAAGAGTGCTGAGTCCTGCACTGCAACGTGTGGAAATAAAAAGCCTATTATAGACAAAGGTGGTGGTCAAAAGCCCAAAATAGCAGATAATTCAACTGTAAAAATTCGAGAGGACTCGATAGAATACGTGGCTTCGGAAGATGACTACGATTTGGCTCCTGAAGACGACTCGAATAATGAAAATGACACTGACATCTTTACTGAGAAGATGTTGGATAACGGTCGAGACACAATTCGAGTGATTCATTACTTGAAAAAATGGATTGTTCACAATATTCCAGGACCCAAAGTCCAGTACAAGGAATACAAGTACATGCAGCTAGCGAGAATCATATTCCTAAAATCTTGTCCTGAAGCGGATGGACACACACTTACTAACTTCATCAGAATATTCCGATTTCTTATTTATGAAGCTTTCAAGAAATTCCCTGACAAATACCCAGGGACAACAGACATTCGGATTCACAACAGAATTGTGGAGAGTCTACGAAGATGTTTTAACAAAGTGAAGCCATACAATATTGATTATAATGAGAAAGCTTGTCCCTTACCGGATGGCAGCCAACCGGTATGTACTGAAATATTCGCAATTCACAAATAGGATAAGACTTGAAAATTCATCATAATATATACGCTTGGGTTTCAATTTCAGATAAAAATCATAACTGATGAAAAGGGGACGAATTACTCGGCGAGTATAAAAGCACTCGAGTCTGATGGTTTGAACTTTAAGACAGGAACAGATAGCGACGTAGCTCTGGAAGCTGCTTGGAAAATGATGCTCCACGCACGTAAGGCAGAAAATAAATATCATGTCAACTTATATTCTGCAAATTCTAGTAGCATTTGAAGTGTTGTTTTGAAACACTACTAACTTCAACTTATATATATATATAGACTACCAATGTGCTGATGAGTTTAAAGAACATCCTGAAGACTTGTCTACAATGTACGTGAAGCTTCAAGAATTTCTCACAAGTCCAAGGATTATTTTTCGATGGTATTATCAGTAAAACTACAATGCTATTGTACTCTCAAAGAAGCTTTATGAAGTTGTATTTATAATTTCAAGGGAAAATCCTGGAGACTACTTGAATAAGGTTTATGGATTCCTTCATCCAGGCTTTAAAAAAGACAACTTTGCACAGGTAGTCGATGCCTGCGTTAACGCAGCCAAAGAATCTTCAGCATTTGAGGAATGGCTCAGACGCCCAAAGGACAAAGAGTAAGTTGCCTGAGCATGATAAAAAAATACAAGCGAATGTAATTACGTGAAGAAGTTGTGTAATCGAGTTTTGGGCGATTTTTAAGGGACTACAACCACAATTCAGTTGTTGGCAGAAGTATGGCATTGTTTGGAGCGAAAGGAAAAGACACGCCTACCTTATTTGATGGAAATGGATATTGTGTCAAAAAATTCGACGATCCTTTGATTTGGACTGATTTCGATAAGTCAGTTAACGCCAAGTGTTAGTTAGTGTCAAACACGTATACTTTGTAATTTAGCATTTATATTTTAATTGAGTAAACTTTTTTAAGATTAATTGTAAGCTACATTCACGTAACTTATTGACAGGGTCGTAGAAAGTGTCACACAGCATTTTTTTTGCAAATTATACCGAGTGTGGAGAAATACAGCTTGTGTAAAAATAAAAATAATTTCATCTCATGAAGTTTTTAAGACATTAATTATCTGTAACTTAAATCTACTTAAAAAAACAAGTACTATCAAGAAATCTAGCACAACTTTCAATACTGACTTGTCATTATTTATCATCATCTTGAAATCATACATTAAAGTTATGCAACAGCAGTCTGAATATTCCATCTTTGACGTGGATCGTTGTTATCACAAGTTCCTTCGATGAGGGTTGCTTCGCTTCTGCATTTAATTGACAATAAAAATTGTTATTGCTAGTACTCGGTAAAGATTAAAGAATTGTATTTATAACTTATTCACATTGGACGTTACCTGGAGTTAAAAAGACACTTTTGGGTAGAAAGGCTTTGCAAAACTGTCTTCCCATGCGACACAGGAATCGCCTTCCAGGTTTGCTCACTCACTATATTAATGTCGGGAATGACTGGAGTCATTGTCCATGAAGAATCCGCTATATGTCGAGATAATCAAATTAAAATCATTATTGGCTTAGGCTATAGTATAAAATTACATTGCGGGCTGTCTCAAATTGCCTCACCATTTTGAGTGAAAGTCCACCTTTGACCTTGGTCCCCTCCACCTGTGGACTGCTTCGTACCAACTTTTCCATTTCCAAATGCTGACAAAAACTGTATTAAAATATTTGAAAGCCCTTAACTGCCACACTTCAATATTAGAAGATTTAAATCTTAAGAAATCTTCTTACTGCTCCGTCATGCTGACTCTCCAGTCGGTAAATTCCTCCATTCACCAATTTAGTTCGTTCCAGTCTGCAATTGACACTGGAGGCTCCAATCAACACTACAATTAGCACGAAACCTCGCATTTTGTGTAATGCAGGTCAACAATAACTTTTTTACACGAAAATTACAAGCAACTCAAGACACTTAAGACAAGCCAGTCGAAGCCAAGAACGCTACTTAAAGAATGACCTGAAATGGAAGCAGAGATTGTGGATAAATATTTCCATAATCGTTTACACAATGCGATGCAACACCCCATAAAATTTTCAGTAAGCCAGTCACACGAATCCTAATTAAGGCCAAGGAATCCTCATTAATTATTGACACTTTTAACTTTTATTAGCATAAATTTACACAGTAAACATCAAGAAGCTCTCTGCGATTTCATGCATCATGTATCTGTGTAAATATTAAGCAGGTGTACCTTATTCCATGCAAAGAGTATATAAAGTGCTAAGCACAGCATCAGTGCAAACAATATAAGAGATAATCAATCAAATCATAAATCTAAATGTACCAGCCAATCAAGTACCAACTAACCTATAGTGAATCAGTGAATGAGAACTTAGATCAACTTGCGATTAACTAATATAACGCTCGCCTTCATCAGTCATCTTTCAAACAAGCGACATGTGTTTCATACAATGTAAGTTGTTCATCATGATTGTTATGTACTAAGCATTGCATTATCCAAGAAACCTGTTTCCCATCGTTAATCTCCTTCTGATTACGCATGCAGTCGCACTGCTACACGAATATTTAATTATTGTGTGCAGCTTTGCAGTCTTCGATTTTCTCAGAAATAAAATAATTCATTACGGTCATGAATCTGTTTTACATAGTCAAGTCCAAGAGCAACTTTATACGTAATTGCTAGTTACTTAATCTACGAGCTTAATTATAAGTATATGCATAATGCCTAAGCAATCAACAATAATTTTGACAATCAGATCTCTAGTCAAAACAAATTGTTTATTTATTTGCCAGAGAATATTATCTCTATGTTTGTAAAACAGTACATGATAAATTTTATAATAATGCATTCTGTTAATAAACTAAAATTGACTGACAATGGAAAATAGACACATTGAAATTAATCGTTTGTTTTACTTGAGCAAATACGGATTGCTAAAAATTTCCCAACTATTTAGAACAGTTTCTTAAAATATTCTAAGTAGTTCACAACTTTCACGTGGTGTTCGCAATATACAGAATGTTTGATAGTTTAGTTTTGTTCAGTACAGGAAATAAATGATGAAGAATAGACGTCTTGAAATATCAAAATAGACAAAAATATGGTAATTTATATTGCACTTCAAATGACTCACTATATATTCCGTCACTAAACTGTGGAATTGTGAATTTGAATGCTAATAACGATAAGCCTTCTAATTTATTATCAATATAATATACGTGTACTTTTTCACAAATCAGTCTAACAGTGAAATTCCAGCTTTCGAAATGTCAGTGGCTACTTTTTTTTAACAAACAACAACTTGTGATATCTTCTACAACGACTATAATTTTCAAGTGCATGAATTAATTATATAATAGCACGCGAAATGTTACATTTAACGACAAATTGCTTGATCACGTGTGTGCTCACTATTTCATTTCATTTACTACAGTCTACTGGAATTATGGAACATGATGAATGTATTAATAAGCTTACAACCTGGACATGAAGCCGTAAGACTAATTAGAAATCCAAAACTAATAGGTTGATTCGGCTGATTGAATTTCTGTGATCCGAGCCATAATTTGAGTATGCATCAGCTCCAGTTTCGTCATTACATCCTGAGCCAAATCCTCAAGTGTAGTGTATCGAACTTTGTCGAAAGAATAAACAGCGTCAAGGAATTCTAAAAATTTGTCCTGATACAAAAAGAATGTAAATGAAATCTCGTTATTCATCAGATGGTTTACTAAATAATTACTTTAAAAAAGATGCAGAGATCTTGAATGACACTAGGTGGGCCTAGGAATCCCCAGGCTAACGTTGGCATGATATGCTCTGAGAGATCGTAAAAATGAGCCATAAAGCCATCCGGGTATCGCAGCCATTTCCTCTTTGTCTTAAGTACAGACCACACTGCAGTACTCAATGCAGTTTCCTGGAATAAAAATTATATTACGTAGTAATAGTTTAGAGTTAATTTTCAATTTTGTGTTTATTTGATTATCTGGACAATACTTTGAAGGAATTGGACAACCATCGATTCTGAGTAACTGCTAAAACGGAAGCTGGAGGAGCCTCCAAATCTTCAAAAGCGTCCAAAAATATAAAATCCAGCACAATGTCATAGAATGTAAGTGCTCGCAACCCTCGATCTTTTAATTCGCTTTCAGTTAAGCCCCAATTAGAGGCATCTTGGCACCATAAAACTGCAACAATGTGGAACCATTGTTAACCTTGTTTGTCAAAGTAATCTAAATGAAATTTAAAAAATTTTGCTTACTCATCGCCTCATACGTTGCTTGAAACTCTAATGGATCCTGTAAGTTTAGATTGAGTTTTAAATAATCCGAAACTAATTACTTCAAGTAATGAATACAAATATTCATATGTAACCAAAACATACTTTATCGCCTATTGCTAAGATTTCAGAGAAAACTTCTCTGCCTTTGGAAGAAATCCAATGTCTTTTTTCAGGGTCAGAAATGATTCTGCTGAACGCTCCACGTAGGCAGTGTAATTTTGCTAAGTATTCCTGATCGCCGTGCTTACAACCAACCATTTCTGTTTTTAAAGACCTGTGAGGTACAGTCCCAGCCTCGACAAGTCGCATCGCAGCCTCGTACAATGGGAAAACTCCTTCTCCTTGAGCTTCACCAGGAAGAAATCCAGCCGCTTGTAAACTGAGCCGTATTTCTTCATCGTCCGAAAGAAAGTCTTCTGCCGACATGAAAGACTCAACAGAACTGACACTACGCAAGCGACCATACGACATTCTCTCTGTCTCTCCGTACAAAACGGAACCCTGCAATTTAAAAATACCGATTTAAATTACTTATTACCAAGGTCCTAGAAACAAAGCAACCTACAAGGTTGGTAGAACTGCTTTGTTTCTAGGACATTGCTTACTACTTTTATAATCAGCCTTGATTATTAATTTTTCTTTGACCTCATCAAGATACAGCTCTTCACTGAGTCTTTGAAGGGAATATGCTGCGTTAAGAATCGTTTCTAGTTGTAGCATTGTTCTTTCATTAGCATCATTTTCGTCGTGGTCTGAATCATCGGCAGTACGGCTTTTAAGCAACCGCAAAGACTCTTCCCAAAATGATATAGACTTCTCCAGGGTTTCCAAACCTGTAGCAACGTTCACAATTTATAAAAACCACTGATTTCATCATATGAATTACAAACTCAGGGACCCAAAATATTGAAAAAATTCAGTGCATTTATTACCCAAGATTCCAAGTTGGGTTGAGGATAGATTAGCCCCAGGATCAATTGAATTAGAAACTAGAGTAGTTTGTGTTACAATAGAAGAACACACCGATGACCTATCTCGTTGATGGCTTCCACGTGGACTGAGCCTTGGAGGTAGTGTTGATTCCGAGCAAGAATCACCGTAAGGCGTCAACGTTGCTGCATTATTATTGCTAGCCTTGAAGACCACAGGAGATCGAGCACCTGCTGATCGAACTCTTCGTCTTGTAGGTCGTCGAAAGTACCGCGCCATCAATCCCATTACAGTCACCCCCACAGTCACAGCCACCAGAATGACCTGTAAATCCAGCCGTTACACATTATTCACATTAATATCAAAACATTGCAAGGCAATTAATCAAAGCAATGCAAAATACACTAATAACATTAATAACTTTCGAACCTTTTGATTTCTTGAGAAAGTGCTGCTGGACTGCTCCATCGTTGTTGTAACTTAATGCTGCTTGTGCTTTTGCGTTATTCATTCATTCATATTGTAAAAACGAATTCTCCAATCCTGATCATTAAGTGCACTCAGTACACTTTATTCTATGACTATACCGTGATCGCTTGACACATCTAACACTTCTGAGATTTAATTTTACTGTAAAAGGTTTCGAAATAAGTCGTTTACAATTGCGTAATAATTTTAAAGGTCTCTCTGTGATCAAGTCGAGTGTCGAGGGTTTCCAAAATCCGATTCCAAACTCAAGATGAGGAAATTGGGAATAACCCTTTTTGCCTTCAGTTGGCGCCATTTTTTAGGGGCAGGGTAAGAAAATACTTTCCGGATTTGAGACACTTTTCCATTATCATTTTTATTAAAGTTCTATTATAAAACTAACTCACCGCCAGAACAAGGTAATGATTAATGACAACAATTTTGTCGGTAACAAACAAAATGGGATCTAACGATAAATGTATAATATATCGATCTATTATTTGTTCATGCTACTGCTGAGCTGCTTGTTTCTGAGCTGGCTGAGGCTGTGACTGTTCGACTTCTTTATCAATACGTGACGAGTCGTCTAGCTTACTTTGAGGCTTCGAAAAATTCTCTAGGTAAGATCTTATGTCTACTTTGAATTTTTCATAACCAGCGGTGGGAGTAGAGAGTACACAACTGATAATGAATTGCTCTGGAGTTTTGCCAGAAACTCTTCGGGGGACTGTATCATTTAAGATAGACAGGAAGTTTCCTTCAAGTCCTTCGGTACTCATGTCCAACTGTTGATATCGAATAGAGTTATATTAATTAATAATTTTTTAGTAGTATATTAATAGAATATTGAATGAGTTCGAAAAGTCGAAGAAACATACCGTTCCAATTGGTAGTTCGAAGAATCCATAATCTGGTTCTCTATCGCTTCGTTCCAGTCTTACTTTCATTCCACTTTTCAACCGCTGAACTTCAGAAACCAGATCTGTGCTTATGGTTTTGTTTTTTATCATAGGAAACTTTTTCTTAATCAATCCCCTGATCACCGACAACTCGGGAACCATAGTCGGATGACTCACGATGTACTCATAGTCGTTGGCATTTAACTCTCCTTCCTGCAACAATTATTTAATTTAATCGCAATTAGAATTTTTAATTACCTCAAAATCGTGATGTTGATTACCTGAATGGATTTCACTATTTCTTTACTTCCTGCAATATCAGCTCCAGCTTTGAGGACCTCGGAGATGTAATCAGAATCCTCGGGACAAAATGCAATTACGGAAGGTCTCGCCATTCCAGTTAACAGAAAGGAAGCTTTCATCTCAATCACACTTCTCCACGAATCTTGACATCTGCGCAAAGAAATTCACACATTACAATTTACTATTTACAATTTTAATTATTAAAATGTTAAAAACTCCATTGCATACTTATTTGGTCTATTTGGATATCTGAGGTCAATATTAACTCGAGCAAAGACTGGAGCATCCGGAACATTGAATACTGTAGGATGATGAGTTTCTCTCATATTTTGAATCGCTTCGGCAAAAGGCCATTCTTTCGTTCTGAACAATTTAGAGAAGTAAACATCATCCACAGCCGTCGCATAGTGTGAGTCATCAAAGGGTCGCTG
>Ga0194135_10003176_pt1 | contig 10027 bp, 10 predicted proteins | sample LitLau_LLRF_2013_FD_134024 | JGI IMG/M metagenome (GOLD analysis project Ga0194135, IMG submission 134024) | Freshwater sediment microbial communities in response to fracking from North America - Little Laurel Run_MetaG_LLRF_2013 (version 2) | ecosystem: Environmental > Aquatic > Freshwater >... | reverse complement strand
GCCTTGAAAAAGAAGGCATTCGATGAGGCTGGAATTCCAATTTCAAGCCAAGGAAACAATGTTTCTGGGATAAACCTAGGCTCCACCATTGGGAGTTCAAATGGTGGGGGTCAAAAGATTTCACCGCGAGGAAAAGTCACGGCACCAATTGGGAATGCACTGACAAGCATGAAACCTTCATCTGAAGTTACATTGAACATGCTGAACGCATCTGACGGAGATGCAGAAATGAACAACCGCCTCGAATTTGACTCCAACGCAGTTGGCTCCCCTTGAGAATCCCTCCTTCCTCGGTAGGGCACTTCATTTTTTTTTAGATGCACCTGTGACCCCTTATCCATACTCTTATCAACGTTAATTCTATTCCTTACTCTTGTGTTCTCCAATGGAAAGGGATGTTTGTTTTGTCTAAGTAAGCTTAAGTTACGGGGTTGATAAATAAAATGGTTTTACAAAGTAAGGTGTGGTGTGGAATTAATTTAGGCGGTGGCAGTTATAAGCGTAGGCAGGTCTTGTCTTATTTTACATTACTAATTTTTTTATCCCAGTATAATTTGTTTTCCTTTCAATTCTTCTCTATTCAGGGGAACTGCTGGGTGGTTTTGAGTAGATATGAGGAAGAGCAGGGTTTGATGGATTTCCAGTTCAAGATGAATTCACTCTGCCTTGGACTCGCGTGGATTCTTTTCCTGGATGGAGGAGCTACGCTTGGATTTTCTACAACTGAAGCCAAATTAGGATCTGACAAGATAAAAACGGTCGTCAATTTGGGCGAAGCAAATCAAACGTATACAGGCCACGTCAACAACACCATTCAGTTCATTTATGAATTTACATTCAACTCATCAAGCTATGGACGCGTATGACCAGAATTTATACAAATTAAATTATAGAAGCAGGGAAGCTGCTTTTCCGTGTATAAATAAAAGCTAATACTTCCCAGGAAGGTGACCTCCGTGTTCATTCGGAATGTGAAGCTAATCAAAGTCCTGAGAATCCTGTGATCTTTGTGGTTCGCCAGAAGCAAAGCGTCCTTTCTTGGCAATTGCCACAACTCTCGAAGACGGGGTTCGTCGCCAGTCTAAATCGTAGCCAGAACATTTACTAAATGTATGTTTGTAATGTTGGTGTTTTCCAATTTAGGGCAACATATTTTAGGAGTAGCCGGACGCTCTGCTCTGAATTAAACGATGAAGACATTGGTGACACTCAAATGGTTTTTGTCACTATTTCCACAGCCATGACAAAAAATGTCACGTTTACCATCAAAATTTCTGTCGAACAAAGCTTTGTTATGACGTACGGCCATTTTCCACTATTTCGTATAACTAATGTGTCATACTTATAGTAATTATGTAATTTTATGTTTAGGTTGGGGAGAGAATATAATGCCACTGTCTCTCCTCCATCCCCACGATTCTATCGATTCCTATTCGAAAAAGAGGAGAATTCGTCACTTCCTGTGTCAATCTCTTCCCAATTTGTATTGCTGGAAGTCTTTTCTGAAAGCTTGACGTGTATGACCGTTTCGGTGCAAAATTCCTCGTGTCCAGTGTTTGATGAAGCCAGCAACGTGCAATTCGAGGGCTACTGGCAAACTATGTCCAAAAAGGCTGGGATGACCATAAATCGCGATAAATACCCGTTTGGATTTTATGTGGTTCTCGTAACACACGACAACGATGATCGATGTGCCACGCATGAGAAGAGACTTTTGCGAATAGAGGAACGAGTTAAGGAAGTCCGATTTAGCATTAGGGAAAAAATCTCGTATTTGGAATATGTTACAGCGATCTTCGGCCTGATCGGATTCTTTCTCCTGTTTTACATCGGGGCGATCTTGATTTCCATTTGCCATTGCTACCGGTATCAAAGAATTATTATACTTTATTTATGCTATAGTTATTTAACCAATTTCTACTCAAAACTTTTGTGTCCATAGATCATTCTCTGTGATTCACTTCCCCCCAGTTGATGAAAGCTCGGCGCCGATAGTTGATGGTCAGCAAGATGGAGATATAGCGGGCCCATCCGGAGGACGTGCAACAGCTTCAAATGATAGAACCAATGGGAGAAGAAGAGCTGTAAGAGTGACTGGCATGGAATCCGAATCCGAGTCGACTCATTGGCTTGAGTCGAGCGATTCTTCGTTGGATGAGACAGAAATTGACATGCTGGATGATATAGAAAAAGAGAAGGACATTTACAGGTACTCAATTCATTTAATTTTCATCCTGTTTTTTTGGTTTGGATTGTTTGATTGGATCATGGTTCATAGACTTTGTAGATTTAAATGAAATAATATTTGTGCACAGAACCGGAACATCTCTCTGCGTTTCGGCGTTGTCCCGGAAAAGTCCGCGAGTACTTGCTAAGAAAACTCAACTGTATCTGTGGACATTGATTACGGTCGCCATTTTCTACTCGATACCAGTCTTGCAACTTGTTTTAACATATCAAACGGTTCTCCATTCAACGGGAAACACTGATTTATGCTACTACAACTATTTCTGCTCTCATCCGCTTTGGGTATTGTCGGATTTCAACCATGTGTACTCCAACATTGGCTACATAATGCTAGGCATTCTGTTCCTCTTTCTTGTCTACCGAAGGGATAGAATGCATCAAAGGCGGATGGATCAGAATGCGGAAATTGAGGTCCGTGTTTAATATTATTTTTAATTCAATTGATTAGCTGTTTATTTAAATAGAACTACGGGATTCCTCGTCATTTCGGGTTATTCTACGCGATGGGATTAGCTTTAGTGATGGAAGGTATTGGGCATATGCGGGTGGGTTCAGTTCAATCATGCATTAATTGGATTTATGTTCATAGGTTTTCTCAGTGGATGTTACCACATTTGTCCCAACGGATCAAATTTTCAATTCGGTAAAGTAATTTATGTTATCATACCTCCAAATAGAGGCTGGGTTGCTAATTAATTTCGGGACCTTCATCCCCTGGCTTCTATTGAAGGCCCGGATTTTAATAAACTGATTTAAATTGGGAAATCTTCAATTTGTAGATACCTGCTTCATGTACGTCATCTCCTTAATGTGTATTCTCAAGATATATCAAACAAGACATCCCGATTTAAATGCCAGTGCGTAAGTGCTCATCGTTATTATCAAAATTTCTAACAATATTTTCCCATGTTCTTTCAGTGAATCATGCTTGCTTAAACTCCAATTTCAATAGATACGCGACATTTGCAGCGCTAGCTTTTGTGATTCTTATTGGCGTCTTAGGTGTGTTAGCTGGAAATATTTACTTCTGGGGAGCTTTCACTGCTCTCCACGTCCTCGGCTGTTTCTTCTTATCATTCCAGATTTACTATTTGGGACGCTGGCGGTTAGGTAAGGAAAATCCTGCTAATAAATATAGCAAAGCATGGATGTGTGTGACAAACAGCATGATTTTTTTAATTCTAGATTGTGGAATATTCCGACGCGTTTATGGTCGCTGGAAGAACGACTGCTTAGCTGGTCCTCTGACATGTCTTCGTCCTTTGTACATTGACAGGCTTATCCTCTTGATATTTGCCAATGGATGTAATTGGGCTATTGCAGCCTATGGAATACATCATCAGTCGCCAGATTTTGCATCCCATTTACTCCTGATCTTCATGGCCAACCTATTTATTTATACCATCTTTTACATCATTATGAAGCTTTCACACCGTGAAAAAATCCTTATCCAGCCGCTGAGTTACATTTCGCTCACAATCGTTTTCTGGGGTTTGGGTCTCTGGATTTTTCTACAGAAATCCACTTCATGGCAAACCAGTCCCGCTGAGTTGAGTGAACCTTTTTTTTTTTTTCAAATCAAGGATATTTTAATTTTGAATAAAATATTTCTTGACCCATTCTTTCCGTTCACTTTTCAGGTCGCGGACGTTTAATAGAGAGTGCATTATCCTAAGCTTCTACGACACGCATGATATCTGGCACATCGTATCCTCGATCGGATTGTTTGTGTGGTATATGGTAAGTTCAATGAACCAATTTTCAGATGCCAGGTTGTGTCATTCATTCCGAGGATGAGATTGTGTTTATGAATTCATTAGGTTCTGCTTACTCTGGATGACGATTTAATGGAGACTCCAAGGGATCAGATAGCCGTATTCTAATTGGACGTCTCCGATACCAAAAATTCCTTGGGATGGATGGGATCTCTTGGACCGTGAACTTTCTTTGTCAGTTGCTCTCTCTGAATAATCCCAACCTAAAAGTATGGAATTTATCGTAAAGATTGTGATTAATTTTCATACTCGTAGGGTGTTAACCAAATATGTGCTCAATATAGTATATGGCCAATCAGTAAATTATAATAATTTGTCGTTAGAAATTACATGATGCACCAAAGCGAGCGCTGCAATAAATATCAATTATATACGTTTCAGGCTAATACATTTCTGAAATTAAGATTCCTGGCGACTAAAAGTATTCAGCAGCGTACTTAGGGGGGTGGCGAACCTCTGCTGGACACAGGGCCTCAGAATTTTAGAGTAGGTTTGGGTTTCAGTCGGATGGATCGGAAAAAATCGGAAGTCGTTCAATAAGTAAAGTAAAAAGCGAACTCTCCTGTGGGAGGGATTTCCTTTCTTTGTTTTTGAGGATTAAACAGTCAAGCGATTTCCAAGTTAGAAATTTTAAATTTGATACAAGATTTGATTAGTCTGCAAGGTATTGTTAAAAGTGTCCAAAATTTATGAAACTCCTACCATGTTTGATAAACGGCGGAGTCCGTTATTCGAGAAATCTGGAATGACCCACCAATGCAGATGAAAGAAAATGATTGCTTGTAGTCTGTAAATTAAGGTATTCCCGTAATTTAATTTAGACATCGAAGCCTGTCATCTCCAAAACTCCACAGGAAATAAAAGTCGCCGCTCGCTCGATCTTGTATTTCGTTCAAACTTTGTATTGCGACTGTGTTGTTCTGTGACAGAGATTCTCTAACCCAGTCTTATTTCTTCCCAAACCCGCGGAATTCATACCCAGCTGCTAAAATTGTTACGAACAAAATTAATGGTATCATCATTGATTGTGTAAACTGTAAACTGCCATTAAGGTCCCACAATAAGCAATTTAATTCATTTTCATCGAGATCGAATCGATCAAGTGAATGGTATGGCACAACTGAGTTATACCATATTGTTCTCGTGAAGTGAAGTGAATTTCTGCGGGCCACTGATTATCCCCTCTAAGTCCAACGGATAAACATCGCTTCACAGAGGTCAGAGGTAAATTAAATGCACCCTGCCTAAACTTCACCTAACATGATGCAGATATGGCGACTCTCGAAGATTATACCATAGCAGATCCTAGTCTGCTATGATTATACTAACCGAGTCAGTTGTTTACGTGTGTGATCTGTGTTTCTCTCAGGTCTCAGTAGTGACGATTCGGAGTCGGACGGACCCAGAGGCTAGACAGGAGAGGAGGGAGCAAGACGCGAACAAAAGCAACAAGTGTTGAAGAGAATGGATGCTGTTGGCAGTGTCACCAATATTACGCCACCGCAGGACGAAATCAATTTGCAGGATTGTATTCATGGATGGTGCGAGAGATTGCATAAGGCAACTAAACTTGTTGCAAAAAAATCATCATCATCAGAACCGTACAAATTTATTTATCAGGCCCTGGAAGAGTCGAAGATATTGCGTGAAGAAATCCAGGACTATTTCAAAGAGCATGATACACCTGAATATTCATTTTGGATCAAATTTGCTTTGATTCACACCTATTCATGTATTGCCAAATGGAGTGAGGCTTGTGATCAACTTAGTGACGCTGATAATGAACATCGCTTGTAAGTAGATAATTAATTGTAAATATAATTTAATATTTTATTAAATATAATATAATACCAGTAACGACACAGTACACCAGTAATAATTATTTCTATTTTTGGAACTTGCAGGTGTATTCTTTTAATTGAGCAAGTTTTAGAAACAGAGGAGACGTTTTTGCCGGAAGGGACGAAACTTGAGGATTTTACTGAACTCCAGTATGGATTTATGCGAATTCGCTACTTACTAATCTACGAGCTTACTCGGTATGCGATTCTATGCTCTGAACGTGACAATCAGGAAAAGGCTCTGGAGCTACTTACCCGAGCAGAAGAATTTTATCATACAAAGGGCGGACGGGACACAATTCAAATCTCTGATACAGCTTGGCCAACGCTCAGTGCCTTGGATAATCTCAACTCTGAAAAATCAATAGACATGTTCGTGTATGTCCTATTCTACCTAGGCCAGGTAACAGTTCATTACTTCTTGTGCAGCTGAGCCGAATTTATTGAATAATACTGTTTGTTTTATTTCCATGTATGTTAAAAGGCGTTCATGATAACTGACAATAAGGAGAAGGCCATCTTATACTTGCACATGGTCCTACGGAAGCAAATTGAGAAGAAGAGCAGCTCCATTACAACCTGGAGTTCAGACGCAGTTAGGATGGCCACGGCAGTTTTGACTAACGTCCAATCATTTCAGGCGACAAAATCACACTTGCTAGCTGCTACGACAGTACTAAATAAGGCATCAGAACAGGAGAAATCAACGGATGAATTCAAACAAGTCTGGGCAGATGTGGGGAGAGTTTGGATTAAACTTGGATTGGAAATTTTGGAAGCATCAACGGATCGTCTGAAGGATCTCGAAGAGCAAACAAGGAAGCCTCCTAAATTCAGTGATACTCTCCAGTTTACTCATTTTGAAAAGCTTAGCTTGGATTTGAGTATGGAAGTAGAAGAATTTGATACTCGTTCACTTGTAAATTCGCTGACGTTTCCAACTTTGGACTTTGGAGAATTTCTGAAGAATGAGGTTATATATAGCCTCTTTTGTTCTTATGTAACTTGAGTTTTGTGTGTGATTTTGTTTAGCGAAATATTTTTATGTCCATTTCCATAGATGCCCATTCGCTACGCTCGTGATTTTGAAGAAGCTAGAGCAATTTTTCTGCCTCTGCAGCGATGGTTCCGAATATCCAAAGAATATTATGTGATTGATCTTTACGCCAGTGATTATATCGAATTGGTTGCAGATTATGCGACTTCGTTCAAATATTTGGTCTTCTTTGAACCCAACATGGAGAGGTACACAAAACCAAACTTGTACAATTACCAAAATGTCCTAAATGACTAAATGACATAATCTTCTCATCTCACGTTGTTGTGCATTTTAAATTGTTCTGCCTACAGGCAAATAACGATGCAAAAACGACGCATACAAATATTGGAAGAGCTCTTGAAATTATTGAACCCCGTCGCTTATCGGGACGTCTTTCATTACATCCTCAAAGATTTGGCAGAGATATATGAGAGCATTTACAAACTAAAGGCAAGTCCCAAACTAAAGTCCAAACTCAGATTGACAGAATATTCATTCATAACATTGTAGGTTTTAAGAGCCAGGGATAGGGGTGAAGCCCTTCGACCCAAGGATAAGAAGCTGGTCAAACTACTCAGTCAAGCCGTGAATGCACATCGGAGGAATCTGGAAAACTTTCAGTTTAATTTGTAATGGAGTTTTCCAACTGAAATGAATGGACGAGATCAAAGTGGTTTATTAACTTTATATTATTATTCTTTTGTAATCAGGAACTCAACCAAGGATTTTCCAGAAGAACATGAGAAGGCACTCCTTGGCACAGTTATTTCAATTGGAAGGATCCTGGGGAGTATTTGCCATGACCATCCACTGCATCCCGACGCAATTCAATTCGCTCAAGAGGGAAAAGCCTATTATGAGGTTCGTAATCGTTGCCATACAAAATCATGGAAACGAGCGTAGTTCACAATGGCATAAGTTACTTTAAATTTATTTTATTTAATTTTTTTGGCATTTTCAGTATTTTCTGACATATTTGAATCGTCGCCCTCCGTTGAAAGCTGATTTTAAAGTTTTGTTTGACGGAGCTGTGGATTTGCCTCAGTTGTTAGATGCTCAAGTTGATCGCATCAAGCAGCGTCTTCTCGGTTTAAACATCGGAGGGTAGTGGATTCCCTTGGCGCCCTGTGCGAGTGGAATAGGAGCCTAGTTACGCACTCTGACGTGCGAACTTATTTAAGAGTCGAAGCATTTTAATAAAAGTAATTCGTTGCAAAATCCGAAACCAAATCATGGCCCAATTCAACGTACAGATGCAGATGACGAATGGATTGCGGATTGCGATGATCGTGGTGGCGGTTTAAACTCTGACGAGTCCGACACTGTGTGGTTGTTGCCTCCTCTCCCGTCCACCACTTGAGTGAAGTTGGGACGAGGAAGAGGCCAAAGTGACAACATCCATCGTTTTCCTTTTGGCTATTGACATGAATGAGTTAGAGGAAGTACCACCCGAAAGGAAAAAAGGGTTTGTTTTTGGGAGAGAGTTGAGAAGTTGGCTCGACTCGGCTCTCAGACTGGGTTTCTCCTGCTGAGAAAATCTCATGCACTTTTCTGTGTTTGTGTTGTGTTGTCTGTGGTTTTTTATTAAAAGTTTATTCCTGGATTTTGTGTCAATTAAAATAGTTTGTTGTTCCCATAACCTGTGCCTGTGAATACTGTGGAACAGGACTTGTTGATGTAAAGTGAAGTGACCACCAGTAGTGCCCCATCATCACCTCCCATCGCAAATGGAATAAAAGGAAACAAAGGAACCTAATATAGGTAATTACAAACCCCGTTTCACATATTCGGGACCATACATACAAATTACTTAAATTCTGGGCAACTTCCTGTTGAACTAATCAATCCGTTACATGCTTGCAGTGTACCTTTACCAGTGTACAGGTCAGTGTACCTTTACCAGCAAACGTATTTAGATTTATGGGGTTTTTGTGACTAATCAGCGCAGTGTGTTGAGAAAGGGTTACTAAAGTTAACTAGAGAAGTAAAATTAGGTATTCAGTAGCCAATTAAATGAATTCATAAATTTCAATTTAAAATAATGTTAAGCTCCCCAGCAGCCATCTTTGTTTACAATACGTTGACCTTTTGTGGTTGAAGTTGGATTTTAAATGTGAAATGTCGCGGACAGATAGTTGTGTGACACTGACTCACGCCGCAACTGGAGGAAGTACTCAGAAAGTTGACTCGACCACTGTGTCTGCCATACTTTTAAATGAACGCGGTTATGGATTAAGGACAGGCAAGGCAGGTTAAGTAACCCAAAGGTGGTAGCCAAAGTGTGGCGTAAAAAGTCAAAAGTGTTGATTTTGTTGTTGTTTGTTGAAAATGCAATTTTATATCATCTTGCAAATTGTCCAAATGACCTAAATTCATTGTCACACTTGTCAACGGAGTTGAGGATGACGGTTTAGTTTAATTAAGTTGATTCATCAACCCATCAACCCAGCAGGTCAACAAGTAGCCACTAATTAATTGGAGGTACGTATCACCGGTTTTTATTTTTATTCTAGAAAGACAGGTTCGACTGGCTCAAGTATCGACATTTTTCACTTTGTTTTGATTTGCCTCGTTACACTTAATTGACAAAGATGAAGATCAACTTTCTTTCTGTTAATAACATGCAATCCAACTGTCTTGTTGGATTAACCTAATGCTGCTGAGATTACTCTTCAAGAATCGGAATATTCATTCCTAATATACTAGATTTTGTATTTGGTTTAAAATTTGCGAAGAAGACAATCCTGCCTCCTGCGATTGCGATCTATTAATTAAGAAGAGGAAACTAGTGGCGATGGGGTGGGGAGGCCGGAATTACGGGATAAGGAAAGGAGTCACCCTTCATGCAGTTTGTTGATGTCTCACCAATGTCCGTGTCCGTTGAAGTGAAAGTGACACAAACGGTCCAATAAAAGCAGACCTTCATTAATTTGTCCTTGGTCAATTTATAAATGTAATAACGGGAATGGACAATGGACTGGGAGTCTCCTTAATTGGTCTGACTACTTCGACTATATTGTAGGATTCTCATTCGTCAAAAACATTTTGATGAAACCGATAGATAGTGAGATGAAAGAGATCTAATTTAGACTATGCTTGTGAAATTGCTCTCATTTTATTGCAAT
>Ga0194135_10003175_pt1 | contig 10028 bp, 11 predicted proteins | sample LitLau_LLRF_2013_FD_134024 | JGI IMG/M metagenome (GOLD analysis project Ga0194135, IMG submission 134024) | Freshwater sediment microbial communities in response to fracking from North America - Little Laurel Run_MetaG_LLRF_2013 (version 2) | ecosystem: Environmental > Aquatic > Freshwater >... | reverse complement strand
GTCGTTAGTTCTACTTCCAGAATCCAGACTAATTTTATTAGTCAGAATTAATCATCAGATATAACTGGGCGAACAGTCGCCAAGGATATAATCAATTAGCGACTACTGTTTATTTACCAAGGAGTAGACTCAAATTGAAAATGTAAGTTAAAGTATTCTATGACTGAGCTACTGAGTACCAGTTGTTTCCAAATCTATACTGAGCAAGTGATCTTTTATAGTTTTAATTAAGGATTACGAATGAGATATGAGATGAGATGAGTGAAATCGGAGTTCCTGTCCTAAGTCCTAACTCATGAGATATAGCAATAGCGTCACGCCGGTGCCGCGATACGGAGTCTGTTTTTTAAATGTCTGATTCTGATTTTCTTTAGATCACCTTGAGTGACGATTTGTCCGGAATCCAAAGTTATGGATTCAGGCGAGTCTGGAAACTCACATCCCAATGGACCAGGACCAGGACCACCCGTTTCAAGAGGGAATGTTCCACACATTCCTCAGTCAAGACAGCCGTCGGCCGGGTCATTCGTAGTACAGCCCATTCTCATCTCATCACCGCTACAGTCATCACCAGGTGGTCCGGCTGCAAGAGCTCCTCCTTCGCTAATTCCAATTGCTACTTTTTCAAATCAACAGAAAATGCACCATGGCTTCGAAAGTGGTAGAAATCTGCCGCTCCATACGCCAGATTCTTTGTCTAATCCCAGGCAACAGATTAACGTGAAAACTTACCAGGAAGCCGACGATGTTGACGAGGATGATGAGGAAATTGAAGATGAGAGTTGGCCAGACACGTCATCCAAATCCAATGCCCAGCGGTTCGGTCATCGACAAAGTACTACCACGCGGATGAATCACCTTCCAGCGTCGACTTCGCCCTTAGTATCTACTTCCTCACATTCAATTGTTTCGGGTGTTAAACTTCATATTCACCGTGCCCCCATGACGCAAACCATCTCAGCCAAGGCGAGTGAACGCTCCGAAGTCATTGATACTGTCTATTCGGAAGATTCTGAGGAAGACGTTGCGGAGCCCCCGCAGTCATCATCACAGCAACATTCCTTTAGTTCACCCAAGACCAGTAATCTCCGAACTATTTTGAATGCTATTAGAAGCAACACAAGCTTGACCATTGAAGAGGTCTCACCGTCGCCGTCGACATCGAGTGGCTCAATTGGGTTTGGGACTAGGGAGTATCCGAAACCCAAAGCCAACGAAATAAGGGAGAGTGCAGGAAATAGAAGTGAGGATTTGACCCGAGGTCATGACAAAGTTGAAGTTTTTATCGTCCCACAAACTTCAAATGTACTTGTGAAAGATGTGAAGCTCCAAAGTTCTGGACAAACTGTTAAAACCGAAATCCGTCCGAAACGGGGAAGGCCGAGACGACTACAAGTCCTGTCACCATCGCCATCGACACCAACCCCGCTTTCACAACAACGTGAAGCAGAAGCACGTTTGGCATCAGAACCAACGGACACCAACAGCGCAAGCAGAAGAACCCAGCGGGATCGAAAACCAACAAAACATTTTATGCCAGATACCAGTCGATTTAGAGGATTCAGAAAGCGTGGAATTGTTGAAGCGGAAAGTAGCAGTGAGGGACCTGGTTCGCCCCACCTCCCTGTTACGCCAGTCCCAGTGGAGAAGGTCACAGTTGAGGAAAGCAGTGAAACAGTCTCAACTCCAAAGAGGCGGGGGAGACCAAGTACTGGGAGATCCCGAGGAAGGCCTCGCGGCTCCACTATGAAAGCGAAGTTGGAGAGAGGAAACGCTGCTACACTTTTGGCTTTAGGAGATGAAGCTGCGAGCATAACGCCTCATGATGCGAGAACTCCAGCAATTGTGAAGACGCCTACTCTCAAAAGTGAAACTCCAGGAGCTGGGGGACCGCATCGGAAAACAGCGAAGACTCCGAGAGGTAGCTACGATTTTTTAAGTTATCCAGCAGCCTTCTGTGTCATTTTACCATGTGCCGTACTTAAATCTCCATTTACCATTCTCCGTAGGTACGAGAGCAGCGAGAGGAGGAGCGAGGGGTGGCAGAAGAATTACGAAGGCTCAGAAAATCCAGAAAGCTAAACTTAAGAAGCTACTCAGTAACCGTAAAGACTCTCTACAATTGTTTGAAGAGGAAACTCGCATGAGTTCGGATGTGAAAGCTGCAATTGGTAAATATTTCAACAGACAACTGCAAGAATTAAGAATTTTTCACACCTTCCGTTATCATTATTTTAAACAGCAATTTCCCAAATCGCGGAAGGTGAAGATGCTAGTAGTTCCACTAACACGTCAACAACCACCAAACAGAAGAAGCAGTCAAAAGCGACAGAGATTGAAGAAAGGTAAGGAATACGGAAAGGTGTAATTTATTCAATTCTATTCATCCAGAAGTATTCAAGTTCTGGTTTTAATGTTAAATGTAGTAGACCAGTAACTGCCGATACACTGTTCGAGTACCACTGGCCAGTTGATGACCCTTTGGCTGAAATTTTCTTCCTTCAGGAGCAAGTTTCAGAATATCTTGGCGTGAAATCCTTCAAAAGGAAATATCCAGATCTCAAGCGTCGTATTGTGGAAATGGCAGAGCGAGACTTTTTACGAGGTCATAAAATTGTGTCCGAATTTCAGTGCGATCTAGGACTTACTGCCCTCTACAGCAACGATGTCCTCGAGATTATGTTCAATGATTTCCCAGACAAATACGAGGAGGTAAGGTTATAGGGTTGTAAAATCCATTGGATCTAATCAGTGTGTTAGTGTTTCCTTTTCAAACAAGGTTAGTACTAATGTTGTGATATACCCTGATTTAGTACCGTATTGTCGTTCAAGAGCGCCGGGATCGAGAATTTGTGAAGCAGAAGTCTCAGCAGTCCAGTACCCCCGCCGTGAGGGACAAGGGGGCAGAGTTCATGAGGCGAATTCTGAATTCAACCTCATCCTGGAATTCCAAACTGAACAGGGAACGTTCGGAGGATCGCTCGTGTTCCTTTGATCTTCAGTCCTTCACGCTCAATATACAGAAATCAAAAATGAAGATCTTGCCTCCTCATGCCACCAAGGTTGGGTATTATCCGGTATCAGTATTGCCCGGACAGTTTACGGATAACTTTAAAAGGTGGGAATGTTTATGAGAATCACTCACGTTGTTGTCCACTAGGAAGGATTCATTTCAATAATTCTGGAATTTATTTCATCATTACAGATACTCTACTGATGAATTGAAGTATTTGCCATTGAACACGGTCTCCTTTGGGCCGTTAATTGAGAACCAGGTGGCTAGTGTTGGGTCTGACGACTCTTCAGATTCGGATGGATCTTCTAACTCAGATAATTCATCGTAAGACCGCATCATAATACTTCATCATCCATCGAAAAGCAAACTGAATCCCAATAGATTTAACCTAAACTTCGTGTTACTTATCATGTATTTCCAGGTCCTCAAGTGACAGTGATGAAAAGGATGATTCCGGTTCTAGCGGTATTGGAGAGAAGCGGTCCTCCCAGCTCGGTTCATCGCAAGTGACTTCAGTCGTAGGTGAGCAAGGATCATCGGGTGACTCAGTCACCTGTCGAACCTGTGAAGGAGGTGTGAACAAAAACAAAGATGGCACGTTTGAAGTCCTCATTCAATGTACAAAGTGCAGCGTAGCAAGTAAATGAAACCTTCCCTAATATAACCCTAGGTAAAATATTATGATCCTGTAAACCCATTATTTTAAAAATTTGGTGTACAGACCATCCATCTTGCCTGGAACTTTCACTGGATATGCTTCCATTCATCAGGAAATACAATTGGCAGTGTACTGATTGTAAAAATTGCATTGAGTGCAACGACCCTGCCGATGAGGACAAGATGCTGTTTTGTGACTTGTGCGACAGAGGGTATGTGCATATAAAATTCGAATGGTTGTTATCCTACTCAAAGTTTCTCTGACCCGGTGACATTGATTTACCCTAATCTAATAGGTACCACATTTATTGTGTCGGTTTGAGGAGAGTGCCCACTGGTCGATGGTGAGTCTGATTTCATATTTTTATTTCAAACGTCAATGCATTCCAATGGAGATATCATTGTCACAGGCACTGTCGTGTTTGCTCCGTCTGTTACTCTTGCGGATCGAGTAAGCCAGCTGGCGATGAGCGGAGTAGTGAATGGCACCATGAAGTATGAATCATAGTTTAGCATCCCCGCGTTAAGACCTTTCTGTGTTGTTCTGGATAACTTACTTTGACTAATTATAATTTCAGTTTACCAAAGGAGAAAAGGGCACTAGACTCTACATTCATTCCATTTGTATAACTTGTCATAAACTATTCAAGAAAGGTCAATTCTGTCCTGCGTGTAACAAGTCCCATCAGAAAATTGATGACAAGTTACTCATCGAGTGCCGGACCTGTGAGAAGTGGGTGCATCGAGGTAAAGGCTTTTTTTTAAAGGATACAATCACCTCTTCAAACGGCTGTTAATTCCCGAGATCTATTCAATTTTAGATTGCGTCAAACGACCACTCCAAACCATGTTTGGCTTCATGTGTGACCCGTGTGACGTCGCATTTCGAGCGAAAGCCAAGATCCCAGCAAACATGTAACACGCCCCCCGGTTTGGCAAGGTTTCTCCAGTTTGGTAGTTTTATAGAAAAAACTTGAACTTTGTAAAATAATTTTTTACTTACTTTATCTGAAGATACACTTAACAAACAGGGGCGGCAGGAAGGAATTACTCCCTAATTATTCTAAATATATTTAGTAATAAGACCCAGAATGCTTGTGAATTGTATTTAAATTAACTCTGAAGCAGGTATTGGGATTTTAAATTATAAAATATAACTGTACAGATACCATTTTTTTTCTCTACTAATGAGTGTGAGTGGTTAATAAGCAACTGTTTCCGTTTTAAGTGTAAGAGTCGACTAAAGAATCCCCTCGTTCAGTTCAGTTCGGAGAGTTCAATGGTTGCTTTCTGCTTTGAATCCCTCTTGACTCTTTATGAGAGACCGGTTCACTTGACTCTCTTCTGTTGTCTTGATCTGTAAATGTCGTTCTGCGGAGGTGCAAAGCTGTTCGTGTCCCCAGCGTCATCCTCACTGTCGTGACCGTGACGTCCTCCATGGTGTCCTCCACGGTGATGAAACCGCCGCTTGAATCCTCCTCTTCTCCTACCTCCAGAATAATTGTTATGATGGTCTCTGTCCCGGTCCCTGTCTCTATCCCTATCTCCGGTCTCCTCTTCCCGCTCTGCATTCATGACCCAATGCACTGATTTGGCCAACTCAAACTGATTCGGATCAGCTCCTTCTCCAGTTGGGGGTGGGGCTGCGTCAGGAAGTTGGAGGCGACGGAAGAGTTCCATCAGAGGATCCACTGCCACGAAGGGACCATGGAAATAGTGTGGAGGAGGAACAAGAGAGACCAAGTGAGCAGCTGCGGGAGGCATGGGGAAAGTTCCACCTGAAACGATTGATGATCATAATTATACAATTTTGGAATGACATACTTCATCAATCATCAATCCTTCTTACCAGGAATGAAGTGATCCCCGGGGTACGCATCCATTTTGGGTTTAAAGGGCACCATCTGAGAAAAGTCTGGGCGACATATTTTATCCTCGTTGTCTTCATCAGCCTCTACGTGCTCGGAGTTCATGAGAGGGAGAATGAGCTTGTTAGGATTTGAAGAGGCCGCAAGAATGTCCGTGTAACCAATCGCCCTGTGAAGTGTCAACATTTATTAATTAGGTTTAATGGGGGACCAATCAGGGAGATTATAGAAAACAACGCGAGTTTCCTTACTTGAGCTCATAAGGGGAGCATGGATATAAGTCCAGGAATTTGTACCGATCAACAATTTGAGCTGTTTCCTTCCCTTCAAACTCTTTCAACTAAAAGGAATAAAATCACAAATCTTTGGTTCGACAGGATTGAAATTAATAGGAACCGGGAGGCGATGGAATGGAACCGAACCAACCTGATTCAGGACACTGCTCCTCCGTTTCTCAACTTTGATTATGCTGCTCAAGTCGCCAATATTCGACTCAAAGTCTAGGAACTTGTTCCAAATGTCACTAAAAAAACAATCAGCACATGATTTCGCAAATACAAGCTCATTTTCCTTTTTAGGTTTTTGAAGAGTAAGTTTTTTTTTACACATACACTGATTTTTCGCCAGGCAGACTTCCGGACGTCAGTACTCTTTCAAATAACACTCTCGTATTGTTATCCTCTGCATTACAAAGAAAAAGAATTAATTGAGCCTCGTTGCTGCTAAATTAAATAACCGGAACTATGTATTAGTCCGCGTCCATTCCAAAACCAATTCAACATGCTCCTGCTGATTCCGCCAATTACATCCACAAATGGATTCCTGTGAAGCTGAAAAATTATTTATCGGTATTTAGAGAACAGGATTCGCCCATTACACAATTTCATTATCATTACGCATGAGCTCTCAAACCAAGATGAATCCGTTCAAAGGTTTGCTTAATCCTAATTAGTTACAATTCATGCTTTCTCAACCAGCAGCGCAGCTCAGCGCGATAGACCAAGTTGCCAACAGTAGTATTTTGAAACTGAGAGTGCTGATGCTGGAGTGTTGAATCTGTAGATGAAATGGACGCGGATTGAAGTTTTGCTCTATTAACCTACCATTCAAATGAGAGAGATAGTCCAAGTAACATAAGATAAAATCGGGGTCTTCGGGAAATTTTTTCAAGCCCAGCTCAAAGATCCTAAAGGCAATATTCTGGTCTTTGCTGCAGTAATACTCCATGAGTGCTGCGGCTACGTAAATTTGAAACTTAGAACGAGGATCCTCCCGAGCCTTTTTGAAAATGGTTCTTGCACTCTTGATTCCTTCTGCACGACGTGCAAACTTCATGTACTGAACAAAAGCCTATAATAATCACAAGTTCAGTTATTTTTAATGGAAATGAGGCTGGAGTCGGAATGAAGACATATTCCTCATAATAGCATCTCACTGACTGACATGGAGAGCCCAATGACACCAAATACTTTTGTTGTTGTTGTAATGCATTGGTGAAGTAGAGAGCCTAAATAAATTCGACCGAAATAAACTAGTTTTTCCGGTTGGTCTTGGTGCCAACAATTTCGTTGGTGTCACTGCCTCCTCCAGTCGGCGTCAGATGAGATACAAACCATACACTGACACACTCCAAAAGAACAAGAAGTTAAAAAATGACAAAGAACAAAATGATTTCGGATTCCCAAGGTGGTGGGCTTCAGTTTGGATCTTATTATTGTACCGGAGGGGGAATTGAGAGAGGAAGGCAACCAGTGATTTCAGATTTAATAGACTCATAGAGACCATTTCATTGAGTGACTCATTATGAGTTTTACAACAATGACAGAGAACCCACCAGCAGTAATAATAGTATTGGTACGATAAAGTGATATTACATACAAGTGTGGGATCAACGTCCTCAATGTCCAGGATCTTCTGATAAATTGTATGAACCTTCTCATACTTCATTCGTCCTTCCTCAAAGTCTGCATATGAAAAGTAGAGGAGCAAGTTCTTATTGAGTACTCCGGTCGTCGCTCGTTCGTACATTAATGCTGCCTCGTCGTAGAACACTTTCGAGGAGTTGGCATCCTAGTCAAATATACGTTTATAGGTGAGTTTTCCGAATTAATCGATAAATATATAGACAAAACAATAATCCAAAATGTCTACTCACCCCCTTCTCAATAAAGGACTTGGCTGTAGTTTCCAGAAACAGAGCAGCCTCATACCAAACGTCAGGATGGTGGGCCAAACAGAGCAAGCACTGTTCATAAGCGAACATGACCCGTCGTGCTAATACTGTTGGATCCTCAGTGCGGAGCGGATTCGTCTTCTCCCATGCAATATACTTCTTCCATACCATTACCTAGAAACGAAGGGATTGTGAATATTTAGTGAACAGGAAGTAGTGAGCGAGATCTAACTTGTTTCAATTCCTCATTGGAACCCGTTGGCGGAACAGACGGATAGTTCCGATTTAGTCCACGAGTTACTGCTTCATATTCCTTGGCCACCCTCCGAGCATTCATGTAGTCCCGAGAACGCTCCATTGACATTTTCTCTGCAATGATGGGATTGATTGCATTCTCAAAAGCAATGTAGTCCTTCCATAGGGTTTCGACGCTGATCATTGGAGTCATAACAGCTTTCTGGTAGACCTGTAATTTATGGGAAGTTAGCGGAATTTAATAATTCATCCTGAAACAACTTTTAGTGGATTTAGGTTGTTAAGTATTATTGCCTTCCGGACGGCGCTGATCCTTTGATTTTCAGCATAAGAGCCCACTGCATCAACCTGCTTCAGGAAAGTGGCGTACTCGTTCCAAACCGAAAATGATTGAATGTCCATTCCGATCTTCTCCAGTGCAAAATCGTACGACTGAGCCATTTTTTCCCTTCAAATCAAAATGTGAAAATAGCCTGAGCAACTGAAGAACCCCTTCACATATTTAACCAAATGCTCCAGGAAATTCGCAATTATGAACCATTAAGAACTGCCGTTGCAAGAAAACCAAAAGAAATCTTACTTGTAAGTTGGAAGCGTGGCCTTAGATTCCCGAATGTACAAAAGATAAAGTCTCCATAGATCGATGTTGAGGACCTTGATGAGGCATCGTTGGAACAACTGTGGAATAAGACGTTTCAGAAAAACGCAAACAAAAGACAATTTACCCTAAAAATTGTTTCCAGCAGATTGCCTCAAATTAAAAAAAATTGATATTTTAAAGAAGAAAAAAGGGAGAAGCGAAACCCTACCGAGGATGATGCTTACTTATTGTGGTATTAACTAATAACGTTATTAATAACGTAATTAACGTTCACGCCAATGAATTTCTCCAAGTAGATTATGAAAAATAACCCAAACTAAACAACCTCTTCCAGTCTTTATAAAAATATTAGAATTTATTCTCGATTTCTTTTCTTCCTACCTTATTACTCTTAAAAGTCGACGCCTTGGAAAAAGATCCTTTTATTTTGCCTCTTGAAATCTTTAGCATAATTTTAATTTTAGAAACAAGGATATCACAGCAATTTTAAAGTATCACAGACATAATTGTCACACCCTTGTGCTCGAGATGAGATCGACCCTTGCCGTAATTATAGTTACATACGCATCATTAAATATTGTCAGTTCTGAATCTGAAAGGCTATGACTGAATTACTGTAATGTTACCTTCTCAACCTTGTCGTAGTTCCTGGCTTTCATCTGAAATTACAAGTAAATCCATACAATGCGTCCGGCTTAACTTTATTTCGTGAGTTTAAATTTTGGTGAACAAGGCTAGTATACCTCTTGTTCGATGTAAACTTTCCAGAATCTGCCAGTTGTTGGGAAGGTCTTGACTAGCTTTTCAAAAATCGGTCTCACTTCCTCCACCTTCCGATTCTGTAATTCCCGGATCAGAATATTCCATGCATCCAGATCAAACGGGTTTCCCTCCGTAACTAAATACGCCTTTTGAACACCCTCGTTGGAGAACTGAAATAAGTAGACAGTAAATGTTTTAGAAATTTTCCGCACACATCCAATCTAAAGCTATAGTAAGTAATCCAGCTGAGCAGTACAGTACAGTACAACTATGAGATGCATAATATAGCATATAGTCCATTCGGACCACTGCACTGCTGTATAGAAATTATGAAAAGTAATGAAGATAATTCGTATTCCTTATCCATCCTTACTTACCATTCTTTTTTAGCAACCGAGACGGAGGAGCCGGTTTAAAAGACGAAAGATGTTAGTGAAGATGTTGAAACTGCACTGTATTCTGCGTTCCCGTGTCGCGGCCCTTCAGTGTACAGTCGAAGAGGTCCCGATTTAATTAAAAAGAAACTTGTGGTTTTCAAAAACTAATTAAAATTAACAGACCAAAGACAGCAAAACGTAAAGAAACAATGCAGTGCAGCTGCAGCAACAAGACCCTAAACCGTCATGAGCGACTAGGGAGTTGTGATTGTGATTTTTTTCTCTCTTTCGCTCTCTTTCTTCACATTACAGTGTTGCC
>Ga0194135_10003174_pt1 | contig 10028 bp, 8 predicted proteins | sample LitLau_LLRF_2013_FD_134024 | JGI IMG/M metagenome (GOLD analysis project Ga0194135, IMG submission 134024) | Freshwater sediment microbial communities in response to fracking from North America - Little Laurel Run_MetaG_LLRF_2013 (version 2) | ecosystem: Environmental > Aquatic > Freshwater >... | reverse complement strand
TATATATATATTTATCGAAATATTATAAAGCATTTAAAATAACGTGTAACAATAAACTAGAATTGTAACAACTGTAACAAAATTAGTTTGAGCCACATTAAAAAGCATAACCCGTTTTCAACCTTCAGTTCCAAATGTTACTAATCGTAAATAACAATTAATTTAAGCATTTGTGTACCATGTTAGTATATCGATCATTACTCTACGATTGTTTGAGGACAGTCACCGTATATTATTACTTATTAAAGTACGTTGAGAAATAGGTACATCATCAGTTTTCCGAGAAACTAACTGCAAATACGAAGATTAAACAGTACATTTTTATGGAATATAATTTCAAATGGCTACAAAATTCTTTTTTTCTCCGTGTATTTGAGAGATTATCTTCCGCTGTTAACCGCATGTGAGACATATTAATATTCTATACAATCATACATTGTTTAAGAGAAACCACTCGATGTTTTGTAAAGTAAGAGCACAAGATGCATAATCGGTGAAAGTAAAAACCCTAAACACTGTCGAGTTCGAAGTAAAGCAACAAAAGTTGCCCAACTCTTTCAGCGAATGAAATCTGTAAACGCTGCATAAAGCTGGACGATGATACTGTTACAAACGAAGTTTACATTACCTATATACATACTACCACCACAAATATATCCAACTGGTAATATACGATGAGTTAAATGTACACTATATAAACTGTAAAAGTCAATGGAAACACATTTGAAGTCTTCTGTTGTGTGTGTGAGTGTATACACCGTACTCACGTGTGGAATCGTCACGTATTGAAACTAAAGATTGATTTTACAGAGTAATTCACTCTTTTGGTTGCGTGTAATATCGGGAATGTCTATTTACAGATAAAAAGTCTTGGCGTGGGTCGACAATTTCAGTAGTGCACTTTCTGGATAAGAGGATATTACGGAGGACCTTGTGATTCTATAAATCAAAGTGGATTTTCAGGTGGCGATGCATCGACACATATCAAGTGTGTGTATACGAGGAAATCTGTGTGAAAGTTTGTAGTCTTCACGATTGAAAGTAATTCGAAGTGTGTATATATATACGTGAGTAGGAGTTAGTGGTGGTAGAATCATATTCTCTCTCTTGGACTGACCAGATAACATTCATTGAATCGAATTGGATTTACTCGTCCCGTAATGGAGCAATAGGATCTCCACTTACTTTTACTCGCTGGTAAACTTTGACTTGTCTCTCCTTAAGCCACTCGTCACCCAATCACGCACTTTCTCCGCTTGCCCTTTTGTCCACCACGCCACCACAACTTTTGGTCATTCCACACACTTGGATATTGCTTTTTTTGTTTTGAAGACAGTGGGGAGAAGATTGGAGGAGGATTAATATATATGGAATGGGATTCTGATTCAGTGAAGAGTATCTCTGTCCGCAGGTCATGTCTGGATAAAGTGGACATGATTCCAGGATGGTTTCTAACACGATTTCTGGAGAAATCTAGTGTGATCATTCATATCTGGAGAAGTCAATGTATTGAGACAAAACATATTGATAAAAGCTAGATGAGTGGCACTTGTGTCCAGAAAAGAACGCTTCGGGTGAATCAGTTGCCCAAGAGATTAATCCCGTGGCTTGAATATGATTGGATCAACTAGGATTCTCTGTCTTATACTTCTCTGTCCTTTCTTCTTCTTCATTCGGGAATTCTATTCTTACAATGTATTCCGCTCCTTTGAAGGAAGAGAGAGGAGAGAGAGAGAGAAAGCGGAAAATGCCATAAACAGTTTCTTGGAGACATCAAAGAGACGCCAATGACTTTTTCTCTCTCAGCCTATTTATTATTTTGTGTGCTCTTGTTCCATCCAAAAATCATTCGGCCTTTTGTTGCAGCATCTTATATTCCCTAGTCTTTGTTTGGTGCATTGTTTTTCCCGACGATGTTGTTGGTGTGTGAGCCAGAGTTTCACACCAGAAGAGAGTTTTTTGATCTGCACAACATGTATGATACATTACACAAGCGATAGTAATCATCACACAACACCACTTAGTTCCACACTTACGAGAACTTTCCCCTCCTTTACGTTTCTCGCACTAATGTTATAATAATACATGACACGGCAATGGATCAACACTGCACGTAATTTAATTTGATGCTTGTCACTAACTTTCTACACACGGAGAGAGTTACTGTAGTTGAGTCTCTCTGAAGATGATGAAGGGGTTGGCCTCTCACCTCATTAGAAGAGGTAGTGACAGTCCTGAAGATATTTCTCGCCCTCCAAAGTCTTCTTGCCCATTCAGCATCCAAGTCAACGAAAAAATGCTCCCGAACAATGAGGCAGTCGAGATTAAAAGGACTGCGAGAACTACTTCTCCATGAGCTCGTTGTACATCCGACGACGCCGAATTACTCTGCGATGATCCTGCAACAATACGGAAGATTAACAAAAGCCTCGCAATTGTTTGTTCATACGGAATAATAATACAGACATATTTCAAGACTCAATAGGCATCATTTTTAGAAGAATACATCCCAAGTCACCCAAAGATATATATATAGATATGTTTGATTCAACACGAAGTAATAATATGCCTGACAATATTAGATTCCTTACTCAGAACTGCGATGATAGCGAGAAAGTTTACAAAGTGAGAGTAATCGCAAGTCAGATGGATTTGGATGTACTTCATTCCTAAGTTTCTCTGTACTGAGACATTTGTCCTGATTGAATTTCCACTGTAAAAATATATTTGCTCTTTCTTTCATCTTTCTTCCTTTCTCTCTTTGTTACAACATTGCTCCGAGAAAAATTACATCGAGAGTTCTAACGTCTTATTTGTTACAGATGTGCCTATGTTATTATGAGTTCGAAGCAGCAGTTCGAATTGGGTACTCCTTTGTTTCCAAACACAGATGAGAGGTATAAAGGTAAATGTAATTTACTCAATACGCTACTACTAATCCTACATGAAAATATTGTAAAGACGCAATTTATTGGTTGCATATGGGATATTTTAGACGGATTGTATTCAAGGAAGTCGTTAAAATTTGTTTTCAAAATTACCTTCGAAGCAATGGAAAAGTAAATACGCAGTAAACGATATATATCCCTTTTACATATACGGAGCTTTTGATTAGCTCATTCTAAGATCATCTGTTTTATCAGAAGTAGTTCAATAGATGAGGTTCTGGATTACTGGAAAAGAAGAACAGGGAGATCGCGGAGTCTATACGGATCGAACAATCAGATCATTGGAGACCCACCTTGAACTTTTACTCTAAACACGAGTAGGATTGGAAAAGAGTACAAAAAGCGAATCGAATTGATCTCATCTCATCTCATCAGCTCCTTAATTTAACTTTGAATGAACTGTTCACATAAAAATTGCGAGTGAGATCGTTTTTTCATCTTGCCGGTGAAGAGAAGGAAGAATGAGGAGACTTTGTATCTGTGTGTGCGTTGTATCTTGTGAGTTTGGAAATGCAATGCTATGCTATTACTACTTCAGACTAGAGAAATGCGTGGTAGAGTGAGCAGACCGGGAAGAAATAGATGAGGTGGGTTAAGGGTGAAAGTAAATTGTCGTGCCGGAAAGAGGAAAAAGCAGAGGTTACTGCTACTGCAGATGAGGTTTAAATTAAATCGTTTAGTCTTAAGAGTAACTGTGCAAGTTTCTTTCACCTGACTCACAAAAGAACCACAATAACACAACTTGGTTAGCGCAGAGAGCTCTGCTTTTTGTCATACCTTCCAAGGTGACTTTTATGTTGGTCATACTATCCTTCCCAAATTACTCACATCTCATTAATTTTATTTTACTAGTTGGATTGCTCAAATTTCCGCCCATTCATTTCATCCCACTTTCAAGGAGGGAAATCGGCATATACAGAAGATGAGCTACATGCAATCGGACGGAAGGATGACTTTTGCTCGGCATTATTACGTCCACATAAAAATGGAGATGAGCACACGAAAGAGAAGATGTGGAAAACTCAAATAGATATGTCTTTGTGTAGAACAAGAAATCTTTGTAATTTTATCCCTTTTCTCAGCTCAAACACACAGTTTGGGCGAGGAATGCCATTTTCCTTTCAAACTTCCTTTCTCCTCTATTCTGCTCTCTTTCTCCGTGTGAATTATAAACACTCAGAAGTGTAGTTTTGTTGTTTCAAGCTGTATTTCATAACTGAGAACTTCCAAATCTTTGATATCAACAGTAAAAGCACAAAAGTTATTTTTTATCTCTTCCAGAAAACTCTGACTTGTCATATGTTTTAGCAGTACATTAAGCTCCATGAACTGCGAGGCCAGTGGATATTCCTGGGGAAAAGTACGACTGAGTTTCCCTTTTTAACGACTAAAACTTCTTTCCCGTTCGCATAAAGAAAGAAACAAAAATATTTATTTGAGTGCATTAAATATACTTGGCCCACATTAAACTTTCCTATAAATTATCATAGGAAATAGAATACATTTCGGCAAGCCGTTTAAAAGCAAACGGTTGCTTAAGCATTCATCATACCTAACAGCCTAACGTGCGCGTTTACTGTGTACTAAATTTTGTCGTAAAAGTTTTGAAAGGGGAATGATATGCGATTTAAGGCTTTAAATGTAAGTGAAAGGGGAGAACACACAAATATATAGTTTTTTCTGAATGATTAAGCGATGGGTGAAGATACACACACACAGGTGCAGTCTCGTACCCTCGTATCTTAATCTGATCTCGCAATATCACACCACAATTTATCTTGCATTGAAAATATTTGAAAACGCTAACCTGTATTTTTGTAACGGTTGGTATTTCCAGAACCTGTAGACGATGAGTTATCCACAACTGACGATAATTTTGGTCGGTTTTCTTCAAAAATAGTTTCCTCTGTTGTTTGATGATACAGGTTTTGTATTTTGGCCAGACAAATCAATTTCAACCGTCCGTTTTTAAAATGGGATTGTTCTACTACAAAGCGTATCCCGATATGAGACGTTTCCTTATTGTCTGACTCCCTGACTTTCTTTTCATGGGGTGCGTACTGATATCCTGCATTTACCTGTGAAGACAAAGACCTTTTCATAGACGAGTTCAACTATTACTTAAAAAGTATACTAATATAAAGAAATGTAGCAAACCAATTCTTCGTTGATTTTCCATGTCAAATTTGCAGCAGGTTTGGATCTATAGGAAGTACAGTTGGCTTCGAGCAAATCTCCAACTGCGTAGTGTCGCTTGTGCAACACTATTTCTGGTTTCCGTTCAGGATACGCTGTTGTAAATAAACAGAATGAACATTATCAGCATTACAAATGGAAATGAAGCACAAACCTGCAATAGATTAAACCAATGTCTATCAAGTTCATTCAATTCATTTAGCGGATTACACTGTTCTTTGGGATTGCTGCAGATACAACACTAATAATAATAAGATTGAATTCTCTTTGCATATAAGATTTCGACAGGATGGTTTAAGAATAAAGGATATGTAGTGAAAGCGATGGGGTGACAAGTGACAGGTCGTACTAATATCTCCCTAATGGGTATTCCACATCCACACCTACCTATACATATATAGTCTTTCTCTCTCTTTCTGCACCGGTCCTAACTGCATGAGACCTTCCACACGGTTTTGTACTATCGTACAAGATCGTGTACATTTCTAGAGATTTATTACGACGACAGTTTGGCTTCTCGGCTCTTGTAATTGCTTCCGTTATCCTCTCCCTCTCCTCCCTAAGCCAATGTCTTATCACTTGCGAACGATTGAAATGTCGTTGTGAAGATATTTCGAGGACATATATAAACAGATTACAAGCCTTGAACTACCAACCAGATACCGATGATTCACCTGTAAATCTCTCGGGATTCTGAATAAACATTGTCAAACGTCCTTCTTTATTAGAAACATCTTCTTTATGAACATTCTTTGCATGATTCTGAAGTCAGTCCAATTGCTCCTTACAAAAAAAACTGCGTAGGATTGGCAAGTACACGTTATGCATGCAAGTAAAACGTTAAATAGCTGATTCCTCTATATTCATCAATCAATTCGATTTTTGTACTTCTCAACTCGGAATCTCCTATGAACTCGTTCAGAGGGACTCGCTTAATCATGTTTGAGAGAAGGAGGAGAGGAATTTGTAAATCCTCGACAAGAGTGCAGGCTGACGATGATAAGCGAGTCAGCAAAGTTATTAATAATGATATTTCGGTTTGCCTAACATGAAGAACACCTGAGGTTTAAGCAGTTTTAGTATAAATGTGGGGTGAAGTTAGAACGATTGATCTGGATATGAAGAGCTCTTAAGGAGTCACAGGGAGAGATGGAACAAACCTCTCATTGTTGTAAGTCAAGGACAAAGAGAGAGCAGAGAGAAGTCTTCGTGGTTATGAATGAGGAGAATACAATGGAATTCGAAAGAGAACTTCACACGTTCTACTCAAGCAATTCATACATAATGGAAGACTGATACAAGTCAATTGTTGTGTGTGACTGTGTGAGAGAAAGGTAAGTGGAAAAAGACACAGTTTTGGACTCTCCACGGGGTTCTGTGTGAGTCTTCGTGCACATGCGACGCTTCAATGTCATGCAGCCTAACTTAAAAGAGTGGAAGAAGTGAAAGCGGCTTAGCTGAGGAATATATGACTTGTTGTCGCAGTAGTAATAGTTATTTCATTTCTTTGTCTGGGAAGAAAGGTTCGGTTGGAGGAGGATTTGATGAACGACACATACTGCCAACCACCACCACTGCTGACTGTCATTTAAAAGCAGGAACGATGAAGGTATGTGTGTGGAGCAATGGAAGAAAGATTTAATGCTGTTCTAATGGTACTTTGGTTGAATGATAGTTTAGAGTTGCATTTGAAATGGGAGGAGATATTTGCAAGGATTTGGTGGATAAACTAAAACGAAGGAAGTGAGGAATGTTATGTAATAAGACAGGATATCCAAGGGAGAGTGGAGTTTAGAGTAAAACCCTACGAGTGAAAGAATGCATACAAAGCAGGGCAATTTGTTATGTTGTGACTTATTTTTGATGGACATCGCAAATGGGCCAAATAGAGGAGACAAATGGAAAAAAGTAAAAGTCTGCTGAAACCCTTTTATTCTTTCTTTCAAAACCTTCCCCCTAGAATCAAGCCCATCTATTTATTTCTCTCACATATGCATAAGCACATATATTCCTTTGCCTTTGTGGTCTATTTGGGTTAATACTTGGTTTCCCGACCTCACAGTTAACTTCAGGACAAAGCCTTTCTCTTCATCTCTCCGATATACACCACAGCAGATCACTTACCAAAACATTCCCCGCACGCTCCTCCGCCCTATACGTATCACACGAGTATTCAGCAGCAGTTGAATAAAACTCCCATATCTTATTGTTGCTCAGATCTGTGTCTGATTATGCAAGAGAAGTATTTATGACGATGGCTTCCTTTATCTCATGAAAAATATTCTCTTAACTTTCTCTCTCTCTCTCTTAGCCTCACAACAACAAGCATAACTTATGTTCAAGTTTGAACAACAATTTTGTGCCAAAGCTCCTCCGACCAAATATGTTTAACTAACAATCGGAGATGAAAAATATGCATACAAGTAGTTCTGATGTCTGAAGATATGGGGAAGTAGCTTTTACACAATTTCTGCATTAATTGAAAGGCTCAACATTTCCTCATCTGATAATCGGATCTTTCATGACAACGGGGCTTAATAATTTCCACGCGATGAGACACAAATGGGAGGATTAAGGAACACTGCAAGATTTTTATCGCGTCATTAAGAGCCGACATTTCAGTCAGTGTATATACGGAGGTTATGTTCGATGACAACGTGGTTACAATGCTAGAGCGACGATTGGACATTAAAATGAACAGTATTTATTAGTGTCAATAGGAAAAGGACAGAGAAGGATGCAATATTAAGGAGGATACAAAGTTGGATAATACGGCTGAGCATCACAAAGAAATAAAGTAGATTTCATTTCAGAGGAGAAATAGCTGTGGGCTCAGTTGTCATATTTCATGAGGCTTCTTGGCTGCGTGAGTTGGCGAGAAAAGGAGAAAGGAGCGTTTGCCTTAAGTATTCATGTATTCTATGCACTTTCTTTAGTACTTTCGTCATGAGTAAAATATTTTCCGGACAATACGAGAACTTAAGAGGACGGAGGTAGTTCATAATTTTAAGACCTTTTTACTTACTTCTTATTCGACTTCCTTTACTTTGCAACAAAATCTCGACCATTTTTACATGTTTAACGCAATGAATTACATCGACAAGGAATGGAAGCCAAATCCGGAGTATTTTACAGTGGAAAGGGAGTGCGGAAAGACCCCAATCAAAGTGTTTTCCTGCTATTTAGACTTTTTCACGGTCTGATTGTCAAAGACGAATGGGGTGAGTGAAGAGCAGAATTCGTAAAGTCTATTTATTTCACTGGCGGTCCGTGGACGCCAAGTCGGATAAATCCAACATCGAGTCACACACACACATACTGCTTCTCTGTTGTAAATTCAACGAATATGGATGGCGTTTACATACGTATAGAGAGAGAGATGTGTTAGAATAATTTTATATCAATCCCTGAGTAGAATACGTAACGGGGATGAAAAAATGGAAACTTTGCACAATGCGAAAGAATCACCAACTTAAGGAGTTTCATCTTTAGGGGTCTATTGCCCAATGTACTGCTACAACGACGTGCGGTTTCAATCGTATACCTATTATATGAAGTACAAGAGCAACTTTTAAAGTTAAACAAGATTAGACGTAGAAATGCAGGGAGAAAGTCTCAAAATTTCACAACACGTTACACATGCAGTTGATTGATATGGTGTGGCAAAATTAAGGACAGTTTTATTCGAAAAGCCCTCAGCAGCGAAATCATTAAAGTTAGTGAATGTCAGATATCATGCGAGCCTAAGCTTTGTGACTTGAAATAAGAGTGACTGTACTTCTGCTGCTCCTAGTGTTGCGATTCAGATTAAATCTTGTGACACAAGGAGTTTTATCCGAGAATAAATCTGGTCACATTAGTGTCCAATTTACACTGCCATCCTGGTGTCTTCTAATCTAATTTTGCCCTTCCTAGTCTCAGAATACAGCTTCATTCTGAGTGAATTATTTCCAACGCTGAGGAACTGATCTCCACCACATTTAGTTGCGAGACACGCAACACACTCACACACACACACAACTTGGAATGAAATCTTAAAGAGAACGCGAAACTCCTTTTCCGCTCAAAAAGACATCATAAGCATTTATTGTAATTGGATTGTTGAATTCATCGTTGCATAAAGAATGAGGAATTATATTCTCTTTTGTTTTGGTTTTGTGTGAGTGAAAAAGATGCTGGCTGCTGCTCACAGTTGTGTGGGTGGAACATCAAAGACCATGTGGATCACGAGCAACAAATATCATCGGATACGCGAGAGTTCCCAGGCTTGTGTGCAATAATGATGATGGTGAGAGATGATAGAGGGATACAATAGAATGATGTGATTATATGAGCAATAAGTATTAATAAAACAAAGTGTGGAGAACACACACACACACACACCCATACAGTAGATTTGTTCTGAGAATTGTTCACATACAGATATAGAGAAAGAGAGAGAGAGACTCCTCCGTAGAGAAGGTTGTGAAGAACTCGTGTAATGGTGGTCGTGGGAGATAAGGAAAGTACGAGTGCAAACAAAAGACTCGCTGCCATCATTTGACAAGAAAAAGTGACACACGGAACACAACGAAAAATGGAACTTTTCTCTCCCTTCCTTTCCATCTCGCACTTACTAAATGGAACGCTAATAAAGTTTTGTGTAATGTCCGACTTACACACTTGCTTACTCCTACAATGCTTTCCTCTCTCAGTCACAACATCAGCACTAAACTCAGGAAATATTCCCATTCAATAAATACTCACACAATGTTTTCACTTCCTCCCAAGATGGGCCTTTTCATGGCCAAAGTATTACGCACATTCGACACTTGATCCATATGTCTAGATTCTTATAAGAAGTCATCAATTAATTTCACTCTCCCACTTTCTCTCTCTCTCTCT
>Ga0194135_10003173_pt1 | contig 10029 bp, 11 predicted proteins | sample LitLau_LLRF_2013_FD_134024 | JGI IMG/M metagenome (GOLD analysis project Ga0194135, IMG submission 134024) | Freshwater sediment microbial communities in response to fracking from North America - Little Laurel Run_MetaG_LLRF_2013 (version 2) | ecosystem: Environmental > Aquatic > Freshwater >... | reverse complement strand
GGTCTTTTGATTTTTCTTGCTAGGTCTTTTGATTTTTCTTGCTATTGCATTTTCAGGACCGTTCCCATTGTATCGTCTACTTGGGGACATATTCTACCTAACAAGTCTTGGACAGGCATGATTGCCCTTCTACTTGCTGATCAGGCTGACCTCGGTTTAAGCTCGATAGCTGACAGGCCTTTTCGAAGAGATGTAGTTGATTTCAACTTACCAACAAGTGAAATAAGACTTTCAGCATTTTTCGAGCGACCTTCAACAATCTCCACCGAATGGAACTCACTTCTAAAGCCATTTCAACCTGAATTCTGGGCTACAGTGTTTTTCACAGTCTTCCTCATGACAGCAACATCTCTCATGTTTAGTAGAATTAGTTTTCTACATTCACCTCACTCTACTCCTGAAACCTTCGAATCGTACAATCAAATCCCGAACTTTTACTTTTCATCAAATTCTACCAAAAGTTGTGTTCCAAGTCAGTGTAAAAAAGAAGGACAACAAAGGAAGAAAGTTGAAGTGGATTGCAGAAAAAAGGCTTCGGGAGTTGTTTCCGAAATGTCAGACTCAGAAGAGTGGCAGGTTGGAGATTCCATTCACTGGGCAGTCAGTTTATTTTGCCTCAAAGGGTTTCACAAAGTCCCATCACGAATCCCTTTCAGAATTCTAATGCTCGTGGGAAGCGTTTTTGGGATTTTGATTTACTCCTCTTACTCAGGGACTCTCGTATCTTTTTTGTCAGTTGTGATCGATCCTTTACAAAACGTTGGACAGTTGTTGGCCACCCGATATACTTTCTCTGTCGTTAATAATCCAATACCAAAGCAGTTTCTATCTGTGAGTTTCCAAACTGCAACGTATATTCTTCCGAACCATTAATATATGACTTGATATACGCATTAGTGAACTTCTGGCTGGATATATATGATTTTACAAAAGCTTTCTCTTTGTCCATAGGAGTCACCAGATCCCAAAAGTGTGCAAGTATATCAAAGACTCAAGAACAGTTTTCCTTCCATGAAAGAAGCTCGCGAGAATCTTGTGAAGGGGTCTTTTGTATTTCTTACAGACAACGCTGGAGCTTATGCAAGTCTCAAAGAAGATTTTTCTTCCAAAGAAGCTTGTCGAATTAAAGAAATAGCTATTGACAATTCGAGACAACGACTAGGAACTCTAGTCCAGAAGAACTCTCCTTACAAGAGAGTTATTGATTATCAGTAAGCTTATATTTTGTTATTGTGGCATGATTCTAGCAGAATAGTTGCATGGATTCTAGATTGAATTGGTATTTTCTGGACAATAAGTAAACGAGATTTCCTACACATTTTTTTGTCCTTGGCCGTATGGAAAGATCGAATGAATATGGATGAATAAGTATCTACAGACACATATTGGATATGACATTGATATTTTTTGTATTTTTTCGATTCTGTAAGGATATTGAAAATGATAGAATGCGGACTTGTGAAGAGATGGAATACCAAATACCTCACAGGAAAGCCAGTTTGCGAGCTACTTAATGAATATGAAGGAGTTGAATTTGCAAGTCTCCTTCTAGCATTTGGACTTCTTGTTGGAGGATACCTAACCGGCCTTGTCGGTTTGTCAGTGGAAAAATTTGTGCAATTGAAACAGCCGTTACCTGCGTCTGATTGAAATTATTTTGATCGGTTAATGCTATAAATAAAGTGAATAAAATGAATAGCATGTGGGTTTAGTTAACTATGAAAGAGTTGTTTTTATATTTGGAATTGAAAATTGGAAGTACAAGTAGATATGACAGTTGACAGAAGATTGGAGAAATCTCTCTCTGAGATGATATTACACGATAAAAATCGAGAGAAGTTTTTGTGTGGATATTTTTGGCATGTAGAGCTAAAAGGCGTACCATTTCGGACACGATCTTTGCTCTGCAATAAATATTTATGACGGAATTAATGGATCAGATTTTGTGTGTTGGCTTTATTGAGTTCAGTAATTGAGTGTGCGATGTTGGACGCTCACAAGTACCTATAATTGAGGTTGATGGACATACTGGAACTGGAACTTTAATGAGCTCTCAATTTGACTGGAGTTGAAATAAGTTTAGATCTTTAGGCATTTGAGATTTCAGACATGCATAATACTCTGGTTTGTGCGGAGGGATATATTCCGTATCAGATTCTCCTCATCCGTAGTTTGTTTAGAATTCCTACTGCTCACAATAATTCAAACAGATTGAAACTTATCTCTCATAATATATACAACAATTGAAGGCATATTGCTTCGGTAGTTCTATATCTACGACTTCAATACATGAGCTATATTTTGGGAAGGATTTTATTTGTTGTTAGCTCCATGCTACAGTTTGTAAGGATGATAACTCGGATAGTTTGAGAAATGCGTCACGGTCTAGGGGAAATGTATATGTTTGACCAAGAACTGATAAGAAGTCTAACGAAGTTCACAGAGAAGTTTCATCTGAATGAGCAGCATCCTGTGTTGTTCATCGTATCGAACCTCTTGCATAAATAAACACTTCTGAGATCTCTGAAGACACTTTCCAGCTTCGCTCCAGTTCTTCTGAAGGAAATTCAGACTACTGGTCTTTCCTATATCTCTCTGCATGGCTTTTGTACTTTTTAATATATAGAGTTGAGAGAGCATAGTACTAAAATACGAAGTACCAGTAATGCATTTTGCTTACAACATATCCACACGATAATGGAGCATCAGAGGGATCCCCATATGAAAAGGTTCAAAGTAATATATGAAAAAATCATACGCCTGGCAGGATTGGAAAGAAGCAGCAGAAGATTTCAATTTCACCCTTTAATTCAAGATGAGTAATAATTTCGTGTGTTGATGCTCTCCAACTTTTCAGTTCAGAGAAACTCTTGTGAATGACAAGCAACGCTTAATTGCCGTGTATTTGATCTGAAGTTTGGGATTTCCATTTCTTGCACACACAAAGGCTATATAGTTTATTAAAATTGAAAAGCTTTCTCGGAATTATTATTGAGAAATTGGAGGAGGAATCGATTTTGCTTAAATAATTCGTGTTTGTCATCTTGTCAATCGCAGTCTCTTACATATTCGCTGAATTAACATACAGTGCTTTCGAGAAGATTTATACTCAAGATTCAAGCTGTTTGGGTTCATTTTCATTCAGGAGTACGGAGAGTGGAGAACTAATCTTGATTTTTGTACTCCGATCTGTGCAATAATCGTTAGAGATAGTACTTAAAACTTGAATGCTGGTTCCATTAAATAAGTGAGATAGAAAAACGAAGTGTGAAATAAAACTGCAGAATGAAACTAATCCAAGCCACAGTGGTGATAGTATTAATGATTTCAACTCTACTTGTGGTAAGCTCCAACAAAACCTGTTATTGTAGCAGTATACAGTATTTAACACTTGTAAATTATAAATTAATATGCAAATGCTAATAACTAATAACTGCAATGTATGTTCATGAAAATAGATAATTGATGCAAAGAAAGGTAATGGAAAGCGAGGAAAAGGGAACAAAAATGAAACCATCGCTTCAGAATGTCTGGGTCAGAGTCTCAACCTTCAGAAGATGAACTTGGGGTTTGACGAATGTCTGGAAGAAACTGCTCCATTGGAAATTCCTTCTGGGTTATCGGACGATGAGAAAATCTCAGTCATCAAGGGACGCAAACGAGCATTGAAGAAAAAGCAAATGGTTAATAAACTAAATTTTGTAATTCCGGATTGGAAAAGTTCATGGTTTAAGTCATCTGTGTTCATTTGCAGTGTGTCAAGTTGTGTCAGAGGAAAAAGCAAGGAATTGTAAGACAGTTCATCAATATCTTTAGACATTCTAAACTGCAGCAGTAATTTACAATATGAACGTCTTTTCGAATTTATAGCTCGATTCTTCAGGATCGTTTTCCGCAGAAGGCACTAAGAGTTTCATGAATGAAGTATTTCCTACAAAAGCCGTTAATAGATTACAACGCGCATTGACGAGATGCGTTCCGGAAGATGGTAAGCTATCGTAAATCTGTAAATGTACTAGCTAGCTCTTTAACATAAAGCTTTTGCCTACAATTATTTCTAGGAGAACACTATGATATGACAGACAATTGTAAAGAGTACAGAAGATTTGAGAAATGTTTGATGCGAATGGTGGCAAAGGTAGATTTCATGCTGATATATAAATATTGTCTTGAATGTTAACACCTACTAAATACAATATCGATGAATTTTAGTCTTGCGGATGGAGAAATGGAAAGAACAGAGCTCAAGGAGGACGAAATGGTAAAGGAAGACGAGGAAATAAGGGACGAAAGCATGATAACGAGAGCAATGGACCCGGGCGACAAGTCGAACATGAAAGCGAAGAAATTCACGAGGAAGATGAAGATGAGATTTAAGTTACACTTATTCTGTTTTAACAATTATATTTTCCATTTATACATAAGTAAATAGTGTAATCTCTTAAAACAGACAGATCAGTGTAAGAAAAAGTAAGAAAATATAATAGGATAAACATTTGTAGCACTTGAAAAAGATTCACCTACTACAACTGATCTATCTGCTACAAACTATACAGATTTATTCGTTGAATCACAGGTTTTTTGATTGTTACGTTTAGTGATAGGTCCGCTAGTTTCAAACTCTGAATTTCAATTTTTGTAAACTTTTTTTTAAATAAACCTATACAATGACTTTAGTAAAAAATCATCTTACATGAAAAATAATTACTATCTGAATCAGACTCTTCGGAAAATTTGAACAGAGTTTATGTAATCAACGAAGAAGTTGACAGTCAAAAATGTTTCACCAACCACTAAAATCAGATCATCATCCTGTCAACCTTGGCAGGAATACGCCATTCATACTTCGTGTTGCTGGCCACCTAAAAATATCAAATCGTACCGTACTGTACCATGGAATAAACTGTACATTAATAATAAGGAGGTACTTTAAGTATCAGATGACACTAACCTTTTCCAAGTCTCTTACAGCGCTTCCTAAAGATTGTTCCGTAAACTGCGCGTACATGACCACAACACGCCACGGGCTCAATGTAGCAACAAGATCGTTAATGTCTTGTTCATCATCAGGTTCACCTGCTACCTGTTTATAATCTTTTATGACAGATGATAACCAACAATCTAATTTCTCAAGTTGAGAATCGCTGAAAATGGAGTAGCAGTGAAGAACATCTAATAGTTGTCCTGTGTCTTGCTGAAATTGTTCGAATGAAGCGTGTTCTTCAGTCTGAATGTTTACAATACTCAATAATGTATTCACACTCTTTTCAAAAAGACACTGAAGTCTTCTAGGGTCTAAGTTTTTAATCATAGCCAATCGGTCGTTAGTGCCTATGCAAGTAAAGAGAGACGATCAATTCAGCTGAACTGCTTAGTTAGTTAAATACGTAAGATACAGATAAATAAGAACAGCATACTTTTCTGCGCATACGATGAAGACCCTTTACTAGCAGCATCGCCGCCTTCTTCAGAATCAGAAAGGGTAATCGTCAACATCTCTTGTGTAGAATACATCGGTGGTACAGCTGTAACATAAAGTAACATTTTCATTCCGTTGAATGTGACTAGCTTCATTAGTAGTACTAGTACTATAAGGCTCTAATTAGTACCTGGAGACACAACGTGATGATAAGAAGAAGGACTTGGACGGTTTTGACGCTTTTCTCTTTTCTTCTTAAACCATTTCTATTGAACATAATGAAATCATTGCATGACTAGTAAGAAATAATCTTACACTAAGTGATACATCATCAACACACAATAAATATGAGCTTACGTATATCACATCCTTGTGTACGTTTGTTTCTGCAGAAAGGCTGGCAACCTCAAATGGGACCGGGGTATGACCGTTTTCTTCAAGAAATCGGTTTAATATTTGTGAAGCTCTTGGTCCTATTTTTCTCTCCAAGCGTTTATGAGGACGAATACGATCTAATAATGAACGACAGACAGTTAAATTAATTGTTTCAAAATACCCGTTCATATTTAAATCATTAAACATGAATTACTGTTACACCCACTTTCCCCTCTCCACTCATTTTGTATAGTTGAAGCTGCTGACGTACTAAGACAGGCGTCCGTTGAGCCTTTCGATGCAGCTTTTGGGCGAATTATGTTAGTGCCCCTAGGTAGATTGTCCAATGATCCGTAAGACGATACTGATGACGAACTTGGTTGATTAATGTGATCATTGGTACTATCAGCACCTTTTTCAGTACCCTCCTGGTGACTCTCACTTAACGATGAGCTTTGCTCTATACTTCGATCATCTTCACTTCTGTCCGGCGTAATAATCGATGTGGAATCTGAGTCACCTTCCCTTGTACTGCAGACTGGCGAATGAGACTCGAATGATGGGACACGATCAGTACTTCGTCGGACTTGATTTGCATGAGACAGGTTGGAAGCGGAATCGGAACCTTCTTCCATGTTATCTAGGGAATTAACTAGCGGATTAGACGCGAATGATGCGATAGACTCGGCAGTTGGGCAATCTTGATTCTCATGAGGCGGAAGGTACGATGAATCGGAAGCTTCTTCCATTGTGTCAAGGGCATCAACTGGTGAATGACACACAAACGATGAGAGTACAAGTGGGACTTGTGGCACTAATACAGGCATATCCATCTCATAACCATCACCATAAAAATTGTAATTTGCAGACCCACAACCATTCGTATGTAAAGCTTTAAATAAAACACAATTAAAGCGAGTATTATGTACAAACTTGTATCCTAACACCCCAAATATAACTATTAACATCCAATGATACATTCATTCAGAAATTAGGAACTTACAATAGGAGGTTTCAGTGTCGGCGCTTTCATCTTGGTTTGGAATTTCATCAACTGCAGTCTCAGAATCTTCATTATTCTTTGTATCATCTGACAAGGTTTCTTGATTGCTGTGACTAGAAATATCGTTCTGGTGTTTAAAAGTACGTCTTTGTGCCTTCCTTCGTTTCAAAGTTCGTCTGAGATCAATAGCTGAAATGATTAAATCAGTATATTACTTCCATTCCCAAGTTTATTTTGGGAAATAAATCGGAATGTGTGCCTACCAGCCCTCTTCTGCGCTGGCTTTTTTACTTTATTATAGCGTAGCTTTTTTCTCAACCAGGAGCCCCAAGAGTCCTTCAACTGAAAATAAAAATTGAAGTCAAATGACGATTCAGCCAAAACTAGTGCCTAATAACATAAACTAAAACTATAATGATTAATTCACCGGTCGTAAGAAGTTGTTCATTTTTAAGCTCCGAATAATGCGATGTCTGGCTAAGTCAGCTTGAAATCTTGTAAACTTCTTGTATTTTGAAGGTTCAGGCTGTACAGGAGAAAAAAACCCAGCATGTTCGGATAACAGAGGTTCGTGCAGTAAGACTGATTCCTTTGGAGTGCCTGAAACAAGCAGAATGTAGTCATTGTAGTCAAGAATTCCTTTACATTTTACAAGAATTTGCTTACTTACTTGACGAAATATTTACATCTGGATTCGTGAAATTACAATCCACGTTCATTGCAACTACAGAGTCTGAAATAATAATACATTCGCCTCATAACAGGTATGTTCGCACCTTTGCATAATAACGAAATTACATGCAAACCAAAGTGATCAAAACAAAATATAAGTATTAACCTGTGTGTGATAAATCGATTTGAAACTCATTCTGATCAGTACTTTTGACAGAAATCAAATGTTCACAAGCGTTTGTTGTAAATGCTGAAGGTGTATTAGCTGCATCACCAGAAGTAACCTCTATAGTACGACTTGAACTTTGGTGCGTTATTACACTTTCCTCGAACTCAGATTTTGTATATTTACAGACTTCTTCGACGTCATCATTTCCAAATTTATACTCGCTATTGTTTTTTAAATTCTCTGTAGGAGATTTGGTAGTGCTAGAAATAAAGCTCGATTGTTCAACTCCTTGAAAGATTTTTGACTCTTCCGCACTAATCAAATTGCCTAAATCTTTCCAGGGAGAATCAGATCTGTCTTCAACTGAATTCGTCAGCAAGACATTCTTGAGTGAACCAGAGACACGTAGAGATAAAGAGGAATCTGGCAATTCACAGGAGTCTTTATGGGTGACATCGAAGGAACACTTCACACGACATGGCAGTTGAACAAGAGCTGGCACCCTGTGTCATGACGAAATAGACAGTATTACCTCCAAGCTCAACTAATACCGACTAATCACGCATGAAATAATGTAATCGTTAAATAATAAAGAATGAACTTCACTCACCATCCAATAGAATCAAGTTTCATGTCTTGGCAATGACTGGGTTCCGCTGGAATAAAGCTCGGTGCATTTCTACTGTCCTCTTGAATGTTAATTGTTATCTTTGGTAATTTAATGCTATCGCTAAAAGGTGGGGGTGAGCACGGAATACTTCCTGTCAAAGGGGGCTGTTTTGTTAGAGCCTTGGGAATCGGCTTGGTGAATTCTTGTTTTAAAACTTGTGTATTAGTGTAGAGGCTTTCTCTTTTATCTTCAAAAGTCTCATGAGACTCGAAATCCAAGTTACACTCGGTGACTGAGCGAGTCGCATGATCAACTGCAGGCTGTCTATTTCTCTGATCTTTGAGCTGCATGGAAAGTATCCTCCAGCCAGCAGTCTCCAAATCCCACTCATATTTGGGAGGTAGACTTTCCCCGGAAACTTGTACACGTGGACCTGAATGGTTGGCTGTTGAATCGCCGTTTCTCCAGGAAGCAGAAGATGCTTTTTTTGATCCCTGGGAAAGTGACGGTGGTGGGGGACGATTGAATGGCTTACTTCCGTTATCATTCTCCTCGTCTGAATCTGAGACCAGTGAAATGGTTTCAATAGCTGGCTTAGTATTTCTATTATTGGCAAACATGTTGAATGATGATGATCCTCATTATCCAGCCCAGATATCACCCCTGCAATTTTATTACAAACAACCACACAATATTATTCACTTATTCACTTTTCAGGACTGCGTTCCATTTCGTTTCAACCTAGCTCGGTAATATGATCACTCAAAGAAACGCACATAACTTATAGTTAGTGCACCAACCGTAATAATGATTATTAATGTACGGACAGTACGGAGGTTACGTTAAATAAACTCACGTTAAGCTTTGACAGAGAGGACAATCTGTCAATCATTCAATAATCAGTAGCATGGTCGTGTCTCGGAATGTTTTACGTCTACTCTCCCTGCAGACTAGAAAGTAATTTATAGGAAACGATATTAACATATAAAATTCAATCAAAAATTCTACTAATCCGTTTCAAATAACTAAATGAACCTATCAGAAATGAAAATTGCAAGAATACTACCACTCGTCACTCGTCACTCACCTGGAAAGAAGCGGAATAAAAGCACAGACTGCAATTCAAGAAGAACTTCCACAAATTCGAACTTGAAAATGCAACTTTACGCGAAAAGAGAAAAGAACAGGAAGTTTTGGTGGACGCTTGTTAAGCGAGAAGGTGGGGGAAATGAGATTTGCACGTGGGCAGGGAGGAAAGTAAACAAAGACAACAAGACAGAGCCTGTCGATCACTTTCACAATGTTGTCACTATTGCTGGAGACTGGAGACACGCGACAAGAAGACACGGCAATACTTCTGATCAGCAATATCGGCAAACACACACACACGCGTGTATAATGCATGAACACTGTCGTTGTGTATTCATATTCATAGGTCAGAGGATGATGGTCACAACGTCACAAGTGACAATCAAGTCAGACAAAACACAAAACATTGGACGAGATTACCGGGTGGTGGTGAGGGCGATTTTTCGTATTTTATTGGCATTTTATTTCGTATTTGTCGAATTTTAATTATATTATTATATAGTAGTATAATTTGGCTGCAATGAGAATTCAGGTTCGAAAGTAATGTGATCTCTATCTGGGAAGAGGAACAGCACAAAAGGAATTCGGATTCACCGGTAAACATTGGACATACATATAAATTGTGAAGAATGTGAAGTCTGCAGAAGTGTTTGTGGCGACGACGTGACTCTCAGGTTTGTATTAATGTTTTG
>Ga0194135_10003172_pt1 | contig 10031 bp, 7 predicted proteins | sample LitLau_LLRF_2013_FD_134024 | JGI IMG/M metagenome (GOLD analysis project Ga0194135, IMG submission 134024) | Freshwater sediment microbial communities in response to fracking from North America - Little Laurel Run_MetaG_LLRF_2013 (version 2) | ecosystem: Environmental > Aquatic > Freshwater >... | reverse complement strand
TACGTGCTGAGCGGGAACTTTTTGAGATGTTGGGGGCTAATACCACTTTCCTTCTTTTCTGGCAAAGGAGGAGGTGGACCGTGGGATTTGAGCTGGGGTGAAGTGAGACTCCGTTGTCGGAGTTCCTCTGCCCAATGCTCCTCTTCTGACGTCCACTCCTGGAGTGTCTCCTGTGAAAAATGATGCGTGGGCGTTGGACTGTGGATGAGGACAGTAGCCACGGAATCTCGTCCGCCTGAGGAGGAGATTTGGGACTGCCCATAACCGTCGCTAGTCTCCCGCGAGTAGGAAACTGTGGATGACAGTTCCGTCGCTTCCCGTCTCAGTTGGTCCAGAAAAGTGGTTGAGGCGGAGGCGACTGAAGCAGAGTCCGAGGAAATGAAGGAATGGTATCCTTCCGACTGGGCATAAGTACTCGTCCGCTTCCCGTTCCCGTCATCAATGGATTCCAAATCCTCGCTGCTCTCTCGCTGCGGCGGAGTCCCCCGGCGCTCTTTTTCGGGGTGCGCCTGCGCCGGATACGCGTAGTACTGGCTGATATCCCTGTAGCCTACCGGCGGTTGGAGAACGGATGCTGAGTTTGGGGTTGCGTAAACTTCTGGGGGGATTCGATCCGAGTTGAGGACGAGACTGTTGAGGTGTTGATTCAGTGCAGAATGATTTCCGGGTTTCATGTGGGGACGGGCGTAGGGTTGATCCTTTTCCTTCAAGTATTTCGTTTCCTCTGTCCAGGACTTGGTTCGGGAACTTCCTCCAAGCCCAGTCAGGTGATAGAACGAGGAAGGGACGGAGGGCAGGACTTGTCCAGAGTCGTTTACGGGGATTGGCCAACTTGGGAATTTCTCATGTCCTGGCCCATAGCGGATACTTTTGAGGCTCGTGGCGTCTCTTTCCGGCGGTGCTTGGTCATCCGTTGACCAACTCCGAGGGGAGGGCATGTGAAGGGAGAGACTTGGCGGCCCCTTCCTACTCCCGCCGCCGCCTCTTGGTTCTAGCAAGTTGGGTGTGGATCTGGTGGGATGAAGACTGGCGGACGGAGTGGGGTCAGGCGGTGGATGAGGCCCAGCATTCCTTGAACTCCCAAACGACGTCCTACGGATTGGAGTAACAGGAGGCGGGGCACGCGGGAGCGTGGAACTCGTCGAAACGGGATTGCCTCGTCTCGGACCTCCCTCACGCTGTCTGCTCACTTTCGGAATCCCCAGCCACCTGCAAAAATAAAAGTACGAAAAATCTCAGAAAAAAGACGTCACACAAGTCACATTACAATTACAAAAGTCACAAAAATCAAAATTTGGAGCAGACTCAATTAAAGTCTCACATCACAACCCGCTTCGTATATGGACGTTTCCGCCGCGTCAACTTTTGGAGTCAGGAAGTACTGACTACTGTCTGGCTTTGGGGGAATACGATATGGAATAATTTGGATTGTAAATCATACAACTTCACTTCCCTGTTTTGTTTTTCGTCAAAAGTGATTGCGTCTTGTCTCACCTTCCAGGAGTATAGGGAGCTCTTGACCTGAGACGCTCTTGAACTTGTGGATTGCGCGTATGAAATTAAAACGTTTTGACAAAGAACAAAAGAAAGAAGTGTCGGAATGTGACCTTGGAGAGACGAGTCTCTTTTGCTTTAATTTTTATAGTCTATTGTCGTTGTTTTCTTTCTTCATCCACCTACGCATCACTACTGCATTGTACAGCGACTGGGAATATGGAATGAGACCCGATAAGACGAGACACGAGACATGTTTTGGAATAAATTAAAATCCAACTCGATGAACCTCTAAACCTAAGACACAATTCCCTATTCTATAGCCTTCTCTCTTCGCTTCTTGTTGGCCAAAGTTGGATTGGCAAATCTGAGCATAAATTAAATTCAACACCCTCTTAGATATGCCGTGGATTAAAAACAATCTCTCAATTCTCCGCTTTGGAAATTTCAGTGGAAAGTTTTCATGAGAGAAAAGGAGCTCTGAGATGCGTAAGTTCCTTAAATTATCAAAGTTTAATATTTTGAAACTTTTAGGATCGACTTTTCTGAAAACGGGATTGGTGGTGTCTTATGGTAAGGTGGATTAAGTTGGGAAAAGGGATTGAAAAGATGAGAGGGTGGCTGCCTAACGTCCTGCTGAGTGATGTTATGGTACCCAAGTACAATTATGATTAAATTAGTTTGGGTTGAAAGTGTTGATGTTCATTAGCTGAATCTAAATAAAGCCCTCCCTCACCTGACCTGGTTTCCGTAGGATGCTGAGACTGATGATGAGATGATTCTTTCCTGACTAAACTCCCTCCTGCCAAGACTCGAGTCTTGTATCAAACAAAAGGAACCTGGTCGTTGCCGTTGTCGTGAAGGACTCATTCCTTTCCTAATTAAATTCAAAGAGAGGAAGGCAGGAATCCTCTCCGAGTCCTTTTTACCATTTTCCACTCTTGAGTAAGAAGAAGAAAACAAAGGGAAGGAAGGCAATAGGGAATGGAGTGATGTTATGTTACCTCAGAGGAGCCTTGGGGAAGTGAGGGATTGGTAGACATTAAAAAATAAAATCCAAATGGTCAATGGTCTTATTTCACATTATTCTTATTCCACTATTTATACTTGTACGGTGGTGATGGTGATGAGACTTCTAATGACTTCTGGGCAGATGAGCCTCCGTCCGTCCCTTCCAACCATACACCCTTTTAGAATTTGAAGGAGATAGGCAGCACAGCACAGGAGTTAGTGGCAACAAGTCATGAGTCATTCCTATCCTCATCCTTCCCTCCGGAGCCTTCCACAAGAACATAAGAACATGCCCCCTGTTCCAAATGAACCTTTTCCATCACCTTATAGGCCCTGCCAGATGCGGATTGCGGATGCTTCCCATCTGCCCAATTCTAGGCTAGGCTTATTTACTAGAATTTACACATTTCAATAAAAATTCAAAACTTTTTAGTGACAAAAAAGTCCTCCAATATTGGAGGGGAGCTTAGGAATCTGATTCTTAAACTCACACTTCTCAAACTCAAACTGAGTCCGGGATTTTTAATTTTTGACTCGAACATAGCGCATGAGGAGGAGAAAATTTAAACTGAAAAGAGTAGTTCGATTGAAGTTGAAAATTTTCTATTCTTTATTAATCCGTATGGATAGAGGATACCGGTGCGGATGATGCGAGCTATTACGTGAGATTGAGATGGGATTGAATTGATATGAGAGGCTGAGGAAGAATGGGACCTTAATTGAATTGAGGTGAATTTTGAATCGTCATTTAATTCCGATTGGAGAGTGTGAATTGAATTGAGATTTGAGAAGTATGAGTTTAGGATGTAGTAGGCCGTAGTGTTGTATATTCATATTTCACATTTCCAATTGAGTGGATCCAATTCTGATTAGTCCAATTGTCATTCCCAATCTAATTCCTTATGGTTTTGGAGACAAAAGGAACCTCATTTCCTCTGCTCCAGTTTTCCTTTGCCCATGCACAAATTGAGTTCACCATGTCTCTCTCCCTTGCAAACTTCTTTCAAAAGAATAAAGAAAATGGAAAACTGGGGAGTTTGACAATCAAAATCACAATGCTCGGAAGAATCCACAATTCATAAATAATAAATAAGCCAAATCAGACAATAGGATTTCATGTTTGGATGGATTATTTACTAACAAGAAACAACCTCATTTCCCCCTCATACTCATCTTCACCTCAGGAGGACTCAACTCAGCCCTTCACCCTGCCGCTAACCATGTGCCGATGACATTTTGCATTTTCCCAAGGAAACATCTTCTTCCCATTGTCCTCAGAACCTGAAAAGGTTTTTGGACTACTGCGAGCCAACAAAAGGGGTGTTGGTAAATAAATTCATTTTCCCTTTTCATTAAATTCAAAATCAAACTGAAGTAAGAGGAAGAAAAACAAGAAGATTCAAGAAAATGATTGTGCCTCAACCTCATCTTCCACCGTTTTCTACCCTGCAATATGCAACATCTCCTGATGATTAAAGAAATCCTCAAATCTGTACACGTCATTTATGGAATTTTGAAGTGTTTCCCGCCTTCCTTCCACTCAAAATACCCGCTACCATTTTTTATACTTTTCAAAAATCTGTTTTTACTATTTTTTAAGTCTCTCTTGTTTAAACAATTCCCTGATTCGGAAATTCGGCAATTTGGAACGGAAGAACTTCGAATTCAGTCCAGAATTCAAAAGAGCAAAAAAAAATTTCGAGATTTGTGGGAGGGGTAAAAAGCTGAGCTGAAATTCAAAGCCAAAGCTCATCGGGGGGATGACGTTGTTGTAAACGGATTCTGAATTATAATTGTTGAGTCAGCAGAAACATTCCAATAAACAAGGGACGACGAGACGAGGCGTAACTTTTCTAACATTCACAAGTCAACTACCGCTACACATATCATCCTCCCTATACATGCAACAAATCTTTAAATCTTACATTACATTTTCATACATTTCCTACATTTAATTAGGGCGTGGATTTCCTCCTCCCGCCCGGTGAGTGTGAATTCATAAAATGTCATCCCCCGGTAGAGACGTGGGTGGAAGTCATTTTGGAATCAAATTATCTTAATCAATTAATTAGTTTTTTGATTCCGCTCACCTCCGCACTAAATCCTTCCGATTGTGATGAGAATTGACTCCCGTTCTTGTCCCCTTTGTATAACTGTGAACAAGAAGCACTCCCACCCCCAACAAAGCGGATACTTTTGTAGAAGAAAAGAGCGCAAAGCACCGCCCCCTAATTCCAAACTAAACTGAACGTTAACACCTGCTGGCTGGATCACTGGAGAGAATGGAGGAGGAGAGTCTGTGAATTCCTAATTGAAATGACACCGCACCTTCAAGAATTAAGAATTGGATGATTTGGATTTGTTGTGATTGTGATGTTGGATGGGAGCGTTGTTGTTTCCTGGTCCAATGGATGAGTTGAACTAAACTTGAAACTCCAAGACGGATTCCTTGTGTAATTTCGTATTTCCAATGGGAGTGATAAGAGTGGCCTTCGGGTGGTGGTGGTGGTTAGTTTAGTCGTTCTTCGTAGAGAGGGGTCGACAGGAACCAAAACCAAAACTTTTAGTTAAGGATGGATGATGGTTTCAAGAATCAAGATAAAGAGTCACCTCATTTCATCCTATTCCTACAGTCATTATGCCTAAAAGCGCCCGCCAATCTCTTTCCCTTTTACAAAACCCAGTATCCGAGCATCACCACCACCACGACGACCATCAACCAATTCATGTGTTGCGGGAAGACCTGTTTTATTGCAGGTAAGAGCAGGAGACAAGACGACGGTGGACTCTGGTCGAGGAAAAGATAAGAACCACACATGTGTGTCTCACCTGGGATTAATAATCACAGGCAGCTAAGCTACAGGAGGAAAGCAACCAAGGCAAAGTGCCCACAACCAAACCCCACTTTATTCTTCCAATTCCCTCCAGGCAGCCCGGCAAAAGGGAACGCAACAAGTGGACTCTCCTTACCTTGCTCTCCTACCCATTAAACAAAATTAAAACCCAGTCTGTCTTTCCTCAACTATTTTTTTTTAAATTGCATGTCTGACTTGGAAATTTAACTTTTCATTTAAAAAATTTAAAAACAGGCGGAGGTTCTAAAGGTTCCTAGAGTGAGAAAGCATAAGAGATAAAAAGATGAACGGCGAGTAAATGGAATGCGGGCTAAAAATGGAATAAAGTTTAAATTTTCATCCCAAACATCTGCCATTCACTTTCCTTAATCAATAGAGGAGTTTAGAGTTTACTTTAGCCGAGAAACACTAACCGAAACACAAACAGGCAATAAAAGTTATAGGGAATAAGAAAGGGAGAGATGTAAGACCTTGTAATCTTATCTCGAGTCCTTCCAGCAGCACTTAAAACCTAAAAACCATCAATTCCAAACTTCTCACTCACTCCACTGACTCCTTTAAGCCCTGACTCATTGCATAGCAATTAACACTTTGAAACCGTCTGACATAGTTGCGCCTCTTGACAAGTCCACAATTCTTCTGTCTTCGCAGATGGCATACTCTACTCTCATTTCACCGAGAGGGATAAAAATCAAAATCCGCATGTCGAGCAGAAGTGCCAAAAAGTCTCACCGCTCTTCCGGTTATCCGGTATTGCCCTTTTTCAAATTTTCAACAATACAAATTTAAAATTGCTCGCTTAGTAAAAACTTGAAAGAGAACATATTGAATTTAAAAAAATTATTGTAGGAATCGGAACATTATTTTGAACAGTTTCTTCACTAAAAGTGCAAAAAAAAAATGTCAACCTTCCTTGAAAATCTCACACAACCTGAATGATTATTACATTTTTTTTAAAATTGATCCCCGTTTCGAACGGCGGTTAAATTCTTCACAATCTCATCATTCATCAATTTTCCAAGCGTCATGGCATGAACGTCCGCGACGAGCGGAGGGATGCCCATCGATGCCATGAATCTTTTTTGTAAACGTGTTTCATAAAGTTCCCTGCTCATGTGGATTCTTCCTGCCTTGCCTCCAGCAATGCAAGGGACCCTTCGACCCTTGTATGATTCTTTACTCTACGAAATCCAAATCCAAAGGGGAGAGGCTCAACCTTGAGAAAAGGCCCTGCCCGGTTCCTGACGTCCCGAGGGAAGGATTAATCAGAAGAATGTCAAAAAGGGGCTAATAAAATACTAAAACCCTCCTTCCTAACTGTCTCCTGTCCAAATGTCTACTCAACCAATTCAAATCCCTTGCTCCGTCTTTCTTTCATCTTCGGATAGTTTTAGGTCTCATTAGCATATGCGCATACTCAAAACTTAATCGTCAATTCCCTTCCTCTGTCTGACTGAATTCCAAAAGGGATTTATTATAAGATTAATACAAGCTTCTTTCCTTCCTCCTCCATTCCGTTCATTTTCTTTTGTATTCGACTTAAATTCCATCCATGGATGGGTTCGAGTGTGAGAGTGAGATTATTAGCGTTGTTTTTCTTTTCGGCCTTTTACGTGAGTCCTCATCTTCAGTGCAACAACCTCATCATCATCTTCCTCACTTTTTTTTCCCTCAATGCTCAATTCCATTCAACTTTATCCAAATTGCATTCTGTGGAATTCCAAGCATCTTCCGCCTTGTACGGAATTTCCTTGCATTTCCTCCTGGAGGGAACCCCTACCAAACAACAGCAGAAAGTGAGGAAGAAGTGCCCCCGGGCAAGGCCTTGGTTGCCAACTTACACTTTATCGTCGGAAAAGGTCGAGTCGTCCCTATGACACGAGTCGCCTCGCCGCCGTTGTTCCTCCATGCTACCAGAGCACAAGACTCGTTTTTTTACCAACCACCACTACCACCGCATTCCTCCGTCTTTGCGTCTTTTGACAGAAAATCAAGTCCATTACTCTTCAATACCTTCCTTCCTCCATCAACCCCTTGGACTTGGACTATAAACTTAAATCAAATCAAAGGAGTTTGGAATAAAGACAGGAACCAACCAAACTAGAAAGGATCCCCAGACACGCTCTCACAAGTCACATTACTTAACTAAATTAACATCCTGATCATAATCCACAATGTTAAAAGGTAATTAGAAACGCATGTCCACGCATATCTCAACTGGACTTCAAGGATTATTCGCCCAAGGCCCAAGCAGTTGAACTCTCTTAAAACTTGTGCATTTGAAATTTTCGCTTCATCTGACTAGAAAGGGAGACTCAACTCGGGTGTTTTTTTTTTGTGAGGAGCTCATGACGGAACTCTCAGAAGTGATTTAACCTCCTTCTGTCATGAAAACCATGAAAACCCAACTCACTCGCATTCATTTTGATAATTTGGTCAAAAGTGGTATATAATTTCCATCCAAAAGAAAGGAGAAATTAATAGAAGTGCGGAAAGACATTTCAATTAAACACGGAAGACAGACAGGCGGGACACCGTACTTGACGCGTCCTTAAAATTCTAAGCAAATCAAAAGTGCTCTTCAATTTTTTGGGGGGGGATGTCGGCCAATCCCAGAATTTATAAACCTACCACGCGCTTCTTTCCCAGTATCGAGAAATGCGTACGAAATTCAAAGCAATTAGAAATTGGTGAATGGATTTTAATAAGATTGTGAGATTTTGGGCTTGACTTACCCATTCCGATTCCGAGATGTGACGGATGAGGAGCCAAACATGCTCTGCCTGCTCGCACGTACGTCACGTCCCTCAATTTGATTTTGAATTCTGTCTGGAGGAACTTCGGACACGCTTCGCCTCAGCTTCCGCTTCTCAAATCCACCATCATCATCTTGTAGGACGGTTTGACTTTTCCCGCGTCCTTCCCCTTCCTTGTTCCCTGGTGGGGCACAGTGAGACTTCCGATGAGATGGGACATTAACATAGGCATGATTGACGGGGCTGGCCCCAAAAGTTCCTTGGTGCGTTCCATCCGTGAGGCCCTTGAGATTCGCACGGATGACCTCCAAGTTTTCGTAAAAGTGTCCCCGCGGTGTGTCTGTGGAAGGAGTCACGCTCACGTTCTTGGGGTTCCGTGTACTGCTGAATTCCTGACTTCCTGAAGGTGGGATGAGGAAACTCTGAGGGCGTGATGGCTTCCCGCCTCTCCGACTGTTGTTGTTGTTGGAGGTCCCTCGGGGTAAAGATGCGATTTTCTGGGTCACTGGTTTAGAAGTCCCGCCGTTTTGAAAACTGAGGCTTCGCTCGGGGACGCGGGCCTCGGTGGATTTGGTTGGATGTTTATTTCGGCTGACTGGACTTTGGATTTCTCTTGGTGGGGTATGGCGGGAGTTTGGGTGGGTCCCTTCAGCGGGTCCTTTTGGATTTGGGCTTATACGGTTCTGTGGCCCATCCAAGTTTAAACACTTCCCACCATTCTCAACTTTTGTCGTCCCAGTTCGAAAGGCACGGAGGAATTTTGATGCCCCTGATGATAGACGGGTCGACTCTCGTCGCTCCACTTTGCTCATCGGAGCATGCGCCAGAAGAGGAGTGTCTCCATTTTGAATAACTTTTCCATCCACCACATCGTTCTCGCTCCTGAAAAATACAAAAAAAAAATCAATTTCAATTCAAATTCATAGACATCCATCACATTAAAAAATGTTAGTTACTGACTAAACAAAGGCAACAGATTCAACAAGAAGTCAACGGCAGTTTTAACTGACGGGCGTGCGCATGCGTGTTCTATTTATTTTGTGAGTTGACTTTGTACTTAACTTTTTAACCTACAAATACAAGTACGAAGACAAAAACTTTAATAATTTATATTCTCGTGTGGGGTGGAGGATGATGGGTGGGTGTAGTGACTAATTTGGTCTCTATTCTTTTATTGATGAGATTATGCTCCGAGTTGGATCTTGGCTCGGAGGGGAGTTTGCATAAGGTCAGGAGACAGGCAGCAGAGAACACTTTGTCACGATCTCATCTTCTTATCTAACGGTTCTCCACACCTTACTCTCCTTCTCTCCATTAACAATACAAAGTGGGAAATAGGGAATACAAAATACAATAATGGTTTGAGATGAAATTAAATGAATGGATCCATTCTTTCTCTCCCTCACGAACTTACCATTTAATCCAGATTAAAATTATATCACATTCAACATTAAAAACTATAAAAGTTCGGTTGGGCTACCATTAGGCCCCACGAAAGAATGAAGAACTTCAACTCCTGCCTCCCCTCAACCAATCAAAATCCTCCCCTACACTTTACACTTTAACAATAGGCCCAAATTATACATGAAATTGAAATTGTGTAACTGAGACCCAAAATTACCAAACGGCATCAACAATTCCTAGACGAACGTTAATTATGCAAACGAAGGAATGATACGGACAGGACCCAGGTGTTCCATCCCTAATTAACCTCACACGCTCACACACTCCTTGTCACAATTTATTCACGTCCATCCCGCATTATTTTCCATTCAAGGAAACATTCGTCGAATCGAGAAAAGCAAAGAAAATGTGGGAGAGGATCCCATCAGCACGGACGGACGGACGAAATAGAAAACAACTTTTACAAAGCAGAAAACACAAGAAAAGAGACAAAGATGGGAACTTGTATACC
>Ga0194135_10003171_pt1 | contig 10031 bp, 15 predicted proteins | sample LitLau_LLRF_2013_FD_134024 | JGI IMG/M metagenome (GOLD analysis project Ga0194135, IMG submission 134024) | Freshwater sediment microbial communities in response to fracking from North America - Little Laurel Run_MetaG_LLRF_2013 (version 2) | ecosystem: Environmental > Aquatic > Freshwater >... | reverse complement strand
GTTCCGCTCAAGTTCGTTGAGCAGACGCAACATGAACTCACAAACCTCAAGCACCCATCCGCCCGTGATAATTTAAATTCAAATTTTTCAATAAATAAGGGGCTGTTCTATTTGGTTGGACATTAATTAATTCACTAATAATTAACTAGATTCCTATAGTTTATTTTTGTCTCTTTTCTCCTTTTTTTTATTCGAAATGGAAACTATGATTATTATAATGGATATATGATATGATAGTTTATAATTTCACCAAAGTGATAGATTTAAGTCAACTTTTTAAAATGAGTTGATTTTAAATAAAAAATCTCGATATTATGATTGATGTTGTTCTTAATTTTCCTCGATTCCCCCAACACGCGAATTTCAAAAGCTTTGCATGGGGTGCATCTCATCACGTTTCCGTCTGTTTCTTCCTTGCCTTCTCTCCTCCTTCCTGCTCCTTTTAACTTTTACGTTTTCTACGAGGAACAGAACAACGAACAGAGGTTTCTTTTTGTTCTTGTTGGAAGACGAAAAGCCGGTGTTATTTGCCGGTGGTACTACGCGAACCACAGTCTATCACAACTACCCTGATCGTAATGTCGTTGAATTGGGAGAAGCGGAGATTGAAACACGTTACGTAAGGATTGATTTTAATTTATGTGTAGCTAACCGATAGGTTCGTTGGTGAGGACGAGGAGGAGGAGGATATCAAAGTTATGCAAGGCGTCACTGTACTGATACTAATTCCATTCATTACTGTTTATAGAGCTGCAACCAGTAAAGATGATCACGATGCCTTGAGAGTATTGCTCGATGAAACACCTAGAGACCAACCCCCTGTTCCCGAATTTTACAAGCTCTTCGCAATCCTCACATCCCAAGTCTATCACCGTCGCCTTGGACATTCCGTCAAGCGACATATCCACCAGCTCCTTATTACCTGGAGCCCTGAGATTCAAAAGGCTGTACTTGGCGGATTACTCGGTGAAGACCGGAGTCTTATTGCTCTTGGCTATGTGGTGGATGATATGGAAATGCACAAAACCCTTGGATTAGCCTTGGGAACAGATGGAGAGGCAGACTTCAAGAAGGAAGTTCTGGCCAAGTATATACGAGAGACCATCCTCCCCAAGGAGGTCCAATCGGAATGGGTACTGAAGCAGATCTCAGAGAAACTACTCGTCCATGTCGTGTCTCCAGAGGGGTTTCGGAGTGTCCTTCTTCCAGCATGTCAAAAGGCCATGCTCCGCTCTCCAGAAACATCAATTCAAGTAAGAGATATTCCAATATTTCAATTGTACTTTAAGACTTCATTGTACAGACGAATGCCTTTGTTTGACTCCGTAGCGCGTAGCCTCTGCCCTACTTGGTCTTCGGATGGACTTGAGTGAATTCGCTACAGACTTGGGGAAAATGTTTGTAACGAGTCTTCATTCAACGGATGAAACAACAAGAGAGCATGCCCTGATTGCCTCCAAAATCCTTTCCAAGAAAGTTAGTTTAGTAAAGTTAAGTCTGACATTAATGTGTGGATTTAAATAATTAATAATTCTCTTTTGGTGTTTAGGTTCTACAGTCCTCATCTCTTAAGCCTCTCCTCGAATGGTATTTGGCAGTTCTTAATGGAGCAGAAGGAAAACTCACTGTCGCAGCGCAGAAGATCAGCATTCTACGGGTAACTAGATTGGAAAGTCTCAATTCTATAGTAATACCATAACTTATAAGTTTGAATATGACGGTAGGCCATTGGAGAAATGAGCGATTCTGGAGTAGAGCCGGATGGTGTGAGTCATGTTGCAATTTGGCTCTTTGACAACTTAATCAAAGCTCTGGACTCAGAAGGTAAAAGAATATCCGTTCAACTTGAATGTAATAACTGTCAAGAATAACTTAAATACCAACTTTCTTCTTGTTAGTTCACGAGGGAACTCTGATTGAGTGCATGAATGTGATGTGTTTGTGGTGCAAGCCCCTGGGAGATAATTCTTCCCCCGGTTTCATGACCCATGTCCCCAAAGCAGTTCTCAACCTCAAAGGCCCCGTTCGAACGAGCTTCTGTAGACTTCTGGCCACCTACTTCAGGTTCCCACGCAACAAGTTCTTAGCAGTGCATTACGACGCCATTCAAAAATCATACGACAAGATGATGACACAACTATTTCAGGTAAATTGACCAGATCTCGGATTGGAATTCCAAATGGATATTTGAGTTAAAATAATTTCATGTTTTGAAGGGTTCCAACTTATTGGAGTGCATATGCTTAGGGGTAGTTCTTATGGCCTCTCCAACACCTCCAACGGACTCTCTACTTCAATCCCTCAGAACGCTTCCACAACATATTGATCGAAAGTTGGTAGACGCAGATCCCATTGGGTACGCTGTAATCGTGGCTAGCTTGCCACACGCCCTTATACAAGACACCTACGAGAAATGGCGTCCCTCTGCCTTTGACGCTTTGGCAATTGCTGCAACGGTCAAATCTTACGAGGTACTTCATCATTATGAACTTCTTTATAACTTAAGCACGCTCTAATCTAATGTCCTAACATTTAATTTACTGAAAAGCACTTAAAATATTTTTGAAATTTGGATTAGGCTCGAGAGAAGGTGAAGGATCTCATCAAATCGGTGCTTTACCAACCAAAAGTGCTCCCCTTGGCTATTGACCTCATCCATGCTTTTGAGAGGCAACTCCCTGATGTCACTGTAAGGGAAACAATAAAGGGTAATTAGTTTAGTGAAAATTAATTGTAGGATAATTATTGGGATTTGCAGGAGAATCTGCGGGTAGAGATGCTTCGTTTCTTATCTTGTGCCTTGAAGGAGAGACTGGAGGGCGAGGACCTGGAGCTGGCGGCCCTTGAGCTTCTCCCAGTTACAATTTGTCGTCGTCCCCATTACTGGCTCACGGTTGTCCAATTGATGGGCCTCCGCCCAGACAAAATAATGCAGAAACACTGGAAGCTCCGTTTGAGTAAATACGTTCAGGGAGATTGTGGAACACATCGAGAAGCTATTTTAGAGACACTTTGCTTCCTCCACGGTGAAGTCGTGGTGGAGAGCCTCGTGAAGACCTTCAAAGATTCCATGAAGGAAATTGACTGTAAGAAAGTGACGCGGGACGAGTACTTTATCTATCACACACCCGAGGGACAGCTCTACGACAACTCTGTGCTTGAAACGTGAGTTAATTGAAACTCTAAATCAAATCGAGGCGTGTTTTAATTTTGAGCTTGATTCTACAGTGGTGAATTTGACGTGATGAGAAACATGAAACGTGAGAGCAAAGCTTATTCTTACAAGGAGCAATTGGAAGAAATTAATTTGCGGAAGGAATTGGAAAAGAAGCGGAAAGAGTCGGGGAAAGAGCCGAAACTGACCCAGAAGCAAAAAGACGTTATGAAAGCACAACTCGAGAAGGAGGACGCCATCCGCAGAAATATTCGAGCAGTAAAGTTAAACTTCTCATGAATTCTATCTTTGAATTAAGTGTTATCTGGATTGATGGGGAAATTGATTTGTTTGCCTTTAGATGGACCATCGGCTCCAGTCCGGCTTTCTTCTGCTCAATGCCGCATTGAAAGGGAACGTGGCTGCAATTGGTTTCTGTGTCAAGGACTTTCTAGGTGATGTGATTGATTTGATGTCAAGTTCCCTCTCGGCACCTTACGCAGTCAAATTCTACCTGGACTTGGGTTCTTCTCTTTTCCAATTCAACAGAAGCGCTGGTAAGTAACGTGTCATAATTCTGATTACACTTTCTAATCAATTTATTTCTTTCGGGATAGGCAATGTCGTCAGCCACGTGAGTTTGAAAGTATTCAATCCCAAGTGTGACCTCAGTGGAGAATGGGAGTCAATTTCACTTGGATCCTCTCTTATGCCCATGCTCAATAAACTAGTAGAGGTATTAAACAAAAAGATGCCAAAAATAATTAATTCAATACTGAGTTGTAAAAATCTGTTGTTTGCGTGTAAAGATGGCTCGAGTGGAGGAAGACTTTGCAGCCTCAAACTACGCCTTTGTCTTTCCTTGCTTCAAACAAACAGCTTACTCGAAATCCTCTCCACCTCAAGTGATTTCTGGCATTTTGGATTGCACGATGGCGATGCTCAAGGCTCGAATTAAAGGACTAGATCATTCACCAGAATTTACCCCCCGTCCAGAACTCACAAAACTTCTCTACCATTTGATAGGTCAGTATTAAATTCACGACATCTCAAACATCTCACGGAAATCTCAATCTCAATTTCCACCGCGAGTGACGGAAATTGAGAAACTCATGTGGCGGTTGCTGCGTGTAGTTCGATTCGAAATTTTTTTTTTTTTTTTGCTTCTCTAGGGACTACCGAACATCGTCTCCAGCAGAGTGCGGTGAATGTGATACTTGAATTGGCCAAATCTTCTGGAGAGCCCTTGGGTCCAGATCCAGACTCGGAGGAACTCGCCATTCATTTGGATGGACTGCGGAGTCATCTTACAGTGGTCCGTGACGCCGCTCTGCGCGTAAGCCGCCGCTGTTTCTATTTGATTATAAATATTCATTTTTTATATGCTAAAAATAAAATTAACTTCTTTGTATCCATTCCAGTCCCTGTCCCTTGGTTTTCCGGATTTGGAGCGACTCTCAGAGGAGGACAGTGAAAAAATCAAAGGAAGCGTCTTTCAAGCCTCCTATGACCCGGAGCCAGAAATTGCAGAAGTGGCCAAAAAACTTTGGGCGACCCGTGGATTCGAGAGGGATTTTTCACTTTCCAAACCACTCCTCCTCGGTAGGTCAAAAGAAGGCGAGGAATAAGAAAAGTTGAGATTAGCCGTAAATAATAATTGAAACTCATAGGCGTGGTTGACCCTTGCTTGGAATTTCGAGTTTCGGCAGCAAAGGCGCTTGGTGAGCTTATGGAAGACTATGAAGAAGAAGTTGAGATTGTGGTGGAGCGACTGATTAAAGGCTACGACGACTACCTACTCATGACTCCGCCAGTTTTTGATGACTTTGGACGTATTCTCCAGGATGGGGTTGACACGTGGGAAGGAAGACATGGGGTGGGGCTTGGGATTCGAGAATTGGCCCACTCCATGCCAACCTCCGTTGTAAGAGGCTGAAATTAGAAAGAAAAAATGTGCATAGGAACTCTTTCAAACTTTGCTAATGTTTAATTTTTGTATATAGGCTAAGAAGACAATGACATGGCTCGTATCCACCACATTCTTAGATCGACATGCTACCGTGCACATGGTGGTCCTAGATGCAGCTCTCCAAATTGTCCAACTACATGGGAAACGTAAGAATGGACATTTATTTATTTAAACTATAAATCTTTTTTTTTAATATTAAATAATAATTTTCTTTTCAGAGTGTATGGAGGACTTTGCTAGTTTGATTGAGTCCCACTTAGATCAGCCAGGAGACTCTGGGTCTTTGGACCGAGTTCGTCAGTCATGTGTCGTGCTCATGGGGTGTCTTGCCAGGCACATTGATCCCAAAGATCCTCGAGTCAAGTCAGTCTTCACAACACTCATCGACACGCTCTCAACCCCATCTGAGAAGGTAAAAATTGACAGGAGTGTCTCATATTGTCGTATTTCTCGTATTCTCTTTCTCCATTAGTTTCTCTTTAATTGAGTAATAATTGTATGGTCTTAATAGGTTCAGGAAGCCGTGGCAAATTGTTTACCAGCACTTGTCCCAGCCATAGAGTCTGAATCCGGAAAAGTTGTAGAAAGTCTTATCAAACAAGTGATGGAAGCAGAGGCATATGGGGAGAGGTACGGATATTCCTCTTGAGTTTTACTGGAAGTATTGACTGAATTGTTAACAATCTTAATGGGGTTTTGTGTAGACGGGGTGCAGCGTATGGTCTTGCAGGAATGATTAAGGGGTTGGGAGTCCTTTCCTTGAAGCAGCACGACATCATGAACCTTCTTGCAGAAGGAATGCAAGACAAGAAAAATTTTCGACGGAGAGAAGGATCGTTGATGGCTATGGAACTTCTTTGTGAGTTTCTGGGGAGACTCTTTGAGCCTTACATTGTGCACGTCCTTCCTTACCTCTTACAATGCTTGGGAGATGGGAATCAGTACGTGAGAGAAGCAACAGAGCATACTGCTCGAGCTGTCATGAGTCGTCTTTCAGGACATGGGGTTAAGCTTGTCCTTCCAGCCCTCTTATCTGCACTCAACGAAGACTCTTGGAGAACAAAGTGTGGGTCAGTGGACTTGTTAGGACGAATGGCCTACTGTGCTCCGAAGCAACTCTCGGGATGTCTCCCCATGATCGTCCCACATCTAATTGAAGTCCTTGGAGATTCCCATGTCAAAGTTCAAGATTCTGCTGCCAAGGCTTTGAGCGTGATTGGCTCTGTAATTCGAAACCCAGAAATCCAATCTGCGGTTCCGACTTTACTACAAGCCCTTCAGGATCCAGCCAAAAAAACAACCGCTTGCCTCCAGATTCTACTACGAACAGAATTTGTCCACGTCGTGGACTCGCCTTCCCTTGCGCTCATCATGCCAGTTGTCGAGAGAGCTTTCCAGGATCGCTCAACAGAGAACCGTCGCATGGCCTGTCAAATTATAGGGAACATGTACTCACTTACGGATCACTCGGATTTGGCTCCTTACATGAAGAATGTGATGCCGGGGATTCGTGCCTCACTTCTGGACCCGGTTCCTGAAGTTCGTGCTGTGGCAGCAAAGGCTCTTGGCTCCATGACGCGCGGGATGGGAGAGAAGTGCTACGAGGATCTTTTGCCTTGGCTCATGAAGACGCTCGTCTCAGAGTCAAACTCAGTGGATCGTTCAGGAGCTGCACAAGGATTGGCTGAGGTGATTGGGGCTCTTGGTGTTGAGAAACTCCAGCGATTTATGCCAGGTGAGAGCGGGAGAATAAATTGGCGCGCTCTTATTCTTTTGTTTGCCTCTATTGAATCTCAATGTACCATTTAATTGATTCTTGGCAGAAATTATTAAGAAATCGGAGTCTGATGACATTCCTCCACACGTCCGAGATGGTTACATGATGATGTTCATTTACATGCCTTCCGTCTTTGAGAATGAGTTTATACCCTACATTGGTCAGATAATTAATCCAATCCTCAAAGCACTTGCGGATGAAAATGAGTTTGTGCGAGAGACGGCTCTCCGCGCAGGACAACGCATCGTCACGGGCTTCGCCGATACCGCTATCCTCCTCCTCCTCCCACAACTCCGACAGGGGATCTTTGACGAAAACTGGCGTATCCGTTACTCATCCGTACAACTCCTTGGGGACTTGCTCTACAAAATTTCTGGTGTTTCTGGGAAAATGAGCACAGAGTCGGCGGGCGACGATGATAATTTTGGTACTGAAAACTCCCAGACCCTCATCATCCAAAAGTTGGGACAAGAGAGACGGAATCAAATCCTGGCTGGACTCTACATGGGTCGCTCGGATGTTGCTCTCATGGTCCGTCAATCTGCTCTCCATGTCTGGAAGGTCATCGTTGCCAATACGCCCAAGACACTCCGTGAAATCCTACCAACGCTCTTCTCCCTCATCCTCAGCTTCCTCGCAAGTGGTTCCCACGACAAGAGACAAGTGGCGGCGAGAACTCTTGGAGATTTGGTTCGAAAACTCGGTGAGAAGATCCTACCTGAAATTATTCCCATTCTAGAAGCCGGATTGGAGTCTCCCAAACCAGAAGAGAGGCAGGGCGTCTGCATTGGGCTCTCTGAAATCATGTCGGCCACAAGTCGTGAAATGGTGTTGGCATTTGTGGAGAATCTTGTGCCTACCCTTCGGAGAGCACTCTGTGACCCCATTGTAGGTGTCCGTATCGCTGCTGCACAAACGTTCGGAAGTCTTCATTCAACAGTAGGAAGTCGAGCCCTTGATGAAATCCTCCCGTTTATGCTCCGGAAATTGAGTGACGAGGAAGAGGGAGCCTATGCCCTGGATGGCCTTGGTCAAGTACTCCAAATAAAATCAAAAGCAGTCATGCCGTACTTGATTCCGCAACTGATTGCACCTCCAGCGAACACGAAAGCACTCGCCATCCTCTCCTCCGTTGCAGGGGAAGCCTTGTCTCGTCAATTGCCCAAAATATTCCCCGTCCTCATCTCGACTCTCAAGGAAGCTCACGGGGGTCCAAGATTTGACGAAGAGCTTGCCAACTGTGAGAATGTTCTTTTGTCCGTTGAGGATGAGTTGGGCGTTCGTTTAGTAATTGAGGATTTACTCGACTGCTGCAAACAAGTGAGCAAAGGAAACCGGAAACCAGGAATTCTTTTACTTTCAAGCTTTTTGGCCAAAACAAAGGCAGAGCTCAAACCGCACGTTGGGACACTCATCAGAGCCCTCATCCTTCTAATGACTGATACGGATGAGGTCGTGATTAATGCGACCGCAGATGCCATCCCTTCCGTTCTCAAAGTAAGTCAAGTCATACTTTGCACTGAGCCCGGTCTCTGCTGACCTTAGACCTTTTTCCTTTCTTAGCACGTGGCTCGGGAGGATCAGATGGATCATGTAGAAGATATCCGCCAAGCCATACGCTTCGCTCGCAGTGATTTGAAGAACAAGACTGAGCTCCCAGGACTCTCTTCAATTAAGGTATGACTGAGGTGGAACTTTTAGTTTATAAGATCATATTATCATTATATCTCACAAGCATGTACGGCAGATTGATTGTATGAAATAGATTTATGCTCATTTTTGTTTCTTCGGTTTTTGTAGGCCGTGAAAGCTCTCTTGGGGATCTTCAGAGAGACTGTTTTGAATGGTCCGGCAGACATGAAGGAGCAAGCAGCCAATGGGATGGCAGAACTCATCGTCCTTGCCAATGCAGATGCAATCAAACCCTCAGTCATCCATGTCACCGGTCCCCTCATTCGAATCCTTGGAGATCGTTACTCTCCTGATGTCAAGGTGGCAGTATTGGATGCTCTCAGCATTCTCCTACCCAAGGTAAGTTCAACTCTACAACCAATCAAAGGAAACCTTGTCTGACCTCTTTCTTCCTTTCTGATTCCAGGTGGGGCCTAGTCTCCGGGCATTCCTCCCACAACTCCAAACCACCTTTCAGAAGGCAGTAAACGACGATAATCGGAATGTACGAACCAGGGCTGAGTATGCAATTTCCCAACTCGTCCATGTTCAAGGAATCAAAACCTGAGAAACACCCACTGTTGTGACCACCAGGACGCAAGACAAGTTAATTCAAACAAATGAAATTCCCACTTGAGTTTTACGGTTAATGAAATGAATTTACAAAAACGAATTAAAATGAATAAAATAATTTGGTATAATGCCTACTCTCAGCGTCTTTCGAACAACAACAGCACCAAAGCACTTCCTGGGCTCCGCCTCCGCCAAAGAATAACCGAACACAATTTCTTGTCGGAGCTTTGGAAAATCTTTTACTTTGATTCATTTTGTTTTTTTTTTCCTAATAATAATGATAATAATAAAGGAATTAAAAAAAACTTTCTGAGTTGAATTTTCTAGAATAGTCATTACCTAGATTTCTTAAGTTTAGACGTAAAAAAGAGGAGTCTTAACACATGTGTGTATTCTTCCAGACGCTTGGATCGAGGACATATGAAGTTTAATAAAAATTAAAAATTCACACGGCATTTTTGGATTGAGTAATAATGGAAGGAGAGACAGAGACCAATTTGGAATTTTCAAAAACAAGGATAAGCTGGAAGGGGTCCATGCAGTAAAAAGGAAGTTGGATTTTTGCGGAAAAAGAATTGACCAAGGAATAACTTCTAGTGTGGGAAACGGATGGAGGGGGGCCTAGGTTATCGCTCACGAATTAAATTAATTCAACATTGGGGAGACTTGAAAATACTTTCCTTAAGGCTAGTTTATGTAGTAAATGTAAATTTAAAGTTGAAGGTACGGCCCTTGTCCAACCAAAGTGTATTTGTACTTGGACACTAAGGGCTGCCGGTGTGTCAAGTGTTACTCTTAGCTTCTAGTATATTAAGTTAAACATAACTAAACGCCGGTTAGGAGCTTGTAGACCTTTACGCTTCCTCGTCCTCCTCGTCCCCTTCCCC
>Ga0194135_10003170_pt1 | contig 10032 bp, 9 predicted proteins | sample LitLau_LLRF_2013_FD_134024 | JGI IMG/M metagenome (GOLD analysis project Ga0194135, IMG submission 134024) | Freshwater sediment microbial communities in response to fracking from North America - Little Laurel Run_MetaG_LLRF_2013 (version 2) | ecosystem: Environmental > Aquatic > Freshwater >... | reverse complement strand
CCTCTATTGTCTCCTGTGAAATAAAAATGTGCAAATCCCAATAATTTTGCATATTCACCTGTACGGCTGTAGCGCAGCAGTAGCTCAAGCTCTGCGTGCCTGTGTCGTGTAGTACCCGGCCGCCAGCCAGCCTAGCGTCAGCAAGTATCACTGGAGGAGCTCAGGAGGAGCTGAGCTTCTCTTTGCAAATAAAAAATTGCCAGCACAGAGTCTGTCAACGTAGTAAAGGCATTTGGGATTTTTGCATTTTGCATTTTACAAGGAAATTCTGTGATTGATAAAAAAAACACCTGCTGCCAGGAACTCTCTTGCATCATCTAAATCAGCAGAAGAGGAAACAGCTGACAAAGAATTTAATCTCAAAAAATTGTTAGTTTAGTCATCAAAAAGTCACATCAGCAGCATCATAATTACCTCATTCATTAGCGACCATCGTTCTCATATTCAGTTTCTGTTATAAGTATCCTCTTCCTCACGGTTGACGGTTTTAATGACCTTGAGAAAACTGCGTAATTAATTACAATGGGTAAAGTGAGTTGGCGTTGTGTTCAAATGGAATCTTCATCCTCCCCAAAAGTAGATGAATCATAATTATCAATCAGCATCAGCAACGTGAACGTCTGGACTCGGGAGGAATGGAAATATGTGAAGCACTATCAAACTAAAAACGGAACGGAACGGAGTGCAGTCGTCAAGTGTTGTGAATGTGCGTATTTGTAATTGGCGTTCTAACAGATTCTAATTACTGGAAGCACGTGCAGTACTACTCTGTAATACATCAATTTGATGCAAAATGAGTACACGGTGGATTTGGAAGCGACGGAAGCAGTTTCTAGTCTGGTCTCCATACGTCATCTTACTACTGGGACTCGGTTTATCCTTCACCACTGCTAACAGTGTTGAAGATGGACTTAACCGTGTTAGATCAACTGATCCCAAGAAAGTAATGGCAAACTGATTAAACGTTTGAGAGAGATTTCTATGAAATAACTCCCAAATACTTACAAGAATTGTTCATACCTTTGTAAGATTAACTCAGATATCCTTTTGTTTTGTTCTAAAAGATATCCGGCACGGAGATTACGCCGGACCCGGTGCGGACATTACTCTTGGCTTCAACGTTGGATGGGTCCTTGACAGCTCTTGGAAGACTCTCAGGGCATGTGCGTTGGGTATCGAAGGATGAGCCGATGATAAGGGTACCAACGGGAGGTCAAAGCAATTCCATGAAACCGCCACACTTCCTACCAGACCCAAGGTCAGGCTCACTCTATCTCCTTGGTGGGAAGGGACAGTTGAAGAAACTCCCATTTACCATCCCTCAGCTCGTGTCAATGGCACCGTGTCGCAGTAGCGAAGGCCTTTTGTACACGGGAAGAAAGGTGATTTAGAGTTTTACATCAATAAAACTTCTAATACTACAATAATGTCATACATACCTGATGATACAATTGCATAACTTTTTTTTAAATAATTTTTTATGATAATTTACAGATGGACTTATGGTTAAGCTTAGACCCGCTGACAGGTGAAAAGGAGGAAATATTTTCATTTGCCGAGTCCACTTGTCCCGCCGAATCCTCAAAATCCGGAGAAGAACCATTTGTACCAAAGGACAAGAGCAAGGTCGTCCTCCTGGGGAAGAGTGAATACACAATATCAATGGCAGACGGACCCAAGAAATGGAATGTCACATTCCATGACTACTCCTCCATTGACATGCCCCCACAACACGCCATTGATTACGGTAGCTATAGTTTGGAAGTTACTAATTCTGTCTGAAATGTCAATGTCACCTAACGTGTCTTCTCTCACCCTCTCTAGAATTGGTCCACTTCACGTCACCCTCGTCAGGGAATTTGTTGACTTATGACAAGTCCTCGGGAGAACTCCTCTGGACCACTAACCTCCAGTCCCCGATTATTGCCTTGTACTCGATTGACACGTCGCTCAACTCGCTCATTTCCGTTCCCTTCACGTCCGTCGCTGCCGAAACACTGGAGAAAATCAATTCCCCAGAAGGATCAAAGGACAACAGCAAACTACTCCCAACTTTATACGTTGGGGAATGCCCGTTCGGACTCTACGCAGTTTCCTCACTAGTTGATGACAGTGTTCTGACCATCTCGGATAAAATGCCGGGATTACCGAGGATAGAGGGACCCTCGGGGGCACTACCACCTTCCGAGACCACCACTGATTGGATCACTCCTGATAATCATTCCGAATCTGGAGAAACTGTGCCTGATTTCCTTATCCTGGGTCACTACCAAGTTCCGGCAACAGTCCCACCACCCGTGAAGCAAATCACATCCGCACCAGATCACAACAATCCCCATCCCCTCCCGCAACCTCACTTTGCCAATGACTCGGTCATCATCACAGTCCAACATCAAGTTGACCCAATCCCAATCCAAAACTCCCATGGAGCGGAGGATGTTGGTGGTAGTGGGGGTGAAGAGTCGACTCGGCCTGTACAACCTACATTCCCACCATTGCCATTGCCAAAACAACCTACGCAGTCATCAGGGACAAGCCCGAATAAATTCCCACCCCCACCCATCACCCCACACCCGCATGGGAAATCCGAAAAGGAGAAACCATTTATAATTTTAACCACTGCAGCAATTACCATTGCCGTAATGACGACCATTTCGACCTTGGGATTCTTTACAGTCCGGAAGTTTCAGTGGAAGCGATATCCAGTCAAGTACTTGTCAGGCTCCAATGGGGTTGTGACTGTGGGGAAAATCAATTTTGACACGACCTCTGTCTTGGGCAAAGGCTGTGAAGGGACCTTTGTCTACAAGGGGAAATTTGAAGGGAGAGATGTGGCAGTTAAACGGATTTTACCAGAATGCTTTGAATTTGCTGATCGGGAAGTTGATTTACTTAAAGAATCAGGTAGTTCAATCAAGCACACGCCATCTGAGGAATATTGGGCTAATTGTTAAACATTTTATACTTTTTTCAGATCAGCATGCAAATGTGATACGCTATTTTTGTACTGAGACAGATGGACAATTTCGGTAAGACCTTGTAAACGAGTTTTGGAACTGAGGCCCCCGTACCCCAATAATGTTTGGCATTTTTATTCACATAGCTACATTGCCTTGGAACTTTGCTCAGCAACACTCAGTGATTGGGTTGAAGGGAAGTTTGTTCATGACGGGGTGAATCCAATGGAAGTTTTACGGGAGGCGACCGACGGGTTGGAATATTTGCATTCCCTTAGAATTGTGCACCGTGATATCAAACCTGCCAACGTGCTCCTTTCCGTTTGTGCGAATACTAGTACGATCCGGACCATGATTTCGGATTTTGGGCTTTGCAAGAAACTGGCCACGGGACGCGTCTCATTTTCGAGAAGAAGTGGAGGGATTCCTGGTAATTAGCAAAAAAAAAATGATAAAAAATCGCATTGATGCTTTCATAATTTGGGATTTCATGTTCTCGTGCATCTTTCCAGGGACGGAAGGCTGGATTGCACCAGAAATGCTCAAGAACTCAGGGAGGACAACCTATGCCGTGGATGTGTTTAGCCTTGGCTGCGTCTACTACTATGTCCTGTCCAACGGTGAGCATCCGTTTGGGGATGCCTTTAAACGACAGTCGAATATCTCCATGGGGCAGCATACCCTTGGCCATGCTCGAGTGACAGAGTGTCCACAAGGTGCTCAGGAATTGATTCAGCAGATGCTCTCATTCGATGCCCCCAGTCGTCCACCTCTGGCAGCAATCAAGGCTCACCCGATTTTTTGGTCCCCGGATAAAATCTTGTCCTTTTTCCTTGACGTGAGCGATCGAGTGGAAAAGGAGGAGGAAGGGAATTGCCTCGTCCTCCGAAGACTTGAGAATGAATCTCACTTGGTCATCCGGCATGACTGGCGGGACTGGATTTGTGATGAGGTCAAGAATGATCTGAGAAAATATCGAAGCTACAAGGGGAATTCCGTAAGGGATTTACTTCGAGCACTCCGAAATAAGGTAAGACTTGCTTTGCTTTAGAAATTCAATAATGAATGATCAATTTATTTAATCCCTGATCCTTGTTTTTGTTACAGAAAAATCATTACCGTGAACTAACTGAAGCCGCCCAGCAGAGCCTCGGGCATATCCCGGATCAATTTGTGGCCTACTGGATTCTACGCTTTCCCAATCTCCTGCCCTACACTTGGAAAAAGTTTGAAATGCTACGGGATGAGCCCATCTTTGCTCGGTACTACCCCAAGGATTATGTTTGGAGTTGCCCGGATGATGAGGACCTGTTGGACCCCCTTAATTCGGCTACCGATGACAACTGGCGAGCTCCAATCCTCTCCTCTGCTGAAGGAGATGGCGTCCCGGGGCCGGATGGTGCTCGGCTCAGGCCAAAACAGGACAAAGGATTTTGGCGTCCCAAGTCACAGTCCCAGTACAACAAGTACAACAACAGCCGTTGGCGGAAACCTAGAGAGGCTGGAGACCAATCGGCTACTCCACCCTTTTCACCCCGCCTGGCTCCCAACTCCCCCTCGCGACCGCCTCGTCTCCCCACTATTGATGATAGTGGACCATGGCGGTCTACCGACACCGCCGCTGCCACATCCACGACGGCCTTAGGAGAATAGCAGGCGCCGAAGCTTACGTCCTGGGTCCAAGTGGAACGGAGTCTTTGCCGCAAAAGTATTTTTATGATGAAATGACCGAGAGATGCCCAATTTTAATGCACGTGATCATAATTATTCTTTTTTTAAAATTAAGTTGGTAATTTTTAATTCACAAAGTAGGACTCAAGGCTATTTCACCAACACGACACTTCCCCTCTGTTTGTTGTCTTTGTCTATTTTTAACATACTTTCATTCTCATTGCTCTTCTGCACGCACGGCCCCGTGACTATCATTTCGTTATAATTATTATTTTATTTATTGAATAATAAGTAATACGTTGTCACTTTTCGAGCAATTTCATTGGGTAATCGTTGAATTGAGCAATGGACGTGAAGCAGTCAACACCGCCCTTGTCATCCGAGAAAAAGGGACCGGACGATGTGGTTCCAGAATTCCCTGGAGAGGGAAAAGACGAACTCCTAGATGAAGACGGGACCAAGGCCGAGCCGTCAGCCGAAAGTATGCAACCCCACCCACACCACCATCATCACCATCACCGCCACGTCCAACCCGAGGAATCTCATCAGTATCATGACAATGACGATGATGACAGTTGGAGCAGTGGGAGCAGTTCCGATGGGGAGGCGGAGGAGGAGGAAGAAGAGGAGGACGAGGAGGAAGGTAAAGTTTCAACTTGGTTAGGCTGCTGCCTTTTAATTGATACCTTTACAATTTCCCCCTCTCTGATTGGTTCTTGTAGACGAGGAGGAGGAAAGCACCGAGGAAGAGGAGGAAGTGGTCCAAGTATTGGAGGTGAAGAAACCTGTAGGGAAGACCCCGGAAGAAATTGAAGAGGAGCTCTTTGAGATTCTAACACTTTTGCTCAATGACTACATCACACTCAAGGCTCAGCTCAAGCATGAACGGAAACGAAACGCCTACTACCAGGATCGCATCTATCGCACTTCCGTCCGGAAAGGGATCATCGTCGAGTCCCTCATCGACGAGTCGGCCACGGCCAAGAAGAAAAAGAAGCGGAAATGTATCCCGGCAAAATCCAGAACAGCGGCGGAGGATGCGGAGGATAAGCAGATTCTCGAAGGACAAGGGGAGGGTGGTGCGGCGGAGGCTGGGGCCAAGAAGAAGCGGAAGCGACGACGTCAGCGAGCCAATGAAGAGGAGGAGGAAGGTCAGACTGTGCGGCGCGGGTTCATTGGCGAAAACTTTCAAAACCAAGCCAAGTATACGAAATTCGTCCGGAAAATCATTAAGCTGCAGCGTCTGAAGGCCTACTACCTCGTCCAGCACCAAATAGCACTCGACGCCCATGCTGTAAGCAGGACTGGGAAATTGGTTCACAACTTAGCTTTTGGCATCCCTCCTGAGCGCTGGGAATGGGTTCATTCCGAATTTAGCTCTTAATCCTCTTTTCGTAGGACAAGTGTAAGGACTGGAGCGAGTTACACGTCGACTACTTGAATAAGCTTCTGGACGAGATCCGATTTCAATCCGAATCTGCAATTGACTCGAGTACTGGGAGACGGATGCCAAAGTGGGAGACGGAGTAAGGCATAAGACATTCGTCGTATTAATTCATTAGTCAATTTAATTTAAGCGCAACTGCAGTATTTTTTGGGGCGGTTTCCAAGGTCGTATTGTACGGAAGTTTCTCGAATCCATGAGAAACTCTGTGACACCATGTTGAGCATGTACAAGAGTACACGTGGCCTTGACTTTACGCTCAAGCGTCTCAAGGAATCCGAGGTCCAAGAAGGAGAGGAAATTGAGATTCTGGAGTATGAGCAACTGAAGGATGAAAACTCAACACTCAAGGACAAGTTGGGTGATCGGATGAAGGAGGTTGACAGCTCCAAGTTCAAGATCTCCTACGCCATTCAAATTCTGGCACACGTTCGAACCAAAATGAGCAACATGACCGTAAGTTGTGTCGTGGGAGTGTTCAATGGGAACCGGCATGGGAATTCGGCAACCTACAAGGTTCACTTTTTCATTCCCGGTCTCATAATTTTAGGAGGACATTGATTATGGGGAGGGTAATTTAGGCACCATCAATCACGAAGTTTATGCCATCAAGGCCAAAACGGAAGACTTGCAGCAGCAATTGGTGGAGCGTCGGAAGGAAGAGCGAGCTCTTGTGGTGGATAGTGGGCTCCTGGATAATTCCACACTCTTGCGGGACTATGAGGAGACAACCGAGAGAGTCACGGACTTGCGGGAAGAGAAGAAACGCCTGGAACGGAAAATGGTAGAAGGGAATCGGGAGTTACTGGACATGCAGGAGCGAACCGTGGAACTCATCAATCATTATCCAGCACTTGCCGGTAAGGATCCAGGGCATGGCGCAAGTCGGGGAGGGCACGGGCTCAAGGGTTCGAAGGGTCCGCTTCCGTACCTGTGTCACAAATCAGCTTCAAAACCAGCCCAATAATCAACCAACCAATTCTAATCACGCGGGTGCTCAATATTAACCAATCGCAATAAAATGGAAATCAATTAGAAATGTTTTCCAAAGTCACGAGACGGCACAGCGTCTCCTTTGGGAGAAAGGAAATGCTTTGCTGGAATTTGGGAACGGGGTGTGAGGATGAGAATGCCGGCATGATTAGGATGAGGATGCAAGATGATAGAAACTTGAGGTCACATTACCCCAATTCCAGGTATTCCGCATGCTTGGAAGTATTAATTGTTTATTGAGGTGTGAGGAGTGAGATCTACTTCATCTACCGCTCTCATTGTTGTTGTTTCCGAGGAAAACAGAGGGAGGCTTATTAGTTCTTTCCCCTCAGACACTAGGAATAGGATTCTTGGAAATGGTCGGAAATGGTGTGGATTTAGGGGGAAGCATTCTAGGAAATGTGAGCATGAAGCACCAGCAGCATAAAACCACAGCGCACTAAATTCTATTTTGTGGGTCATCATAATTATCTAGTCCCGATGGGGGAGGATGCTGGGGACGGGGAGAGAGTTTTCCTCATTCTCTTCTTTCTCACCCCGCACTTTCACTTCCGAGAAAGTGAGTAATTGGAAAGAGTGGAGGATATTGTGGTGGTACTCCTCTCGTGATGATGGTAAGTCCGGTTGGGAATTGTGCGGGCCTTCCCAGAAGTGATTTGACGTAAAAAGTAAACTTTTGTTTTTGACTCATCCTAATAATATGATGGGATCATGAGACAGGGGGGTACGGATGCTCTGATGGGTATTGCCTTTCTTCGGAAAAGTACCTTAGCAGCCTACCTGTTGCTCTTATTCCCTTCCTTCCCTTGCATTCCTTGATTTTAGCAACTGATTCACTTGAGGACCTTTTCCAATTCTCCCAAACTCCAAAACAGCGTAGGAAAGGGACGAATTCGCAACATGGGAAATGACAGGATTACTCAGGGAAATTACCCCGGGAGGACTCCACTCACGGCTCTCCGAAAATACGCTCTTTACTGCTCCATCTTTCTTGTAAGTTTCCTGTGAATGACAGTGAGCAGAGGACAGAGAATGGAGGATTTGGTTCAAAGTGCATGGTTGACCTCCTGCGTAGTTCCGTTTGTTATGCCCAGCATACTCCGCACCTCTTTTGTTATGTTTTCCTTAATGGTGTCCCAACTATCCTATATCTTGGTCAATTATCCAGTTCCACGGAATTCCAAGGAAGGAACACTGGTTTGAGTGTCTGGGAGTAAGAAATTTAGTAATTTCAAATTACACACTCGGAATGGGATGCGGAGGTACACCTCCCCCTTCTCATCGTCCAAGATGACTTTCCAATCCTTCACATTCAATCAGGTTCGAACTGCGTCGTTGGCATCCTCACATCATGACATGGATATTCTGGCTTCTGATTGGTCAGTTCCATTCCAGGTTCCAGTTTCCTCCCTCCCTTTCCAGGAATCTTCATTTACTGGGAGTGGGCTTGGATGGAAGGATCCACAGTGAGGACAGGAGGGCTAAATGTAATCGAGAAATATGGTGTAAAACATCCATCCTTCCTTGGTAATCGTCCAATTCGCTGTAATTCCGGCGATTGTTTCAATTGAGCAGGAACAGGAGTCAATTAAATTTTACCAACTACCAGTATAATCAGTTCGAATTGATGGAGAGCTTAGGGCTGGGTATTCACTGGAATCAGCTTGGCCGGTAACAGGAATCACATCTCTCTGGATTAATCTCATTGGTTATTTAACCGCAACACCCAATTTTCAGTCCAATCTCAGATGGACGCTGCAGGCAGGACTTGGAAGCGGAGGTAGCAGCAGGAGATTAATTATGAATGAGGATGACACGCTTGGATTTAGGAAGAGAAATCATTTCAACACTATTTGTGCTGCGGAGATTACTGAACTTGATAGGAGGACCTCTCACCTCCCTCCAGCAGCATTCCTGATAAAATTCTCTGAATTTCCTAAGAATTGGGATGGGAAGGGATGTTTTTATAATAATTTCCGCCATGTTTTATGGAGAAATAAATTGTAAAGTCTATAAAAACGGGTCTGCTCCGGTTGGGTTGGATCCAGATTCAGTTCCCTGCATTTGCGCTTATCACTGATTCTTGGAAATCCCCGGGGAAAGGATGCCATTGAAGTTTCCATCTTGGATGAAAAGACGCCGCTGTCAGTGTGACCGGGTTGGTTTGAATCCTCCGTTCCCGCAACAAGGTCGCTCCTACTCATCCCCACCGACGACGACGAGGAGGGATGCGAGTAAGTGCAGCTAAATTATTTATGGAGTCATTTAGAATTAATTGAATCCACTCCGGAGGGGGATGGAAGAAGGGTGGAATTGAGGTTAAGAGGATATTTACTTAAGTGTTAATGGAAATTGACAGAGTCTTCCTAGAATTCTGCCGGTACCCTCCAAAGTGGTCCATGCCACATTTCCGGTATGATTTTCAAAAGTGGAAGATGCGAAAGCAGTTCCGTGATTCATTTCTCTAAAGAACCGCATTATTGATGAACTGAAGAACGTTTGTCGGAATCATTTTTGAAATTTTGAATTTGGGAAATTGAAATTTCAAAACCATAAACTTTATTGGGCGTAGCGCTTTATTCCTTTTTTTTCTTCTTTTTACTAAAAGGAGAAACTCTCTTGCTTTCCAGGATAGTCTCTGTAATGTTTCCTGGTTTATGAGAATCAAAATTTTATTTGAACAAACTTGAGAAGTTGCTCGTATTTTTTCGTCGGATTCGACGTTTCGTCGTCGTCTTATTAACCACTGACAGACAGTGTCTACACTGGCTTGGCAAGGGGTTGCTACGATAGACGGAGGTTCTTGCGGCTTTTGATATGACATCAGATGCACCTTGAAACCGTGTGGGTCAATCCCGCTTCATTTTCGTAGATCGGGTCAAAATCCACTCCTTAGCTTAACACGGCAAGTGTCACGCCTTTCAGGAAAACAAGTTTCTACAATACTACCGCCATCGACCTCTCGAT
>Ga0194135_10003168_pt1 | contig 10034 bp, 3 predicted proteins | sample LitLau_LLRF_2013_FD_134024 | JGI IMG/M metagenome (GOLD analysis project Ga0194135, IMG submission 134024) | Freshwater sediment microbial communities in response to fracking from North America - Little Laurel Run_MetaG_LLRF_2013 (version 2) | ecosystem: Environmental > Aquatic > Freshwater >... | reverse complement strand
TATGAATCTCAACGAGATTTGTACTCAAGTGTCGCCTTGTGGTCGTGAGAACTAAATGGTAATGAGATAATGGAGAGAATTACAGTTTATAGTAGGTTGCATTCTCCAGTGAGGAAAGAGAGTGAAAGTAAAGTTACTATAAGCTATCCACATCTATACATGTACATGTTTGTTTGTATCTTTAGGTCAAACGATAAAAGCAAAAAGAGATATAACGAGTATGAACCCGCTACGAAAGTGTTTGAGTGTCTTTTTGTGTTTCTATTTCAGGTGAGCTTAAAGAAATCCTTTGGATTCGGAGCGACAATATCGCAGCAAGTAGCTCTCATTTTCTCCGTCATTGGGATAATGTCAATCGTACTCTTGTGGCCTATTTTTGTGACTCTCTACTTTACTGGCGTTGAGGTCATCGTGTGGTCATACGTCCCGTGGGAACTTGTCTTCCTTGCTCTACTTTCTTTTCTCAGTAAGAAAACGAAATGCACATTTATTTTGTAAACCAATCTCCAGCAGATGCACTGCAGCGAGTTTACGAGTAAATTAATTAATGACTTCCCATGTAAACTACCATCAAACGCGCTTTTTAATACTTATAAATTCTGATTCTGCCCAAAAGACCAGACTTTTTCGTAATTTTCTATTGTAGCCAGCCATATAGAGAATGGAAATGACTGTTTAGTGCACACAGTTCCCCCTAATTTATTTACTAGGCTAATGGATTTCCGTACAAAATGTGTTTTTATATTTCCCCGAGAGAAGGAGGAAAGAATACACAAAAGCCAAGTCTTCCAAGCTCTCTTACACTACAATTTATTATCATTAGTTTTATTTGCTAATTTACATTGCACACGGGTCTCACTTTGCAGTAAGCCATGCACTAGCAATATTAGTCCTCCGAGAAAATTTAGGTTTAGATCGGTGGAATTCAAAAGCGAATTTGGCAAAGAAAACACAGACCAAGTATTACGCAAGGCTCAACTTGTTCTTTATTATAGCCCATCAAATATGGAAACGAAGGAGGAGAAAGCAGTCTCACACCAGCTGCAATATCAGCATTTACGTGGCTTATGGGCAAACTATATTGCATTACATAATATTGACTATATACACAAAACACAGCATACTTTGTCAGTATTATTCCTTTGTACTACAATTTCCATACAGACTCATCTTTTATCCAAACATGCACACACTATAGAGAGTACTTTCACCACACCAAATTATATTGCCTTTTCAAAGGATAATCTAAAATGGAGCAATCACATTATCTTCACCACACACACACTCAAACGATTTTACAGTCAAAAGTAATACTCTTCAAATAGGAATAGACGGCAAGGGTATTATTAGTAGTGAAAGTGAGAGAGCAAATACAGACACGAGACCATTTGTTCATATCATTTGGATTTCGGATCGAATTGAGATCAACTATGACTTTCATACTTAAAATTCAGCAGAGGAGAAAACCCACTTTAGCAAATTCTAGAGAGATTGTGAGATGCAATCATTACGGTAGTCTGTATCTTGATATCGTGTGATCCATTTTGTAGAGGCATATTCCTATATAGTACACAAACTACTTGAGACTTTCCCTTATAAAACACCCTATGATGATCATCGTAGTGTTTTCTCTTCCAACTTCCAATCCCTAAAGTCCCAAATCCAAACTGGGCGTTGAATAACAATAAGTAGACCCTTATATATATAGTGAGTCGTCTTTATCTCGTCGACATAAGAATAATATAATGCCACCCATTCATTTACACTACTACTAAAACCCTTTTCACGTATATAGAAATATTCTAAAGCATAAAATACACAACCTAGACACTTGGTTTGCCTGTAATTTGACTCAAAAAGCCTTGAATGTTGAATGTTGTGTAGCTTTGAATTTAAAGCACTTGAAATGAAACCGAGGAGGCGTTTTGGCTTCAGAGAGGTTGACTTTTAGAATTTAAGAGCTTAGAATCCCACATATGCGGCAGATATATATATATATATATATACATGTATATATATATAGTTTGAGGTAGAAAAGGGGACTTTGTAAAAGAGAAAGCTACTTTCACTGACTTCCGTTTTCGTGGAATTTAGGACCATGAAAAATTAGGGAATTCCTTTAGGGAAGGAAAAGGTCCTTAGGGATCATAAAAGACTTCGAGGACGACGTGTACGTGTGTTTTATATACTTTGTACGTTGTGTACCTTAGTGGGTCACGGAAATTGAGATAAATGGAAGAATACGACGAAACGCACACTCTATATATGACTAGGAAGTATGTAGGTATACGCTGATACAGTTTTAAAAAACAGTTTTAAAGACTGTTCCATGATCGATTTGCAATGTGTTGAATTTTTAACTGGTTAATTTCAGTGGTAGCAATGCTGGAAAACTTCGGAGTGACTTGTACGTTTGAATTCTTTATTACTATTGGACTTCTCATGGCAGTTCCGTTCTCAGCAGGTGAGTTTAAAGTTTCAAAGTTCTTCTATAAGCTTTTATAAAGAAAAGTAAGAAGAGTTTCAAAGTTGCGGTGAAAGTCGAAGGTGAAAGTGGAATGAAGGATGAGTGCGGGGAGTGACTAGAATGACTTATTTGTTGGTTTTAGTTCTGGACTCCCACTTGTACCATAAGGATTTCGATGGAATGTGTCTTGCTGGAATAATAATAATTGGAGTTGGGTTTTGCGTTGTCCTCCTTCCAGAAAACTGGCCTGATTACATCACTCGATTGATCAGGTTTGCATACCGTAGTATTTCTTCGACAGATCGCAGCCAGGATTACATTGCTAGGACTTCGTAGTGGTCACACACGCAACAATATATACCGATATAAATATAAGAATTTAAGAACAACAACCGATTTCTATATATGATTGTGTTAAGTCGCATTTGTCATGTGAGTGAGTGTAGATTTAGTATTTATTAGTCGCTGATTGTTCGTCTAATTAGTTGGGGACATCTTCTTCTACTTTCTCTACTTCGCAGACTTTTCGCTTTATTCCGTAGTGGAGCATGGAGATGATCGTCGAAACAATCTCTCGTGTGCTTTTTAGATGTAGTGAACATACAATATATATAAATCAGCTTTACGACGTCTCCTCAGTTGAGTCCTTCAAGAGGATCTCTCATACAATTATTACGAACGAAATCTTAAGGGTATAAAAACTTTCACTCTGACATTTTGAGTGAGACAAACTGTGTAACAGTAAAAATCCACAGCCACATTACTAAAAGAGAAGTGTCAGTCTCATCAGTATTATATGATTTAACCTTGCAGTATTTAAAGAAAGTATTTGAACTCCGATCTGGGATTCGCGTGTGTGTTCTCGTAGTCTACAAAATACACATTGTGTAGGAATATCTAGGATCCCTTTTGCAGCAACAGATATACGTAACAGTTTCGAACCGTTTCATCTAGTTGGAAACTTGAGATGTTTTCCTAAATTAAATAAAGAGTAGTTGTTGAGGTTGTGAGTCTCATTATCTTCATATATTTTAGTATGTAGAAAGTTCAAGTGTATAGTCAAAGAGTACAATAAGAGTACATTCCCGATTTTATACTCGTAACAATTGCGTAGGTGTCGAAAGTACTGTCGGATGAGGTAAAGTAGAATTCACGAAGTCTTTTCATCTTTTACGGAATTAGTAAATCTTTAATTAATCATTTGTAAGTAGAAACTGTAGAGAGTATTATTAGAGAATTAGAGAAAGTGCAGTGTTACTAGTGCGGTTGTGTGTGTGGTTAGTATGAATTATAAATGAAATGACCATAGGAAATAGAAAGGCACACATAAGTACAGAGACACACGTAACGACGTATATTTACTTGATACTTCACTATAATATGAAGTAGAGAATCTCTCTGCTTTTTGGGATGAGCTTACATTGTTAGAGTCGATGAAGATGCGAATATCACAGGGAATCAATATTAATAATTGTTGATTGTGGCGTGTGTACTTTTAGACTAGAGTTTTATATAGAGTGTAGTGGTATTTTGTTAGTGAGCGTGTTGATGTATTATTATTATTATTTATGTTGTTGTTTGAAACTGACATTGTTGATTGTTGTCTGTCTGTTGTGTGGTGATCACAAAAGGCGATTTCGTGGACCTTCTGAAGAGGAAAAGCAACCAGAGCCCATGAGTCGCGATTCTGCAATGCCTCGCCTTAGTCGTGCTGGTCTCGAAAATCACCTAGTCAATCCTTCTCCCCATTCCAACTCTGTTGTATCCGTCTCATCTGCCCAATCCTATCATCATCAGTCACACAGTAACATTATTAACAACAACACACATCAACACTACAATCATAATCAACACCATCAAGCTAACCACCAGTACTTTTAGACTTTAAGGGACTTTTACATTACATACACTCTCTTTCACCTTATGGGCCTTTCTATATTCAAACAATTCTATCTCTCTCTCTTGCTAAGTATTCCTAAAGTTACAATGTGAAATCCTACCGGCCTAAACTTTTCTATTTATGCAGAGCAACACTTTATCTAGGAGTATTAAACAAGCAACAAGCTAGAACAATAAGGCAATTAAGTGTGCGAGTAATCACAGATGTACCTTCTTTTATGAATCTTTACCGAGTTGCTCATTCTCAGGACTTTATATATGAACCATTCCACCAACTATCAACTAAAGTATACAACACCAAACGTTCAGACTTTCAAACTCAGTCGTGGTCCTTTGTTTCCTCTTTCTTTCTAAGAAACTTTTCTAATTACTTTCTCTTTCATTAAAGTTTGATACTTTGAAGAAGAAAAGCAGCTGCTACTGCCACTGCCACTAGCTAGCAGATTATTCGAAGTATCATTAATCTATTATGTGGAATAATGTTCTTGGAAATAGACAAGCGAAGCAGTACTGTACCGAAGCTATTGATTAGGGATTATTTTGGAATACTTGGAAATCTTGGAATAGATTCTATTCATTATTGTTTGAAACCCTTTCCTTCCAGAAACTGTACACAAAGCTGTCCCAATTAGACTAAGAATCTGACAAGATTCTAGCCCGGAGTTGGCGAAAGAACATTAATAATGGGAACATTATAGGGATTAACTCGATTATATAGATGATTTATGAAACCTCTGTAGTCTTTTGCGTGCGTCCCCTCGAGAGCCTTTGAGCATATCACAGATAAGAGAAATCGTTAACTAGAGACAAGAGATTCTAAAGATGAGAGAGAAGTCTAATCGCACTATACACAGTGCAAGTTGCGAGTCTTTTCAAATGGTACCTCTGGGTATTCTGCATGTGCATAATGTATAAGCTTTTCGGTCCTTTATCGTGTGACCTCCTGTGACATGTGACAGACGCATAGTTCTATGCAGGAACCTTAACGTAAAAGTAAAGCCTTAAATAGAACTTATATCTTCACAACACAACACAAAATCTCCGTTTGTAGAGTTAAGGAAGTCTATTTCGACTTGTATGGGCATCGTGAAACTCGCCTTAAAAGATAAACTGCACTTTCTCCTTTGGAGATGGTGAACACGCAAACGAGACCACAAGAAGAAGACTTGAATGAACAAAACACATTTTATTATAATATATTAAACACACAAACACCCTTTCAAGCACAACTTACAAATACTCACACACAAATACATATTTAATGAAAGAAACAAAATCTCCAAACTCTCAACGCAAAGCACACACACACAAATCACGAGAAACACACACGCAAAGTCACACACATACATGCACATTATCTAAATCACACTCCCCAACTCACAAGAGATGAGTCGATCGTTTGTGACCATAAAAATTGAATCAATTAAGAAATCTTCGATCCCGTGAGACAAAAACATATGAAAACATGAGAAGTCATGCCGAGCGTCAACAATTAACTGTCACCTTCTTCCAAAAGACACAAACAACAGAAAGGCAAAGAGTGAAAGGCAATTTTGACAGCCCTCAGTCCTTCCTTGTCTGTGTAAGCATATTATTCGTAAAACAATCAATCTCCTTCTCATTTTTCTATTAGATTCTTATTATTGCACTAGATCAATTCACCTTTATACACACAAACACATTTCTCTGTATCAACTGCACTTTTATATATAAATCACTCTATCTATTTTCCACACTCACTCTCCCTTTCATTTTAAACAGTCATTTGTTTTAATTGAGCTCTATCCTTTAAATTTTTTTGGACTTAATCTTTTAACTCATAACCCTTTTCCCTTTTAAACTTTCAAGCAATATATATAATGCAGCTGAATATACATTTATATAGGTCACCACACAAAGCTATACGTAAACTAACTTGCTATATAAGTATTAAACAATTAAACCCATCCCAGCCGGGACATATTAGTCGGGCTTGTATACATATGTCTCTATGCACTTTATGAATCTTTCATCGATCGAGTAATAATTATTGCTGTAAGCACATTTATGTACATACATGTGTCCTTTTAAAGCTAAGCTGAGTGCACACCACCTCTCCAATCAATTTTTTACTTGTGACTTTTGAAAGCAATAATCATCTAAGACTTGACACGTATTAATTAGCGTTTCCCAACGGTCATCACCCTGCAAATCAATAATACAGTTTCTTTTACCATTTACCACATGCCACACTGTGAAGTAGTTTAATGTAGTCTTTTATCACGTCCTACTCCTTTTGTTCTAAATTACTTGTGTAATTGTCTTCATTACTTGTACTGTGTGTGTATTAAGATGTCTGTGGAAAACACACCCTTTGCACAGAAAACACAATTAAGATTGAAAGTTATTTTATTTCTTAACTTTCATATAAAGTCCCTTTTAATTAACTCGGACTCACAGGGAAATCCATAAACATTAAACAAACTTAGTTTTGTTCTTTTCTACCAAAAAGAAGCCTTTGCATTAAGTTGCTTCTTTGACTAAAAATACTGAAGGCAGAAGCAGTTTAAAAGGTCCAATTTAAACTACTTAACTTAAACTTATCAAACATTTTAAAAGTACTTCCTTAAGCTTGAAAAACTATATTGTTCCTTTAAATAACCACCTAAGCCCTCATCATTAAACTCTCACTTAACCCTTAATATAAAAATATACATGCAAAAGTAGATGCCACCATGCACCACTAACGCATTGCAATTTGCAAAGAAAAACTATTTAAAAGTTGAATTTGAATCTAAATGATCAGTCTTGAAAAGATTGAAAAGGCAAAAACTGAAAAGTTTCAAAGTTTAAAGCTGGCTGTGATGGTCACTCTCAGACAAGACACACATTTAAGATTAAAACTTTATAGTATCATGTACAACTTTTTGTGTTATTAAGTTTCTGGCATGAATCTGTAAAATATAGATAAAAGATTTAAAATAAGAAAAGGTGAAAAGGTCAGAATAAGAAAGGTCTTACATCCTGTCCTACTGAAGAAGGTACACCGAGTCTCTCATATGTTAATTACGACATGGAGTTTTCATAGATAGAGACTTAATAACATTAAAGTCGTGTCCTCCAGCCTTTTTATGTACTTGTAGTATGAAATCTCTTGTGTATCTCTGTGTACTACATCTCTCCATACGAAAACTGGCTTGTTCCTAATTCAAAATAGCTTTGTCATTTATAACTTATTCAACCCGTAATAAAGTACATAAAGATGAATAAACTATTTAGTAGGACGAGTCTATTTATTCTTCTTTCCAAAGTCCAGTCATGTTCTTCTCATACGACATAATACAATACTACTACTACTACGGCTAGTAGTCATTTCTAAAGTACTGACAATAATGAAAAAGAATATATATATAAATAAATGTCCTGAAGGAGAGAGAGAGAGACAGCCAACAAGACTTATCTGCTGTTGCTGCTGCTGCTGTACTATGCTACTTTTTGCATGAAAGCTTAATTCATATACGCCTCAGTGTACTTTCCGCTTTACAAAATAATACAATGAGTGTAAGAACTCCTTTATAAATAATTCAAAAGTGTTGAATCCAATTTCGAATTCCTAAAGTTAGCCATGTCTCTCTAACTTTATTATAACAGTATGTTGTGTCATTTTGGAGAAATCTCCATTTCTGTCGTTCTCTCTTTCATTTACGAGGACTTTTAGTGAGCGCAAGTAAGTGCGGAGCTTTGCAGGGAATCATGAAAAATGATACTTTGAATAAATAATTAAATGTATCGAAGTATCATGGGAGTCATAATTCATTTATCATTCGAGTATAAAAGTCTCTATGAATATTTTTATTCAGACGACAGACCTTTTTTTATTGTATTTCCTATAATCTCATCGAGACCTTTTGTGCCAAGTTGTATACTCACGCTAGCTATTTTATAGATACCGAGCTATTTTACGTATTATGCAGCTTTTTGCGTAGACTGCAATAATAATTTTTGTCAGTAGAACTTTCTCCAGTAACTTTCTGTAGATTATCGAAGGTATGTGGCCCATATTTGGCATGTGTGCTAGTGTGTGTTTCCCAAGGGAAATGGCTGAACAAACTGGAATGGAATCACGAAGCGTTTGAATATGAATGAAGCATGGAAGCTGCATGTTATTTTTTATACTCTTTGCATTTTTAGTAATACAATCTACATGTGTACGTATATACTGTCTCGGTTTTCTACTCATGAATTCACAGTGCCTATACTGTCTGTGTATCTCAATTACATTTTTGCAGTGAAGTCCAGATGTGTTCTAGATTTCGAATTAATAAAACGGCCATGCAGCAGTCGCCGCATTTCATTTTACAAAGTTGAAATTGAAATGGTGAAAGTGCCTACGAACACGATTTTTGTCCTAGGCTTATACTCAAGGAATTCATGACTTGAGAACACGATACACAAATCGTTTCTAAGTCTCACAAAGTTTTTTCAACTTTAAAATACAGAAGTATATAACCATACATGCATGCGATGATAAAAGTTTTAGTTAGAAAGTTTTCAGTGTTATGTGCATTTTGAATTTAAAAGCAGCATGAGAACGTAAAAGGTGATGAAGGGAAATTAATTATCCCAACACATTTAAAATTCTTGCTTGTTTTAATGACTTTCATTATTGTTTATACTCCACCAGTATACCTCCATTTATAAATTGTTAATCTAAATATTAATCTGTATATTAAATCTCCTGTGAACACACACAAGAAGAGATAAAGTGTCAGGAGAGACAAAGTATAAAATTAATTAATGTTTCCTCTGGACATTTAAGGTACTTGGCTCGACTGAAGGATAATTCACGTTGGGGGAAGAACAGAAAAGGTCAAGCGCTGTCTCAAGAACCAATTGACACCAGAACAGGTCACATCCGGTCTCACTTGAGGTCACCCTCTGGAAGAGTAAGATAACATGAGGACTTCAACCGACTTGATTAAAATGTGTACGTGATGTGTGCAAATGGCAAAACTTTCAAAAGCAAAAGACAAAAAGAAGCGTCTCAAAAGTCAAAATGTAGATTTTATACAATTGCTTCTTCCTTGTCATGATCAAAATCATCATCATTATAATATCACCACCCACCAAAGAAGTAACAAAATATTGAAAAAGTAGCAATTTAAAACTCTGAAATCTCATCATCATCATTGTGCACGTTCAATAACATTCGAGTCGGTTGTTCCCCACCGTGGGAGTCGGGGAAAATGAAAAATTCCAAAAGTTAAATTGAAATTCGAAATTACTATACACAATCCGTAGAATATACGTATTTAATGTATAATCACAATCAGTCTACAATTCGAAACTGAAAGAATGACACGAAGGGAGTAATCCAAAAGAGTTGAGGGAGAAATAAATGAAAAATAGTTTTTGGGATGAGTACCATTTAAGAGTAAATTACATAATAATTGTATGACATTTCTTATAAGCGTATAAAAACCTAAATGTAATTTGTACGAAGAAGCGATGAACTTGACTTTTAATAAGATTATGTGTGCGTCGTATTGTGTGATCGGTGGTCGTAACTAATCTACCTAAAAGTTCAAATTTTGGAAGAAGGGTAAACGATTCCAAAAGTTCATATTGTACGCACGTTGAAAAATAGGTAAAACATATTGTTCAGTTTTGTGCTTCAAGTTTTAATTCG
>Ga0194135_10003167_pt1 | contig 10034 bp, 6 predicted proteins | sample LitLau_LLRF_2013_FD_134024 | JGI IMG/M metagenome (GOLD analysis project Ga0194135, IMG submission 134024) | Freshwater sediment microbial communities in response to fracking from North America - Little Laurel Run_MetaG_LLRF_2013 (version 2) | ecosystem: Environmental > Aquatic > Freshwater >... | reverse complement strand
GATGTTTCTTCTTTTCAAATAATTTAAATTATACTTGACACAATGTGAGGAAAATCCGAGCGCAGCTTCTTTTTCAATGAAAATAAATGTTTTACTAAGTAATTAATGACTACAAAGTATCATATTAAATTCTACCTAAACTTTCTCTCCCATAAGCTTGTTTGTAGTTCGCTTTGTGTCTCGTGAGCGAAAAAGCTTAAGTCGCAATTTTTCAAGGCTTAACTCAATAAAAAATAACCTGCCGATTTCTACACTACATATTGTACACTAACTATATATATATATATATATATATTATGTTTGAAGTTTGTCGAAATTGTTAAGCCTCATGTTTGTGTTTCTTTATAGCGAAGCGAGTCTGAATGAAATGTTCAAAAAGTTAACAATTTGGCCGTGATCTTCGGTATCGATCGTTCTATTTCATAATGCTGAACAAGATATTCTCATTATAAGATCAGAGAAAGGAAGTGGAAACTTTTACCAAGGTCAAAGGGAGAAAGTACGGGGAAAGTGAAAGTAATTTGATGGCCCTTATCCTACTCCTCCTAAGTAGACTTATACTTAAGACAAGAGTTGTACGACACTTGAAAATCTTTCAACGACAACCATATATGTATAGTCAACTCGTGTGAAGTTTCCTCACTCTCCTACCTGAGAGTTCATTGTCAGCTACGTTGTAGGAAGTTGTAGGAAGGAGACTTTCTGCGGGTCCTTCCTAGTTTCTAATGAGTTACGCAACGAGTTCAAGATGATTTAGATGTGTGTAAGAAAAAATTAGCTGTGAAACTTGAGTCTTCTTTTTCTCCATCTCCTCACTAAGGGACATTGATGAGTAAAGTGACATTTAGGTCATGTCATCCGTTTCCATTTCACTAATACTGCGTGTGGGAAAACTCCTTCCTACTATGTATTTATCTTCTCTCAACACGATCTCTGCTGCCAGCAGGAATCTCACGCGTGCCTTCCTTGATCCCTTGGATTTCACAACAGATGAAATACACGTGCATGGGAAAACCGTATCTTTATAAATGTCGTGAATCTGACAACTTAATTTTATAAATAACACAGAGAAGTGGATGTGGACAGTACCACATATATACATTCAAAATCGCACGCGAATTGCAAGTGAAATCTATTCCAGACTGTGCATGCATAACCTCAAGCAACAGTGTATACATTATTAGTTATTTGTTCGTAGAAATCTATCAGAATTATTAAACAACGAAAGTGTAACACACAAACCATCCACTTTGTGTATATGAATGCATTTCGGGATTATTTGAGAAATCCTTCAAATTGCATATTTCACTTTTGGAAAGTCCTAGACACCACCACCAGTGATGCCAGTGAATCATGTGCGTCTCTGTAATATTATTACTAATTCATTCAATCCAGGTGCAGGTGGTGAGCAAAGAGAAATTCTCATCGGGGATTTCTCCATGCTTTCTCTATAATGCTCAACATTTCACCTTTAATTTCAACTCTCAAAAAGATAAAGAGGCGCTCCCTTAATTGAATCAGTGTATATAACAACACAACTAGATTTAATAACGAGAAGTGTAGGCCAGCGCGTGTGTGTGTGTATAGTCTCACACTAATAACAATCTCATGTGAAATAATTTCTGGAAATAGACTAACTACTAACAATAAGTGTACGAGTCTGCCGCTCCTGCTTCTTCCTCCTACTTCAAACCGCCTACTGTTAAATTCTCAGAAAAGAAAGGTTTCTCAGCAAGGTTGTTTCTTATTCAGGAAGGAATGTAGAATAGGAAATGAAGCAATAGCGCACAGTGCCTACTTGGTTGTTGAAGCTGAGACTACCCCGATGAGTCTTATTCTTGTGGAGTGCTTTCACTAACCATCAGAGCTTCTACTGAAGCAAGCAGACCACCCCCTAGGGTGTTTGTGTGCGTAATCAAGGGACTCTGTTTGTCTAGAAAAATGAGTTTCACTCAAGTCTTTTAAATTAACCCGTGTGTGCTGCTATCTCATCTCGAACATGATTATAATGGTCTGCTGGTCTAGATATCGCGCTGTTCCTCCGCACTACCACTACTTTTACTGCTCTGCTACGTGTTTGTGTGGCAGATAAGACACAAAATGCATCACTAACTTACTTGTTAGGACAACCATCAAAAACTCTTGTTCTTTATGAACACAAGAATTCCCTAGATTGAAAGATAAAGTTGTGTACGGAGGAGGAGATTGGAGGGCACATTATAATGGGTTCTGGGTGCATACGAATGGGAAAGTTAACGTGTCTTCTCCATCACAGCCAATCTGCTTAATCTAGAGAGGCCTACCTGGTGGTGGTGGTGGTGCTCCTGCTCTACCATCCTAATAGATTGTATAAGAAGTGGAGGAAATTGCCCTAACGACTCCGCTTCAAGGTACTTTACCCTCTCAGATTTAATTAGAATGAACCTGAGAAGGATTCCGTGTAATAGAGAAGGAAGCGTCTGAAAGTCTCTTTATATACTACGAACCCTTCGTCCCAGACAAACCAAATACCAACGACGGTAATAATGATAATATACTTTGGTCTACAAACTTTCACTTTCTCTGTCTGTCGCTCTCTCTCTCTCTCTCTCGTCCCGTAGGACAAAAGAAAGTAACCCCAAAGTATTTTTAGTGTAGCAGGACGGGTGCATATTCAATGAAAATTCAACTCTCTTCATGTTGTTGATCTTCGTAACAGTTTATGACAGGCTGAGAGACATGATCAGAGGGTGAGTGTTGGTTAGATATGTGCGAGTGCAGTTTCAGGGATGGGAGAAGTCACCCAAGTCTCACAAATATCTACATAGCATAATATCCATACATACATATTTGTCAGTTATTATGTACCATCAAGATGTGTAGGACTTATTTCTGAACGTTGCTTGTAGCCTCTGCTTTTGCTTTAAAAAATCCCTTGTTTATTGAATGCACGTGTGTTAAGCAAGCAAAGTCATAAACTTCATGAGAACTAAGTGGGTTCTTAAAACTAATGTGGTGACATGTATATACACTGAACTTTAATTGGATGGAGGAGTAAGCATAGGAGAGGAGAAGAGGGTGGAAATGGGAAGTAAAAAATACGTGATGATTTCTACTTCTGATGATGACGACGAAGAGAGTGTGTGTTGTACAATGTACAGAGTATTGTGAGAGTAAGCGTATTTTCAGTTCCACTCTGAATTTTGACAGAAGAGCCTTCTCTAACTTTTAAGCATTGCCAAAAGGAAATTCATTTCATCGTGTGTGTATTTGCGTTCTGTTTCAGACACTCCCATTGCCATATTGAGATTTGGACAAAATAAAACAACGAACTTTACAGAAGGAGATTCGGTTCTGATGGAATGCCATGTGAAGGCAAATCCTCCAGTTTACTCGATCATGTGGTTCCACGGGGTAAGTATTAAGTAGTAGTAAGCAAAGTAGATGAATGCACACACACATACACTCACAGAGAAGGTGCACAAAGGCTTGTTTGCCATTGAATTGAAATGCTCGAGAGAGTATTGTTCGAAGAATCAATAAGTCACGGGAAGAGGTGAAAGCATCTCTGCGTGTAAAATAGCGAGGAGGCTCCTCTCTCCCACCACGGCACCACCTCAATAATATAAATAAAGCTGCCTCTGGAAACCGTGTACGGTGAGTTGGGTGGTTCTCCTTCTGAAGAATTGATCATCCTGTCAGTTGATTAAAAGTGAAATATTGAGTCCAAATGGAAACGGCGGCCCACAAGAGGGTCAACAATAGACCGAAAGGCCCTTAGTATTAGCAGGGAACCTGCTAAGCCCTCACCTCTTATTTCGCGAACAATAGTAACCCGCAGCAGCAACCGACTTTTCGTATACACACACATGGAAGTCTATTTGACATGCTGAACGTGAGTGAAAGAGATGAACACACACACAAGGGCACAAAGCAGAAGGTAGTCCACGTAAAGGTAGGTAGGTATATATGGGCGCCGATGGACTTGTTTCTAAGAATCCAGGAGAGAGGCTTAGTGAAAAGGCAAATATTGAGAGCAACAAGAAACAGAGAAAGACTCGCCGTGACTTTCGACACAACTTTCTTCCAATTTCTTCAATGTTATATGAGTCTAATGTCAAACCATAAAGGTGCCTATAGCTTTCTATGTGTTTTATTGAGAACATCACTTTCCCCGGATTTGGCCACAGTAAAAATCATCGTATGTCAGTGTGCGTTTCGTTATTTTGTATTTGTTCAAAGTTAACTCAAGCCTGTGTTTTTGTGAAGAAGTTCCTTTGAATCACTTCAACCGCTACACATTCAACAGTCTGGCCTGCCTCCTACGTCTTTCTATCCAGATATCTCAAAATACAACAGATGACAGAGCTTATATTGTAGGTTTCTTCATGATTATTCATCCAGTCTCATCCAGGAATAGATTTGTCAACATGGAAGGTTTCATTGGATTCTCAAAGACTATTAAAGTATTACATATCTGCTGCCATAATTCTTGGTTCTCACAAAACTAGTTCATAATCTAAGGTACCAGCTCGATCTGCTTATTATTGTTTGCAGTTGGTATCCTGACAAGTCAAGTTTTGGCAATATTTGCATAGAATTTTGAGAGTCTTCTATTTACTACTAGAGTGTGAGGAAGAAGAAGGCAGATAGTGACTGGTTGTGCTGCTTCGATAGTCGCCCATTAAGTAAGGTACAATAGTGGTAACTCTCACAATACAAAGGAAAAGGGTCAGGACACGAACGGTCTTTCATTGTTCCCTCACTTTCCCTTCGACACAACAACAAGTTTAGCGAGTGTACGACGAAGTCTTTGTACTTTGAGGTTCCTTCATTCACCGATTCATCCTAAATCCACATCATCCTTATTTAACTTTCACTAGTCGCTTTATATATCATTTCCCTGCCTACCTCCTTTCCAATCTATTCACCTTCCCTTCGTCGTGCATACATATATACACATATACATATATACATGTGTATACCTTTCTCCGAGGCTTATTTATTCATTCATTGTATACGCACAGGATTCGTGGAACACTCCTTACCCAAATAGATTCTTCATTGGTGATGTTGCCACTTTGTATTATGTCGTTGTAGTAAATACAATCTGCCATTTCTGCTTCACTTTGTACCTAAAGTAGCCCATAAGTTTGCTCAGAATTTCTCTTTCAAACCCACCAGTGGAATTATCTCAAAGGAAGGAAATTCACTTTCCCAAAAACTCTTCTCTTTCTTCCTACAATTCTTCAAAATTGATTTTTTGCCAACTTCTTCTATGTCGTGTTGTTATCTATAAATTGTAAGCGAGTTTCTAAAATGCGAATCCAATGTTATACTGCCAGCAGTTTATACAGCCTTGAGTTATATGCTGATGTCATTTTCTATTGAAACTGGTTTTATATATCAAGATCGTTATTTATTAGTAGGTACAAATAACTCTCAGCTAAGCCAGAAAAGAAAGAAAAAACTCTATAACTCATATTTTGTACTTTCAGAACGATCAATTGTACAGTAACGAATCAGCTGGAATCAGAATCACCGGGATGACATTGCTCTTGACAAATTTGAAGTCCAATTATGGAGGAAAATATTTCTGTCAAGCTGTGAATGAAGTTGGGAAAGGAAAAAGCAATCCGCTCGTTATTCCTTTGCACAGTAAGTGTATTTGTGATGATGATGAGACCAGTTACTTTTCCTTGAGTGGTTATTTCCTTTGGCTTACACAGAGCTAGCAGTTCTATTGCCCATTCATCCTCATGGTGGTGTATTATGGTGTTTGCTTTCATTATGGCGCTGTCTAATCCTCAAAGAAACTTCATTTACTTCTCGGCAACGTATTTATGTTCAGAGAGAGATTAACTTGAATTGCAGAAATGAACTGGTGCTCTGTGTGTTGTGTGCTTGTGTGTCTGAAGAAACACAAAACAAGTGTACTACAGAAATGCGTGCAAGCATGATAGTCACATGTAGTTCTGTGCGTTTTATTATGCGTTAGGGGGTTTTCTTCTTGTGATCTTTTCTCTTTAATAATAATAATATGCGTTCAATGAATCTGCCATCATGATTATCTTTATGAAAATGGGTTTCGGTAAAAGCTTAAAAAGCTTTATCCATTCGACGGCGATCCACATTCCTCCATTGAAATGGGTGGCGATAAAGTAGGATTAAGTTCCTCACACTCAACATTCTATAATAATCTTATTTACTCTTTGGGGGAGAAATGGAGCATGATTGAGTTAATATTTTCTTCTCCCAATGATAACATATACGTCATTATTATTGCATATAGTCTCTTCCTATTGCTTTCAAAGCTTCTTAAGGAGCTACCGAAAATATTTTTTCAGTTTGAAGGTTTTTGAGTACTCAATAATAAGACTCAAAGTGAATGTCGTTGTTTTGTGTTGAAATTCTTTATGGGTACATTTGCTTGCATGCATAAACTACTTCAACAAATGCGTGTGAAGGAGAAAGTTAGGCAGAATTTGTCATTATATATTATCCCTATCTGCCAAAGATATAGTTATGGGAAAAGTAATGTTAATTATCACACAGAAGCAGATCATTATTGTGAAATTACTAATTACGCTAGGATCAAGGAGTTCATCATTTATCAATCTTGTTGTTTAAGAGGCTGCTGCCTGAGAAGATATAACAAAATGCGTAAATTGGGTTGGTTAGCTCATCAGGCCTATGTAACTTGTACATTTATATTTCTGTTGGACATTTTCAGGCTAATGTTGTTCATTAGTTCACTGATCATTAATTGATGTCAAGTTACATTCAGTGTGGATTAAAGTTTGCTCTTGCTTTTCACCTAATTCTAAAAACAATACTTTGAACCATGGAGCACGAAGAAGGCATAACTCTCTCCCCAATATGATTCATCATTTCCAGTGAATAATCAATCTTTTTCAAACCTTTTGTTATTTGCATGTTATTTCAATTAATGAACACGTAAGTAAGAGTAATGATTGGCTAATATAGTTCCAAAAATGCAATCTCACGTTTTGTCCGAATGATTAACGGACACGAAGTTAAAGAGGTTGACAGGAGTCCAACCACATGGGAACACTCTGTGAGGGAATTTATAGTACAAGGCATCAGTTTGATTCGTATGAAATTAGGTGATAGAAGATAGAATGCACTATATATACTGTGGGCAACTTTTTAGAAGCGTCGATGTATATATATACCGATATACCTGTCTATACATTCTATGCATGGTCGGAGTGAGCGTGTGGTAAACCATGTCTCACCACAAAAATTAGTCAAAATGGCACAAAAACTGAAAAAAATGACGCCAGTCTGACAGATGACGTGTGAGAAATATTCAACTTTCTCCCATCAAAGTGCATTTAAGCCGACTACCACTAGTACGCGGTGATTACATGTTTTATAAACTGTTTCCCGTTAACATGCTGCGTGAAATGGTGAAATGTAATGGGAAAAATGTTTCTATCCCCAATTGGTTTTTTAAATGTCACTGAAAACAACGTCATTAAACATTCCTTTCACTCCGTCAAAGTCAAACCCTTAAAACCACGAACGGCTGATTCTTATGTTCTTGTGGTTAGTAAGCCCACACAAACTGACTTTTTTCACCAAACGAGTAGTGGTAGAAATGTCAGTGTATGAATGGACGAGTAGAGCTGGAATAAGTATAGTATAGGAGAGGAGTGAACTTATTGAGTCGATGTATAGCAGACTTTTCGTGTGTGTTTTCAATAATACACAGATCAGTAGGAGCTCAGCGTACTCTCCGTCACTTTTCAACAAATGCAACTTTCCAGCCCTCTTCTTCGTTCAATAATTTCGACTTTTGTTTCAATTTGACGGAGAGACAGAAATAATGGGTAGCATGTCGGAAATGTTAGTCTCACTCTCTGGTTCTTGTTCCCCGTCGTGGAATTTCTTGCTGTTAATATATTCGGTACACATGGTACATGCATCAAAGTCATTATTACGGGGAAACTTAAACAAGAAAGCGCTTTATTCACACACATCATGCAGAGGTTTGCTTTCCATGGCTGAAAAACACGCAGAGTAGTAGCAGCGTCGTTTCTCGGTCTTCTAATAATGTAATACATAACAGCTCACGCACACACACCCACTCAATCGCACATCGGAAATATATTTAGATATATATACGAAGCATACGTAAATATATCTGCAGCAGGAGTGGCAATAATAGAACCAGATGACACGAAATAGTTGAAAGCTTTGCTTCCATTATTGACTCGGACACTTATTGCATTTCATTCCATTAGGGATGAATATTTCCCTTGACATTCATTGCTAGCGAAAAGGCAAATGGAAAAGTGCAACTCGATATGTGTGGAATCGTTATCCTAATAATGTATTCTTTTTCTTTTACACTCTAAATATTTTGACAAGGAGTGGGAGGATTCTGTTTCATCCCTCCTTTGCAATTCCGAATGGAGGAGTCTATAGTTTTGCCTGCACCAGAAAGTGAACGATATTATATCTCTAGAATTTTTAATTAAACTCCTCCATCACTATAAATAAAACTAGTTAAGGGACGTCGTTGACTCTGGTGCATGCCTTCGTAGTTTCAGTAGTGTCTTCTATTATTTAAACTCATTTGACCTGTCTAAATAACTCTGCAATTTCTAGTTAGATCAATGGATCTAAAACATGATTAAATGATTTCATAGAGTTGTACTGCGAAAGCTTCTACATCATTGGGTCTCAATTTTGCCGTGTCTTTCCCAAGCTAAATACTTATTTAGAACTTTGTGTATAATCTTGCAGGCGCACGACGCCCAGTAGAGAGTTCCAATGAAAATGATTCACATACGGTGACAATTGAGCAAATTGTCTTTCAGTCAGAAAAATAGAAAGGGCAGAAGAATTGATAGAGACTATGATTGGTTGAATTGAATTTCCACAGACTATTTGTTAGGCAGCTTATGCAAACAAAAACAAACATGATTAAAAATGAAGACTACATAATTGACTTCCTCCCACACAGGGAAACTTCCATAATAGTTTTCGAGTGTAACAACAACTAGTGAAGTTTAAAATTACTATTGAGTAATATTCAATCTTATGGGAGCAGAGAAAAGAAGGAAACATTACGTGAAACTGACGAGGAGAGACAGAAATAGACAATTGTGCAACCCACGAACAACAGGAGAAGGTTCAGCACTGCTTTCACACGACAAATAAGCAATCAAAGGCATTAAAAAGGAAGTGACAGTTTCTTCAGAAGGAAAATTGGAGTGCTAGATTTGTATGCACACAACATATTTTTGCTTGGACTAAAGGAACCACGAGAAAGTTTCTGCGTGCATGTGAAGTGGTAATAGTAGCTCGGGACAATTTCATCGTAGTTCGCTTAACGAGGACGAGGTTGTTGTCAGTTTGAGAGGTAGTGAAAAGAACCTCACACACAACTTTCTCAGGAGAGAAAGGATGAGGTTTTTATGACGTATCATTAATGCTCAACTGTCTCCAGTCTCGTTAACGCCTATAAATTATGGCTTTTCTGATATATATCACTTTTCCACCCATTAAACTCACACACTACCACCGTTCTCGTATTCTTTCGACGAGCCCGCTATTGTTCTAAAATCTTGCAGACTTGCAGTAACGTATTAATTTTATATAGGTGGAAGCTCGAACACTTTTGGCAGTTGCAGCATGAACTAAGACGGCATTTCTCATAATAATGATTCGTATCTGAGTCTAATCCGTTGCTATTAATTCGTGACATTAGGACTGCTCTGTTGATTATTGCAGCAATTATTTTGGAATAGATCCAAAGAAAAAGATATTCCAGAGTTGATTGAATTTTGGATATTGAATATTATTGTAGCCTATAGGCCGTGCTAATGGAAGTGGAATTACTAATCAAACATTATCATGCAATTATGAGCTTAAAGTAATCATTTTAGACTAAACAGTTAAAAAATTAAGTTAACCAATCCAAATTGATCAATTAAACTTAAAAACAGCAATTGACTTGAGTTGTACGAAAGTTGGATAGTTTTTTTTTCTTTCACCAGCTGTCACTCCTTTTGCCTCCCAAG
>Ga0194135_10003166_pt1 | contig 10034 bp, 5 predicted proteins | sample LitLau_LLRF_2013_FD_134024 | JGI IMG/M metagenome (GOLD analysis project Ga0194135, IMG submission 134024) | Freshwater sediment microbial communities in response to fracking from North America - Little Laurel Run_MetaG_LLRF_2013 (version 2) | ecosystem: Environmental > Aquatic > Freshwater >... | reverse complement strand
TTTTTACTACACAGACTTTGCAAATTGTAATTGTTGAAACCAAAACATTTCAAATCCTCCATTAAAAATACCATAATCAGAATTCAAATGGTGAAACCGTAGCCTGCGACAAGATGACTTGACATGAGAAACCAAACAAATAAATAAAATTAAGAACCTCTGTTGGAAATTGACCTCTCATGACCCTCACACTCGCTCTCTAAAACCCAAATCTAGTTGACACAAGGTGACACTACTAAAACCAAAATATGTTACACCCACAATAATTAAAGCTGTCAGGATTTAACAATGAGAAATTACAACAATAAAGAATACTTTTTACAAGCTCTTTCAGCTCTACTTACATTTTACAACAAAAGGGAAGGTGATTGGTGGTGATGTGTATCGCTTCTGTGGTCAAGAATGGACTAATCCCCCCAAAAACATTTCAGAGGCACCACAATTTACAAGGATATGCAATTTTTGGTTTTGGGAATGAGAGTCCTTTCGCTTGTGTGTTTGTCGTGATGTAATTGGATCCTACGGTGATTCGTGGATGACCTAATTCCTTGCCTCGAAATAGAGGGATGATGGGGCCATCCTTTGACCCTTGGGCGTTTCAAATCCGTCCAGTATTTAGTAGGTCACTTTCCATTTCAATAAATCGACACAGAATTCCCCTAACACCCTTACACTCCCCCTCACCCCCTTACCTTTCACGCTCCGTCTGTTATGAATTGGATTGGAATGCAGTCCGGAATAATCCTCCGAAGCCTACTGGGATCTTATTGGAATCGACTAGAAAGGGAAACAGCCCGACGTCATTTCTCTCAAAGTAGGAGAAAGCACTTGTCTAACCCGTTGCGTGCGCAGCCTTCTCACTTTCTCCAGCAAAACTGGGTCTAGTTCCTCCAAAGCCTGCTATATGACCCACTTTCTTCTCGTTGCAAAAATTTTTGCACAAAGGTATTCCCTATGTAGTGTACGTGCTGAAATGGGACTCCGAATGGATCCGGGATGAAACCATGTGTTTCCTGCTGGAGATCTTTTTCCTCATTTCTTATATGGTCCAGAATGGAATCACCAATGCCATCACCACGCACGTTCTCAAGGAATGAATGACTCACCCACGCAATTTTCTGTCGAATAAATATCAGGAAGCAAATGAGTCCGAGTCATTGCAGTGCAGCCCCAGATCAGATCCCCACAAACTAATAAGTCCACTTTGAGAACTATACTTATCACTTCACTGGAAAAAACTTTGAACGTAACAAAGGGACTTTGGTAGATTAAGAAAATGTATTATTTATCGACTTATCTCATGGTAAGTCAATTATGGGGCTGCAAGGAACCGTCTCCAAACGGAGTTAAGAATTGACTAAACCCTAAGAATTGGGCCACTAAAAATTTCAACACTTCAGGCAATGTTTAAAGTGAAAAGTGCGAGAAGCCCACATTGGCACCTTGCTTGTCCTGGTTTAAAACACTTTCAATCCCAATCATATTATAATTCCCATCATCAATTTACACGAAAACATGAAACTTAGTAATTAAGCTCTCTCGAGGAAACTGATACTGCTCCTCACTCCCGTTCTTCATCATATTTGTTTCATTGTTTCATGAGGGCGAATGGCAAAAGAGGGTCAAAATTCAAAATTTTATATAAGCCCCAAACCCATCTAACCAGCTTGCCTTCCCCGGAAAAACGCAACCAAAATAAAAAGGAAAAACTAGACACACTTGTTTCCTCGCATAATTTGGTAAATTTGCAATCCGATCCTCCCGTAACCACTACTATGGGCTACGGAACGCTCTCACTCATTCAAATTTCGACTTCCGAGGCGCTCCATTAGAAATAAATCTTCTTCACCACCACCACTTACCATTATTGCTTAATCTTTGCTTATTATTTCTATTATATTTTTATTGATTTGAGAGATTAATATTACAAAGTTCATTAATTCCAACTTTGAATCCTTATGCGTAAAGTATACTCCTCTCCTGGGAGGATTTTGGATTAAAGTGGATCCTGATAATGAGATCATCTCCAAGTCGTGCCTCCTCAGCCCATTCCCCTTTATCCACGGAAGATGACAATGGATGACAGGAAAGTATCAAACAAAACCTACCATTGTTTATTTTGATTAGCCCGCCACGAATCGATTATAGTGCACACAGGAATCCAGCAGAGATCCCCTTCTTCGTGCGCGTCTCCATTATTATTTAAACTCACAAAATTCTACTCATTCTATGTAGAGCTCAAAATCATGAGACTACAGGCAGGCGGGTCTTGAATAATCGCATTGTTCAACTTGGTTCATCCAAACAAAAGCGTGCCGGTCTCCTCTTCGTTTCCTATTCCTCTTCCTCCATTTCCATATCAGTTGTCCAAGCCCTGCATAAGCTAACCTCCTCCTGATTGCTCCATAACCCAATTCTGGTTTAGCACGACATGACCCAATAGAATCAGAAGAATCATCTTACATTCAACAAATGTAATGAAACCTCAACCTTCATCAATAGAATCCAGTCAATCCAACATCACAGCTGCATCCCAAAAGATCCTACTCATCAATTCCAATTGATAAACAAAGGACTCCAAATGAGAATTATGGAGGACGGACGCCGAGATCCAGCTGGTAAAGAGAGAGAAATGAGCCTCGATTGAGAATTGACCGCGGCTGACTACCCATCCCATTTATTTCCGTCCGCAACCATCATAGGGTGGTCGTCCATTTCTATTTTATTATGATAATTCTTTTCAATTTTCAATCACCTATCCTGCTACAAGACTACAAATCCTTAAAAAAAAGTTCATTTCCATAATCAATCAAACTCCAACAAACTGTGTGTAGAACTCCAAGATACAGAGGGAGGAAAAGAGGGATGTTGAGCATAGCATAGCATAAGGTCTCAGGAGAATTAAAATAAATATGAACTTGAAAATAAATACTAGATAAAAAAAACTTTGAGATGGGGGGATTGCTATGAATGAATGAACTCAAGTTCGTGTTTCGTGTCTTTCAAGAACAGAATTCCCGTTGATGATGAGATGCATCATGCATCTATGCGGACGCAGGCAGGTAGACAACAGAACAACACAGGCAAGGGAAACACCCTTATATTCTACAAAAAAAAAATAATCTTGAGTACAGGTTCCTACACAGGTGCTTTATAAATTTACCAAAATATACACTTATAGGAACCCCCTTCCCATGCCCTTCTAAAAAGAGAAAATTGAAAGCGAAGGGGTCATTCATAGATTTTTCTCGAGGGAACCAAAAATACAAGATTCCTCGAAGACAGAATGTCCATAGTGGGCAGATTAATTGAAACCATTTAGAAACAAGTAAGGAACGGTTGAAATATTTCCGAATCCCGTTATCCACCACCACCAGAGACGAGACACGAGACAGCAGTACGGAGATGAGACAGGACACACCTGAGACCTGATGATGAGCACCTTCTTCTCATGTCTTACTCGACACTAACACTTTATACACACATCAATTTAAAAGATTCAATTACAACAACGTCTACCACACGCAGCGGGGACGGAATCAAACTCTAGTCTTTTTAAATTGAACGTTTAACATCAGCTTTGACCTCCTGTCCATCAACTGCATCATAACTACACACAGAGACAATAAAAACCTATGTGAGCGGGTTTCTTGGAAATGTTTAATCAAATAAAACGTACGGGACAACACAAGCAACAATAAGGCATGAACCGTTTTGGTAAATAATGTCAATTCCAACCATGAGCTTAATGCAGGTGATGCCTTCGTTTAGCGAAAAGGAAAACACGCCATTTATGGACTCCGACGAGAGTATACTGGCCGCAATAGTAACAAACTTAATTTGGTAAATAACGTTGTGCGTTATGCGTTACCGAAATTTAACACCAAAGTGAGCTGGTTTGTAACTTATATTCAGTCTGCGTATGGAGTAATAGACAAAAGCAAAAAAGTAAGATTAAAACTTTCTTTCTCGCATCCAATTGTCACTGGTTTCCCATTTTCACAATTAATGTCCAACTCACCATCTTCCATCCTTCCCCTTCTTGTCACCAAATGTCTCCCAGTCCATCTCTACCACACGCCCAAATAAATTTAGTCAGTCTTTTAGTCAGCCAGTAAATTGGTTCTCACTTCCGTTTCTCAAAATCATGTTCCGTGTCCTTTTTTCACCGTTAAATATAGTTTTTTTTAACTTAATAATACGATTTAACATTAAACCAAAAAAAACAAAAAACAAAAATGAAGGGAAACATTTTTCCGCAAATGGAGATGGGCGCGAAATTATAAACAAGAAACAAGATCTTCCAAGTTATAATTTCCTACCAGCTTCTCAAGAAATCCACGTTTGCATATTGTTATTCACCATCATCAATCCTAAAAGAAACACGTTACACACGTCCAGAGTTCGTACACTTATGAATTTATACTGATGGCGCATTCCTTCAACGCCCAGAAAATTACATTTCATCCTCAAAAATATAATATGAATTGGTGTTTCAGTTATAAGTTCATATCGTCGAATAAAATCCAGTTGCCTCTGCCTACAAGTAACATTCTTAGGTTACGAATACAGACTTTGTTGTTATTCGTGCAATTACCAAAGTGACAATCATTTCAGACTCGCTGTATGAGCCAATTTTCTCCGCACACTTTACAATTGCAAGATCACAACAACATTCAACTAACTCCAAAAAGCTTTTAATCAAATTCACATACACCACACACACATACACTCCATCCGGCATAAATTTTCGTCAGGAGTAACATATATGATAGTCAACACTGATCCTCGATGGCTGACGGGTCAAAATCCACAACGCCTATCGGACTCCTTTTACGGGGCCCATCAACATCTTTCACTTCCCTTTCCTTTGAATTTAATAACGAATTTTATCAGATCCACCCATAATAACTTAACTAATCAATTTCAAGGTGATAAGTCCTAATGCAGAGACGCTAGGTGAAAGGTGAAGCACATTTGAGAGTCTTTTATAAAATACTGTTACGTACGTAGTGCATTTATCTGATTTTGACCAGAGATTTTCAACCGAGTTGAATAATAATGTTTAAAACAACTTAAAAATCCATGGGTTTGGAATCCAAACCCAACCCGAATCACTTACTTTTTTTTTTGCAATATAACTCAATTTATCTATTTTTTTAATCTCAAAATCCATCTAGCCCTCCAAGGTACAAATTTATGCAGAAAACCCGTAATTTAATGTTAATCCACATAACCACCAACATCTTTGCCTAAATAAATCATAACATCAACTCTGCCTACTTCCCTACAAGTACTTATCTAATTGCTCCAAATCATTCTTCAAAAAACCACAAAAAACTCAAAACCAAAATTATAAGAGAGGGGGAAAGAGCCCACGCTTCGTATAGTATTTTATTCAGTTAGCTTACAGGTCCCGTACACGCCCGAGATGCTTAGTCTCATTCAGAAAAAATTATTACAAAATCACCCCGTGTGGTAGCCCAAACGTGGGATTCGCACACATTACAAATCCAAATATGCTGAGGCATAAGTCTGGCAAAGTCGTCTTGCGACCAGATGCAAATTCAATATTTTGCGGGTCATGAAGCCGACAGAGAGAGAGGGAGAGAGAGATGAGATGAGAGTATTCTACTTTTAAAATACCGATACATTCAAGTACTGTCGAAAGTTACTCCCGTTATGTAAATATTAAAAGCTTAAATTCAAATATAATTAAACACGATATAATAATTCAGGACTCAACTGGCCACCGAACCTAGATCTGAGATTTCCGTCCTCCCTCCCTCGTTCTCCCGGTTTGAAAGAAACATCAAAATTCAGAAAATATTTTGATAATACAGAAACACGAAGGATCAGACAAGTTACACTACTGAATATCACACATTACAGCAAGTACTTTTCACGTTTTCCTCTCATAAGAATATAATTTTCCTAGTCAATTACATCCAAAGGAACATGCACGCATTCTCTTGCCTCTCCTACCGGGGGCACCCAAAGCTCCAATTTCCATGTTTTACAGCTAGACACAGGAGGAGTGAGATGAAGGAGATCCCTCTCGGTCAACCAGTAATCATACCAGGCTTGAGTCTTTTAGGACTTTATAAATTTACTGGTTATTCCTCAATCCCAACCCAATTCATCTGCTAAAGTAATTAGAATTACATTGATCCCCATTACCGAGAGTGATAAGTATAAAAAAAAAGTTTTGGGTGAAAGAATCAGAGTGTCTTGAAAAAAAATCCTTATTCCGCTTTTAGCTTTCCAATTTTTGGATGAAATTTGGGTCTTGTGAATTAGGGTTCAATGATTTGATCCTGTCATTTGTCTACATTTCATTCCCATTAGCCTTCATCTCAATCATCCAAATACCAAAACAGGGTGGTCATTATTTTTAAAAGGTCACTTCCTAATAGCTCACGAAAAAATACTAAATATTCAATTTCCCCCCAAAATGATGTGAGTCAACCAGTTAAACCATGCTCTCGTTATGTTTTATACAACAGCATTACATTATTATTAACACGAGTCTCCATTTTTCTTGCGGGGAGAGATTAAGATTTTTGGGCATTTTGTCATCCCCACGAGGGATGAAGCCGTTAGGTCACACATAAACAAGACGCATCTTCCTCTTTTAATGTCACAGACTCCCGCTCCTATCCTGTCTGCATAAAATAATTAAATTAAAAAAAAACTTTGCCAAACAACATGTTTTTCTTCTTGTCTTAATTCCAAAACTATCGGGATTGCGGGACTTAATTCCCTGTCTAATAAGCTCTTCTTTGGGGTTGATAAATTGTTACGCAAAATTAATAATTGCCGGTTGGAGTGTCTTCAGTCAAAAGTTACCCACTGGGAGATTTACAACAGTTTGTATACAAAAAAATTGTATAATCCCGTCGTTTTTCCGCCTCAACACAACACAGCAACGCATATATCGTTCTTTTGCCTCCATTTCCATCTTGTTTATTTGAGTTTTACCGCTACTACGCCCTCCTACACCTGATTATCCCTTAGTGCGCAAAATACCTCCTGTCACTTCTTAAAAGCCTCATTAAAACAAAAGCGATCAGTGACAGGGGATTGCCGAGAGGAGAGTCATTCATACTTCATGGATCAGAAATTAATCCGAGGAGAAATATCAAGAGGGAGGAAAAGTTTTATGCGGTCCTTCTCTTCTCACTTCTTGAAGTGGAAGATTTCGTTTCGGAGGACGAGCCACTGACCGATTTCCAGGCATGCACGGGGGGATAAGGGGAAGCTTTGAAAGAATTAAAATTATGACACGTGGAGAGAAGGAGATGTGCGTCTTTCGTGCCGGGTTGTTAGCTGTGAGAAAAACTGGTCCTTTGTGATTAAATCCTTGACACATGCACTGAAGTTTACACATGGAAGGGAAGGGCAGAAGGGTCAGTAGAAATGAAATTGAATTAATTTGTAAAAAAAAAAATCCACATCATCTTATTAAGCAAGGAAAATCCTTCATTTTTAAATTGAATTTATCTCATTTTTAGTATCTTTTGCACATCTGACACATCTGCGCGTCCTTAAGAATCCTCCCCTCACGCATTTTTTGGAGAGGGAAAAAGTACAAATGATAAAGAGATCACTAAAAAGGTGTCCTCGAGTCTCTTCAGATGACCAAATATGACTAACCATTTTACCATTTCCCAAATTGCCACATATCATCATTTCACGCTCCTACCTTTACAATTTATCGTTTCTAAAGTGTTAAAACTCTTAACAGTGAAAGCGGCTTCCGGACTATTATGATCTTTATTTCTTTAACGAAATATAAAATGCAGGAGCCAATCGCATTAGATTTGCAATTGGAATTGGGAATCAGGGGATAAATTGAATTGATGTGAGATGGAAGATGGGATTTCATTTTGCATCATTAGGCGGATGACTCTTCTCATTCATACCCCATAGAACATACTTATTCACCTCCGTGATTAAATTGAATGACAGTCAGAACGGAAGATGAAGCGTATTTTGACAATCTTCTTACCTTTCGGAGGAGGGGCAGCTGCAACGGTAACCGGTGCTAGTTTATGTTCTTGTCGAATTGCTGCCAGGAGTTTCTCAATCGGCGTCTTATTTAGTATTGGCGCTGGACCAAGGACGCGTTCCTCTGCCTATAAGGTTCAGACAAATTAGATCATTAATTTCATGCTGTTAGCAAAATTCACATCGACCAAAATAAAGTGACTTGACTTATTCTCAACCACATTACTTCTGGGGATGTGACCCTGCCTGTCATCCTCATGGCCTCCCCACATTGAAATCTCAACATTCATAGATCACGGAAATTTCTTGCAATTTCCACCTTCGCACTTGTTCAAAAAAACTAGCAAAAATAACAATCCTAATCAAATTTATTCTGTATCTTTTTTTTTTCAAATTAACTTAAAATTTCAATTTTGTGTAATTTATGGCCATAAAAACAGGTATGGGCATGGCGTATGCGGATAAAATGTAGCAAGTGGTGGCGGTAGACAATTCGGGTCTCGTACGTGGAAGTGTCACGGAAATTTGACCCCTAATCATCAAATGCCCGTAGAGATCCACAATCCACACGCGGATAATTTTCAGAATTACAGACTTGTGGTAAATTGGATTTTTTTTACCTTTATAACAAAAGTAAGAATACAATGACATCGAATTGAAACCTCCTTTCCCTCCGCACTAATCAAGAGTTGTAGAAAAAGGGAGATGAACTTTTGAGGAAGTGAGTAAAATTCGTCTCCTACAAATTGAGTTTCCTCCCACTAACTACTCTTTTCTGCTCTTCAGTAACTTTTATGAGACACTTTTCGCCACTGGGTTTTTTTTGGCTTCCTCTCTCTTGACTGGACTCAACATTGGCCTCGAAATTGGTAAAATTGCCTAAAAACGAGAGACCATTAACCTTCTACCATTTGGGACAAGTGCGGAATTATGTAAATGAGGGAATCATTCATCCACAAAAAGACTAAAATTTAAAAGTAATCCTACCCACTTACACTTTAATTTCAAAATAACGCAATTGGAGAATCATTTAAACTTTCTCCGTAAGGGATAAGGAAGGAATGAATGATGGAAATTAAACCTTGAGCTAATTAGTTCAAGTTCTAAATTCCATATGGTAAATATAATTAGAAGATCTTAAGATCGCAGTACTTAAAAGGATGAAAATTTAGTCTCGTGTTCCATTCTTCAAGTATGTCATGATGACAATAAAATAAAAGACTACAACCAAATGACAAGATCACGAGAAAGCGGAGCAAAGCCATAATTACAAGGTTCACCTTCTCGCTAATTAAGCGTCAATCGAGGATTCCACCTTGTCAATTAAATAGTTTATAAATAAAACCTCTCTGAAAGTGCCATAGCCATATCACTGTCGTATTTGCTTTTCCTGGGAAAATTTTTACATCCGCATTTACAACCTACCCTTAAATTTGTTGTGTAAAGTGTGCATTAAGTAATGTCACACCACTGTGGTAAATGCGTACCGCCACTCGCCGCTCAACTAAGAGTGGTTGGCGGCGGAACAAGGATATTGAATTAAGATTTTGAAATTCAAGAATTATGATGCGTCCGCTGCATATCGAAAAGTAGATTTTTAAAAGTGAATTTAGCCTCAAGCAGAGTCTCCATAGAAATAATTAAAAACCCTATTCTAAAAGAAAAAAAAAAGATGAAAGTGCTTAACACTTCCACAAGTGACGGTGCGGCGGCATTTCCTTTCCTTTCCCAAGAATTAAAAAAAAAATTATTTCGTGTTCAAACATTAAATGTCTTCATTTCACGTCTCCCGAAAAGAAAGAGCAGGCATTTCCTTTTAACGCTCCATTAAAATTTCATCTTGTTCTGTTGGGCACAGACAGAGCCAGGAGAAAACGAAAAGTAAAAGGATAGGTTATGGACATGCATAAATGCATCAACAAAATGTATCCAGACTTTCACAAAACGTCAGGCACGCTGCCCTGCCTTAGAATAAGACTTGCCTCATTAATTATTCCCAAAAATAACGTCACTTTATCATTATA
>Ga0194135_10003165_pt1 | contig 10038 bp, 12 predicted proteins | sample LitLau_LLRF_2013_FD_134024 | JGI IMG/M metagenome (GOLD analysis project Ga0194135, IMG submission 134024) | Freshwater sediment microbial communities in response to fracking from North America - Little Laurel Run_MetaG_LLRF_2013 (version 2) | ecosystem: Environmental > Aquatic > Freshwater >... | reverse complement strand
TAATTAGCAAGTTGTCATAAATAAAGGAGTCAGGCCGTGCAGGACTAGGACAAGTTGAGCTTTGAGGTAAGTTTACGAACACTACTCTCTGTGTCGTCGCAATGCGACGCATTGGTCGTTGTTTGTTTGGCTCGATGATACGGTGAAATCAGTTCAGTTGAGGAGCTTGCTTGGTTTCTTTCATCTCAGTTTCCAGTTTGCCGTTCTTCCACTGTACTGTCAAGTTAATTGTAGTTAACTTTCTGTAATATATTTCTCCCTCTCTCACTTAATTTCACATGGGACAGGACATGTAATTAGATCACTTGCATTAAGTAACCTGAATTTTTCTTGATTTTCACAGGAGGTGTATCATCATCCGCATCCGTTGAAGATTAAAAAGTGAAATGGCAAAGCATCATCCAGATTTAATATTTTGCAGAAAGCAACCTGGAGTGGGTATGTGATCTTTTCTTAAACGCAGAACAGTTGTCCGGCTTTTTATTTATTGACTCTATTTATATTTCAGCCATTGGGCGTCTCTGTGAGAAGTGCGACGGGAAATGTGTCATCTGCGATTCATACGTGCGTCCCTGCACTCTGGTACGCATCTGTGATGAATGTAATTATGGATCATACCAAGGACGTTGCGTGATTTGCGGTGGACCAGGTGTTTCTGATGCCTACTACTGTAAGGAATGCACCATTCAGGAAAAGGACGTGAGTTATGTTCAGAAGATATCCAGATTGGTTTTTGCATTTACTTGATGAGAATGACATCCACTCATAATTTTGCACTTGTTTTTAGAGGGATGGTTGCCCAAAAATTGTGAATTTGGGCAGCTCGAAAACGGATCTATTCTACGAACGGAAGAAATATGGATTCAAGAAAAGGTAGCCACACCGTTTGGAGTTAGCGTGAAATCAGCACAATTGGTAAAGGTGACGTCAACGTCTTGCCCTTCAAAGTGCATGTGGTAATCTATGTGAATAATGTAAATAATAATTATTGTTTCACACCAACCTGTCATTAAATTGGCCGACAAGAGAGCACAATATGTATTAACATGAAAACCTTTTTTGTAACTAGTGAAATGGAGACTTATTCCTTCTCTTACTTTCGAAATGAATAAAACTTCAATCCTAACTATGTCAAGTTCCACTGTTCCAGAAGGCTTTCAGCTTTCAGTATCTCTCCCAACTGACTACACTGTCTGGCTCGATGGGAGGTTCAGTTTAACACATTTAACGATACAGAACAATAACATTCTCAGCAGTTCAATAGTTGGAGTTCAACAATGCCTTGTTTCCCACTCTTAATATTAGTTTGTACAAATGTACTTACTACGACCGTTTACGCCGAGGACCCAAAAACGGCAACACCACTTTCCTCGTACGAAATAGTGACGAGTTGGGGAAAATTGGATTTCAATTTTAGTTCAATGGAAGAGCGACAGGAGAAGATAAACAGCCGAGACTTCATACCCGAGAACAACATTTTGACCAGAATTAAAATCAAGGAGAATAGAATATTCCTAGTTGTTCCTCGCTGGAAAGAAGGAGTTCCGGCTACACTTGTCTATTTCGACCATGATGCAAGTACAACTACGCCGAATAACCCCATACAGCAAGAAACATTTAGTCCTCTCCTCATTCCATATCCCAACTGGGAAGTAAGTTTCTTAGGACGCTTCAACTTTCCCCACTGTAGTCTGAGAACTATTTTCTGTTTATTTTGAAGGCTCAAACGATTGGGAATTGCAATGCATTTCAATACGTCCAAGCCATAGAAACGGATCCTTTTAACCGCCTATGGGTTGTGGATACTGGATTCCATCTGTCCACTTCCGCGGCTCCGCAGTGCCCGCCGAAAATTGTCGTTATCGATTTAGCAACGGACAAAATTCTTGTCTCTTACACTTTTCCTCCTCAAGTTGTTTCAACTAATCAAAATCTGCTAACTGATCTTGTCGTGGCATGTGAAGACTTATCCGCATCCGACGATTGCTGGGCTTACATTACCGATTCCGTTGGAGTAAAACTTGTAGTTTTCCATTTGCGGAATAAACAATCTTGGGCTTTGCGTCATTCGTCTATGAGAGCTGTCAATTCCGCAAGCGTCATTACAATTTTGGGTAATTGCACCCCTGCCCTTGACTAACGCAAACATCTTCGGTCCACAAAACGGCCTATCGCTTCGTTAATGCCATCCAATTATGCTAACCGCCATATAACTAACTGCGTGTAGAGTTCGAGTTACAAGTTTCTGAATAATTCTCCGTTTAAAACAATTAAACTCCAATCATGTTTTTGTTACAGGCCACGATTATTCCTTTCACACAAATATCAACGGACTGGCGCTTTCACCACGCGATGAAGATTTTGACAGGATTTACTACTGCCCCCTCAACAGTTACAACCTGTATTCCGTTTCCACAAAGACTCTTAAACTGGCTGGATCAAGTGGGTACTCTCATGAGCTCATGGATACGGATGTCATAGTGGTCGGCAGAAAGTTCTCCCAATCCGATGGGCTGACAATGGGTTCAAATGGGCTCTTATTTTACGGGGTTCTCTCAAGCAACGCAATTAGCTTATGGAATTCATCAGATTCAGTATTGGATCCAAGCAATGAGATCCTATTGGTTCAGAGTGATATAGACCTCCAATGGCCCGATGCCTTTTCTTTTGACGATAATGGCTACATCTACGCCACAACTAATCGGATGCAACGTGCTCATTCGAGTGGCTATAACTTTGACGAAGTTAACTTCCGAATCCTTCGGATTTATGTTGGGTCTAAATCTTACCAGCATTCAGCCAAGGAATTGCTGGCTACCGAGGGTACGAACTCTGCTGATGAATCAGACAGTTCAATATCTTCAAGACCCGGAAAAACTGGCATTCTTGGTCTTATTCTACCTTCCGTATTCCTATACGTTTTGTAAAAATTAAAATGGAATTGTAGGAAATTTGTGGCGTCATTCGAATAAACAGAGCAGCATGCCAGCGCCATCTCACGGTTGAATTCTGTTCTGGCTCGCCAGCCGCATGCGCATGTCGCTTAACCTCCCCCTTCTCTTTGTTGTTCATTTCACATTTAGTTGTAGCTTGGACATTCGTGGTAGAAGGTCGCACGCGGTCAGTCTTCTCTGGAGTTGGAGAGGTCTTTTACCTTATTTCCGTGAAACCTTGACATTCTAAAATGGAGGGGAGTATCATCGGTACATCCGAATTACACACCAGTGAATTGTCTTGGTCCACCAGCCAGCCACCAAAAAGCCCAGTTGCAGCTGAACTTGCTCTAGAGATAGACAATGCAAATGCTCCCACTTACCATCTGTTCGGTGGCAAACCTCCTCCATGGAATTTTGGTAAGGGCAATTTCCAATGTCCAGTCTCGACTGTTGTTAATGACTTTCTTGTCAATACTTTCGTAATATAATGCCGCCAACTACCATGTATTAATGGACTAACCAAGCAAAGCAAGGGCGAAAGTGCATGGAACCTTTTTACGATAGATTGGTTGACCAGAAACGTCGTTTCGTATTCGTTGGAACTTTCAGGGTCAAGGGTTTATGTGATTGTGTGTAGTTTTAGGAATAGTTCCTGACATTGTTTTCAGAATTTCACTGGCATCTCTAATAATACTTAGCTTGCTTTATTTTTTATTTTACAGGCTGCGTAGAAATTCAGACCAAACCGCAACCGCGTACCACCCTCACTGCACAATTCTTCCCCGGAACAATTTCGGATGCCGTACTGGTCACAGACACGCCAAAAGGTCCAAGAGCACCACCAACTTTATGTTCACCAGAGGTCATGTGGGAGTTAACTCACTCTGTTGTGGTTGTGGAGGACAAAGGAACCGGTCTGCAGGACTTCCCAGTATTCGAAGATGACAACAAAGCTAATTCAAAGGATCTGCTTCTGAATCGTTTCCCTCCGAAAAGCCTTTTCTCCCCGGAGATGCGCAATATTGTCGTAGAAGATCTTCACGTCTATCGCCCATCCTCACTTCCGCATGACACTGGATTCTTAGGACTAATTGAGCAGCTGAAGGAATTACACTTCGACTCCGTTTGTGGATTTGCCTTTGCCAAGGGTACTTACTGGTCTGGTCAAGTCGAATTTGTACCTTTGGATCGACATTTCAACCATGAATCTGCGAAGCAGTCAGTATCTCCTGATCCCTTCTCCTTGGGGTACCAACTCAACAATGCTGTTCCAGCCTCCCAAAGTTTCTCATAAGCTTATTTCGAATCACAAACAAATCTAAATGCTGGATTTTAATTAACTTAAACTTATCGGAGTCTATCAGACTAACCGACTGGTAGCTATAAATTATTGTATTACGGATTTTTCCAGTTTTTTTTTGTTATAAAATTTATATCACTCTTTGTGAAAAGTATGAGAGGCAAACAAATAAATTCTCGGCGTGTAAGCCAAAACCCTCTACTAAAAGTGATGATTAGATCTCTCAGGGAGCGGTTTTATTTATAAATAGCGAAATGACGACGTTTATTTAGCTGCAACTGAAACTTCGTTCACTCTCTTCTCTCGCACGCTTTCCTTGATTTCCTCCATATGTGTGGAGAGACTGCGCAGCATCTGATCCATTTGATTTTGTAGGCTGTCTAGTCTTTGCTCCAGACGTCGAAGCGTGGCGTCAGTGGAAATGTTGCTAACCACAGGAAATTGTTTGGGAGCGTGGGTTTCAGCAACGGCTGGATGGACCTTCTGAACAGTGTGACGAGATGAGTGTCTGGCCGAAGCAACGCGAAGGGACGCCACTTTCAGTTCCTTGGAAACTCTCCGATCTCTTGGGTCATTTGGTTTGAAGTAGTAGGACCAACTGGATAATCAAATATTCCAAAAATTTTAAACAATGGACTGATACAGTGCATGCACTCGTGAAGATGGTTTTATTTTACTTGTATGAGGAGGGAACCAAGAGTGCACTTCGCTGAAGGATCAGGCCAATTGACCTTGGGAGAATTGCTTGAAGTTTCTTTGAAAAGATGAAGGACTCGAGGCGTGAGATGAGTGCAGTTTGTCTGGAAAGACGGTTTAATTTTGCCCCTTTTTGAAGTCCCTGGAGTCATAAAGACTTAAGATATAGCAAATAAATGAGTAAAGCGTTTCTAGAAATTCCTGTATCATACCTGGATATCGCTAACTGCTAACCCCACTAGTAAATTCATGAGGACGATTGTCTAAGAAATCAAAACTCATAGGGAAAAAATGATTTAACTAACGTAACCGGGTATTAACTTACGACAATGACTACAAATGCTGCATGAAGAATGTGGGCGGTAATCGGATAAAGTAATGGGTCATCAGGATCGTAAAATAACTCTTCGTAGTCCACTAAAATTTCAATTTTGTTGTGTAAATATAAAATCGTAAATCCCTTAAAATTTAAAACTCTTCAAAAACTTACCTTCCCCTACCATCATGGTCAACACTGAAAGATTTCATTTAAAAAACGATTATTTTCTTAGACCATTCATGCACATACTGCTTATGAGGATATAAATTACCTTTCAATATGGCGAGAGGTATGGAGTAATACGCTGGTTCCTAGTAATTAAATATGAAATTAATTACAACTAAATGAATTCTTATCCGGTAATATACTGATACTGATGTCCATTTAATTCAAAGTTCACCTACTCCAGGGAAAATCACACAGAATGCCAGCGCAAAGGCAATGAGTAAACAAGCATAGCCTAGAATAACCAGTCCAAAGTTTTGTGCAACCTGGTGAAGGACAATTATAACTTGATCATGATTTTTCCATACGCTTTTCTGTGGTAAATATTACTGTAACTGTACCTTCCCAAGCATTTGAACATAAAGTCCGAGAGCCGGAAATCTTCCCACTTGAAGCAGCATCAATCCCCATCCAATCCATATCCCAAACTATGGAAAACAGAATTAAAATATTTGTTAATTTTATATTAATATAAAAGCGACAAAATTAGTAAAGTATGAGTGCTAAATGTTACAGCAGCTGCAGGGTACTGCCATGGTTCACGGTCAGGATAGGGCCAGCCCTACAGTTAAAAATTCATACTATTTTTAAGTGTATATTCATTCAAATTTTTGGCCTAAACTGGGAATTTTTCGTTACTCAATCTTAACATATTCGAACTAAAATAAGTCCAGTTGTTTCCGAACCCATAAATAACTCCAGATTTACTAGTTTTTTTTTAACCTGTGGCCATGCAGCGATCAAAACACTTGCAATAAGCAACCACTGTCCCCAGTTTTCGCTGCTCATGATATAGGAAATGGGTGCCTGGAGGAGCTGGAAAATTTCCTTGATGGCCATTGAAGCGGTGAAGACAAGAAGAAGACACCAGATCACAGTAAGCCAAGACTCCGTACTATGACACGCAATCTTATATTGCATAGTTTCTGCGAGTAAAAAAAAGTAGAAATTCGATCAGACACGACAAGTTTCATTGTGTTTCAATTTAAATTAAGCGAGGAAAATCAAAATAATGCAAAATGTAGAAAGGGAAAAGTTACTCAAAGTGCTGGTTAGTTAGAACAAACACAAACCTTCTTGATCGGTTAATTCACTCTCAACGCCACTAGCAGCTTCACTTTCGTAATTCTTAGAAACTGCAGCCGAAGGAAGCCGTGTAGAAACCAACAATCGTGTTCCGAACTCAAATTCGTTCGAGTTACCTCTTATTTTTTCATAAGAATTTCGATTCCTTTTCGGTTTTGTCGTAGGATTGAATGAGAAAATATTGAAATGAGAGGTGCTGCGTTTGAATCTTGTTGGCTTCTTCGGAAAGGTAGCAGCCGTCGAGGTGAATGAACTCATGTTAGGTTCTGACAGGCTCATGTTCTTGAACTTGAACGCGGGCCTCCTTGTGGTTAGTGGATTCAATGTCGGGTTCAGTTCATCAACAGCAATCCCCCTTGCAGGACATTTTATGAGGTAGACATCAACCACGTAGACTGTGAAGAGGAGGACAAGGGCAATCTGAAATTGACTTAAATGGTGAGGGAGTTGATGGTGAAGTTTGGGAAATTTGGCAAGAGATATTTTACTTGAAAAAGCAAGGATGCCCAAAAGAACTTCCGGACTCGTTGCCATTTGAGGGTCAGAAATGCTTCACTAAGTGGATGTGACAAAATCTTCTTATTCCCAGCAGCCAGCACACATGTCAAAAAGTCAGTCTCTTTTCTTGGCTTCTGGTAATATGTTCGTTCCGGAAGCTTTGAATTCCCACGAAATGTCCTCTCGGAATTTGGAACGACGGCACTATGGATTATTTGATTTTAAAAGTTCAGTTTGTATACTTTTGAGAAACTAATGTTGATGGATTTTAGGGAATTTGATATTATACCGGAAATCAAGTTTTATTTCACAGTCTGGATCTCCTGGCTCATGATCGTGGATCGTCACGGCTGCATCTAATCGCTCGACCAAAAATCTCATCACATCAGGAATTTTGCGAACGAGAAGCGTCAGAGCAGTTGTTCCCGCTTTTGTCCTAGATTAGATTGAAAAGGAAATTCTATAACCTTGAGGTTTTAGTTATAGGGAATTAGTCTATCGATAAACTACTCGGCGTGTTGGCAAATTACCAATTCTCAACTTGGCATCGCGTATATTACATCACAGGATTAAATGTGTTTAAACTTCCCTTACTTTATTGTAACATCAGCTCCATGTTTCAAAAGAAGTGACACACATTGGGACGTTTCATTTACGGCAGCTGAAAAATAGAAAAGGACTTCCTGAAATCCCATTTGTGAGTGAGTAAAGTCATGCGGTTTTGAAACTGGTGAACTTAAGCTCACCGAGATGAAGAGGAGTGTATCCAAAATTGTCCTGGGCGTTGATTTCCGCAGCCGTTTCCAATATGACACGGAGGCATTCTGCAGCTCTAGATCCTAAATCACGAATTACCAAATTTATCAATTTATCATTCTAACGTGTAGAATCCAAATCAGTGAAAACGTCCAACTTCAGCTTACCACGGTTTATGGCACAGTGTAGAGGAGTCCTTCCATCTCTATCTTTTGCGTTCGGGTTGGCACCTCCGTCGAGGAGAACAGTCGTCGATTCTGCATCTACACTGGCAGCAACGTGGAGTGGAGTGTGACCTAATCATGGTAAGATGAACGTCACTCCACAAGCCATTCAGAAAATGATATATGATGAGGATGACTGCTGTTGGCCAATTTTCCACACCACTGACTCCATTCGTGAAAGCAAGAGTTAGTTGCTATTCAGCAACATCCAAATCACTTTACCTCTGGCATCTTGTGCCTCGCAAGACGCTCCCGCCTTCAACAGGATTCTGATACACGCTGGATTTCCTTCTTCAGCGGCAATGTGCAGGGCTGAACTCCGGTTGGTACCCTGATTCAAATGATTTACAATTTTGTAGAGCATTCTGTCCAGCACAAGCAATCGAAGCACGGCAGTAGTGTATGTATGAAATCCAAAGACGCTCTCTTACCTTACACAACGAGACATCGGCACCATAGTCGAGGAGAAGTTGAAGGCAGGCAGCGTCCCCAGTCGAGGCTGTAATGAACATATAATCCACCAAGAATTATTTAATTTTGGAAAACAGTGTGAGTGAATAAAATTAAAACAAATTCATGTAGGGCCTACCTGCGACATGAAGCGGATTTTCACTAAAAATTATTGGTGGATTTTGCTTAGCTCCAGCATCCAGAAGCTTCTTTACGCAATCGTACGCCCCAGCTTGAACTGCCCAATGGAGGGACGCTAAAATCATTTATGGATACTTTACTTATAAAATACTCTTCAGGAAATAAGTGTTTTTTGGCAAATACATGGCGAATATCGGTAAGAACGAAGAAGTAATAAATTGCTATACTTCCCATCCATGTGGTCTTAAATTTTTAGAGTGTTAAGTGTTGACGGAGAAGGTTCAAAGTTACATTCCATGTCCATTACCTCACATAAACATCCTCAAAGCAGCTTGTAAACGTTTAAGACCCAATTTCTACATTCCTGTTCTCTGATTGACAAGAGTCATTTTCGTTATTGATTTCACTCACTTTTACCGACTTCAAACCCAGCGTTTACATTGGCATCCGCCTCCAAAAGAATCTCGACTGAAGCCAGAGATCCGGATGCTGCAGCGCACATCAGCGGAGTAGCTTTTTCAAAAGTATCCAATGGATCCACCTCAGCGCCTTTGAGTAATATCAGACAAATCCCCATGTTTACGCTCATCCGGATCTTTCAAACAATATTGAAGTGAGAAAATTATCGGGATGACTGGGAAAACAAACCTTCCCGAATGAGAAGATCCACGGCTCCAGCCTGGCCACCAGCGGCTGCAAGATGCAAGGCAGTCCTGTAAAAGAAAATAGTGTGAAGATGTCGAAACTGGCAACAAAAAAGTTCAACCCCGTATATAAAAACGGCCCGTCACCCCGTTTTGCTTCCTTTCGCTTTTAAATTATTCAGAAAAAAAATAAGTAAGCCAGATGTGTGGATACTCGACCATTCAATGCCAATACAAAAAACCTAGCAACGGGTCATGCTCATCTTGCGAGAAAAGACTTAAAATTCAGAGTCTATTTTTAAAACGTCTTACCTTCCTTTTGTATCTCGGCAATTAATGTTTTCCATATTTTCTTTGACGCTTAGGAGATCTTCGAGTGTCCCCACTTGTCCGGACCACGCAGCTTCCAGGATAGAAGTAATGCTTGGGCTTAGCTCCCGGAAGCTCCCTAAAACACTTTCCTCACTCCAAACTCCATAGGAAGTGTAAAATAATGACTGCTTCCTCCGTGCAGCACTCGCATCCGAACTATTTAGCATATTGGACGGATTACGGGAACTGTCACATTCTCCCTGGAATGTTCCAAAAATACAAAAATCTATATATATTTCATCCTGACATATTGGCAAAGAGTTTGCATCCAAAACTAAGGGGCATTGGGGGGAAATTACGCTGGTGGAGATGAAAAGAAAAATCGTTTGTCAAATGATAATTTCTTTTAACGAACATACTACTGATCCACGTTTTTTCATTTAATTTAGGC
>Ga0194135_10003164_pt1 | contig 10038 bp, 9 predicted proteins | sample LitLau_LLRF_2013_FD_134024 | JGI IMG/M metagenome (GOLD analysis project Ga0194135, IMG submission 134024) | Freshwater sediment microbial communities in response to fracking from North America - Little Laurel Run_MetaG_LLRF_2013 (version 2) | ecosystem: Environmental > Aquatic > Freshwater >... | reverse complement strand
TGCTGAGAAGAAGTTACCGTGCTGGAGAAATGAGCAAAGTTGAGATGAGTATAAGCGAACGGACGCTTGGTAGCGGATTCGCTCTCATTCGCCGATGGGAAAAGGAGAGCGAGAAGGTGAATACGAATTTTGAAAGACTAGCGCTAGGTACAAAATTAAAGTAATAATAATTTCGAAAAGTGTGCAAGAAATGTTTGCCACTTGCTATATCTCTAGCATATGCGTAAACATTCTTGCTGGCTCCACGTTTCTTTCACCAGGCCCTCCAAGGTTGTTAATTACCTTTCTCGTTGTGATAATGCCGTGTCACCTACAAGCGAAACGGAATGAGCCAAAAAACTCTGATTGGGAGTCCTATAAGGTAAGCTAATCTCAGTTTACAAAATATATAGCGATTACTACTTTCTAAGCATGAATGAAGTGCAATGTTTTATTTTCTACCAGAAATTCCATAAGAAAATTATTATCAATCCAAAAATGGAGGATTATCACTGAAAAGTCTATGAGCAGACAGCAGAATAGCGTTAGAATTGACGCTCACAACGAGCTACTTGCAAAAACAAAGTTTCCCACAAGAAAGGTTTCAGTACTCATCCTGTGTTATTGATATCTCAGTTTGGTTTCAAACACAGATTTGTTTTACCTTTATAGAAAAGAATAAATTTATGCATCAGGATGCGACGAGCCGAAATCAAAGACGTGGATTAAAAATTGGTAGAATCCAAGATCCGCAGCCCGGGCCAGAAGAGTAGCACAACGGAGTGTGAAAAGTGGCAATGGGCCAGTTTTTTCACCAGCAACTTTAGACTGGCGGTCAAAGAACGCGGTGAGCCCTGTGAAGGACCAAGGACAATGTGTTTGCTGCTGGACATTCTCAGCGACAGGTGCCTTGGAAAGTCAGGTTTATCTCAAAACGTCACAAAGGCACAAATTCAGCGAACAACAGCTTGTAGATTGTATACAGTAAGCACAACCACTTCAACATTAACTATACTGGTAACATTTAAAATATAACCACAGACGCGAATGGAGACAATGGGTGTAATGGCGGGACTCCAGTGAATGCTTTGCAGTATATTTACTCCAACGGTGGGACCTTAAGCGGAAACGCTTACCCGTTCACATCAGGTACAACAGAAAAGTCGGGGAGCCTGCTTGGCATCAAAATATAGCACACATTTACAAAAAGTTAGCAACTGGGTAATCCTGCCACAAAATGAGAGTGCAATTCTGAATGCACTCGTGACCATGGGACCCGTAAGGATCCTGATAGTTTCCAGGTATCTCTTGCATTCCACAAAAATTAATTTGAAATATTCTCGACGTAGTTGTCAATGATCTTCGATGCAAGTGACTTGGACTCTTACTCTTCTGGCATCTACACGTGTCCTGCTCAGTTCAGTGTCGACCATGCTGTCCTTCTAGTGGGTTACAGGGCGGATAAGGCAGGAGCAAAGTATTGGATTGTTAAGAACCAATGGGATTAAGACTGGGGAATGCAAGGATACTTCTTTCTTCAGCGAGGTACCAATGCCAGCGGAGTAACTACTCAAGTCGCGTATCCCCTTATATAAATTCGAAAGAAATGTATGTTTTGAAATGCCTCCCAGTCAAACGTCAGACACAAGAGACCCGTCGTTTTCTCCCGGAATAAATCTCAATTTGAAATATAGTCGCTTCTCAGTGGAAACAGGAAAGAACTTAAATCGAAATGAGAGTATATTCACTACCCCAAAATTTGATTGCATAAATTAGCTTCACGGTCAATGCGAAAAATTAGGCAAAGTTTTGAACGAATAAATAACTCTTGAATTCTTTTGCGACAAACCTCTTTTCACAATCGAAATCTGTAAGTCCCAAATCCGTAAATGACCAAATCTGTAAGGGTCCAAATCCGGAAATCCCAAATCTGGAAATGTAATTTCTAAATTGTACGCAAACAAATCACAAAAATCCAAAAGTAGCTGGTGGAAGACGATGAATATTTGTTTTTTTTATTTACATGCATGATCATAAGCCGTCTTTCTCCTACTTGAATTTAAGCAACAGTGCCAAACTTCGTAAATGGTCCAAAGTTGTCATCCTTGTGGTTCCATACTTACGAACAGCATTTTGGAGGGCTTCAATTTTAAGCCGAGCTTAATTAATTTAGACGCACGTTTCCAAGTTTACAGAAGCACAGTTAATATCATCCAAAAGATACTTAAGGTAATTCAAGGACTGTTGCTTAAGTTCCGGCCCCATCACATTATGGATTATAGTAATGGGTCTCAATTAAAGCACCAAACCAATGTTTGAAACTACCAAACCGGATTAGACTGAATTAGACCAACCGGGATTCGATCATTTATGTAAATAAAAAACTAATAACAAATATTCTTCTTTTTCCACCAACTACTCTTGCATTTTTGCGATTTGTCTGCGCATAATGTATAAATTACATTTCCAGATTTGGGATTTCCGGAATTGGACCCTTACAAATTTGGGACTTACAGATTTGGATTTACGGATCTGTCCGGCTACCTATAAGTTTGAATCGCTTTGTTCAGAGCTCGAATTAAACATTATTTGAAAAACTAAAAATCTCGCTTAGTTTTCTCTCAAGCGCTGACGTACCCATACCGTGGGGTTAGGAAGGTGATTTGCATTTCTTTTTGAATATTTTTTAGTCTTGGTTTAAAAATCTTTCTGATAGAAATTTTGACGTATCATCCCAAAGGTCCTAGCTGAGATACAATAGGTAGGGAGTTACTATAATGCAAGTACCTCTTTACAGATATGAACCCTATAAACTTTTTAATCTAATCGCTGACGCATGAAGTCATTTCCTAACTCAAACTGGGACATCATGTTAATTTCTTAATTCACCGCTGAAACTGATGGTAGGACTCCGAATGCTGAATTAAAAAACATCCCAAGAAAGTACAACGCTGATCGCTTGGGATCATTTATAGGTTCAAACTGAGACAGCGCTGTTAATTTTTGGATTAAACGTCGCTACCGGAAGCGCATCGCTGAATGCTGAATATTATGTGAAAATGCTGAGAAAGCATCAGCACTATTCAGATGAAATTATTTCCTTAGGTTAACCGCATCAGTGGTGCTGATTTCTAAATTCAGCGCTGATACCTTAAGTGCAACCCTGACTTCTGAATAAGATGTATTAATTGGCAAAATATTTTAATAATCGCTGTTTCAAAAAATTCTCAAAAACAATTCAGATTTTAGAAGAAAGTTGAACAGTTTCCAAAACACCTCCTGGAGCTTCGAAGAAGTGCTCTTAGTTGGCAGATGAGTTGGCCAATGAGAGACGAGAGATATTTATAACGGAACTCGACACTTGAACAGAAATCTGCAACACTGCTCAACTGACATAAATGCATGTGGAAACTTTTTAGGCTGTTATGAAAGAATCGTATGGCGCATAAAAAATGATAAATGGTTTTAGTGGAAGCGGGATGCTCCATAACCAGTACCGACAGTACAAAAACGCTTATCTGCATATTTGTACAAGTAGAGTTATAACTTGTGACTGTGAGTATGAAATTCGTTAAATACTAAAAATTTCTCTACTTCCTTCCTGAATATCACCAACGTGATTGGTGCCGTTCTTGAGTGTGGACAAAAGTCTGAATGTCATCGAAATTTGTTGACCTTGTAAACGCTTTGGAATAATTTCATTGGCATAATGCTGCTCAAATTCTGATCGGGAATTGAATACAATTGAATCCTATTAGTGATTTAAGGTCGACCTCGACAGTTACTTATTATCTTTTCCTGACACATCACGTTACCCATACGAGTTAATCCAGGTGTGAGTGCCGGCGTCTGTGGATCCACTTGACTGGAGGAATTATTTGCCTTCCTTGTTTGTTATCTTCAAAGTGTTGGCAGCTCTTCATGGGCAAATCAATGAGTGTGAGGTACAAAACTGCAGTAAAAAAGTTTATCTGTCTGGACTTTGCAACTTGTTTGTTCTGTCTCATTTTCATTTGCTAAAAAATTCCACGTCATGTGAATGACTGATTCCGACTAGCGCCACGTATGCAACTAGACAGATAACGTGATTTTTCTCCTCACTTCAATCTCGCCTATAAATCAGGCTCACAAGATCCTCCACTCCACTTTACTTTCTCCTTCATTTTCTGTGTCAGGACTCCGTACAACTCTCCTTCAACCAAAATGGCAACTGACTGGGCCGCCGTGACCGCATCCCTTGGAGAGATCCGACCCAAAATCCGGGCAAGCCTTGACTTTGTTACAGAGGAGGCGGTCACCGCTGATGAGAAAATTGGAACGGAAATCGCCGAGTACGTGGCTGGGAGTGTTCCGGATGCCCTGCTCATCCTCGCCGAGGTCACCAAGGAGATTGAGGATAAGTCCCTCACCCAGGACAAGGCCAAGGCCTACATGGAACGATTGAAGGCACATTTGGCAAAAACGAGGGAACATTTGAAACCAACTGTCGGGAAACTTCCAGGAGCTGTTGCAGACAAGATCCGAGCAAGACTAGATGAATCTACTGCTGAAGTTACCAAGATCACCCTACACGTTTATACACTCCTTCACTAAATCAGTAAACACCATTTATTCAAATTTAAAAAGGCAGAAAATAAAATTGGAATTCTGACTCTAAATTCTATAAACAACATGGAATTTCATTATTCTTCCACGTTTTGCTTAAACTAGGTAAATTCATAACCTCAGGAAATATTGCAAAAGGCTGAAATTGAATAACTAATTGCCCTTGCTAAATTCGCTGATTGTTTTAAAATAAAGTTAATAATTAGCACGCATGAGGAGTATTCCAACTAATTGTAAGATTAAAGGAAATTCGGAATTGTCTTTGTACCTTGTTTGGCTGTTACACCGTATCTGGTGCTAGTCTTCGTACCTTATATTTCATTTATAATTTGAAACTTTGGAAGTTCATGATTGATGACAACACCCTCACTCAGGAAAGGGTACAGGCATATACAGACAAGGGGCAAACGCTTCCGCGGAACATGAAAGAATACGATTTTGAAGCCGACCGTCTCAAAACTTGCAGATCAAACTGCAGGAATGATCCGAATAAGTATATTCATTATTATTTACTGATAAACCCCTCCTCCATTTTATTAGCAAGTGAAACAAGAAAACATAATAGTAACTCTGATCCTCATCAGTTCTACATTTCACTCCACATGTTCTGGCCCTAGTGCTTTAGTTGAACTGTTTTTTATTGGAAAAGAGTAAGGAAAAGAGTGTAGCAATGTTTCAATGGGCACTTGCTGAGACTCACCATTTATCTCTTCCATCAAAAGTGATGTGTTCTTTTTATCTCAAGCTTCATTTGAGCAGAGGAAACGAACACTTTTTTATATATGATTTGGAGAATAAAAGATATGAGGAGTATCTTTTGCCGCCTTTGCCAAGTAAAAATAGAAACATGACTGATAATTTTTCACTCCTTGAAAGATGACCTCGGTAATATTATGAACAAAAAATCCACGAGTCGCTACTTCATCCAAGTATTTGTCTGTCATTTTAGCCTTGTCCTGACAAATTTAATTGCCTCTTTTGCTAACAAATTATTCAGTTCTATCTGGTGGATCACAGGGTGAACTTGCTTTCTACATTTGACCGAAACGTCTGCAAAGAGATTGCATCATGATTATAGCAGTTCTGCTTAGTTTTTTAACATTTATTTTTACTGTTCGGTATTTTGTAATGCGTGGAAAGCATCGCAACCTTCCACCAGGTATGAAATTAGAAGAATATTCTTGTTTAATTTTTTGGCGGAGCTTAAGGGTTTTAAAAACAAATAAATTATTTGAACAGGACCAATAAGTTTCCCAATTGTGGGAAATTTGATTCAGATTGGGAAATCCATGCATATTTCCTTTGATGTGATGACAAAGAAATACGGGAACTTGTTCCGTGTCTACATGGGGAATCAAATGTAAGTTTTTTTTTCCGAAAAAAAAAGTTCAAGTTTACTAAAATGCCACAGAATATCTATGAGCTTTAAGACGACTCTCTCCTTGTTGACAAGGAAACCTTGGAAGGTGCACGATTCCCAGAAAATTTGCTTCATCACGCTTATTTTTTTCTAATGAATGATTGTTTGTTTGTTTTTCCTTGGTAATAATGTTTGAAATAACACTTTCACATGATACCTACGTCAGTGGTCTTCTGCCAAGTAAAATCAAATTTTGCGTTTGCTTTTGCGTTATAAATACAATAATAAGCCCCGATTTTCCCTTAAAAGAAGAAGTATGATGAACGTAAATTATCTTGAAGGGCCGTGGTGGTGAGTGACCCAAATTGGATTAAGGAGATGCTCTCCAACACTGCCTTTACCGGGAGACCCCAAATTGAGAGCATGCAACTGCAAGAAGATGGCGAATTCGGTAAGGAGTGTTCACACTCGTCAAATGTTGGTAATGTCGTCTGCACTTCCTTTGCATGAAATAATTGTGACATCTCAGGCCTCGTCAACAGCGAGGGCGTCCACTGGGAATACATGCGAAGGTTTACAATGAGACATCTCCGGGATTTTGGATTTGGGAAAACCTCAATGGAAACAATGATTATGGACGAAGTCAAGGAATTAGAGGAGTGGATGAAAAGTCAGGTTGGGAAACCAATAGCTGTCAAGGAAAAGTTCTCATTGGCCGTTGTCAACTCTCTTTGGACGATTGTGAGCGGGAAACGATTCTCGCATGATGATCCTAAGCTTGGGAACCTATTCGTTCAAATTAATCGGTAAGTAAAAAAATTTACTTTACAGTAGTAAAGCACAAGAATGTATTGATTTCTGAATTCAGAGCATTCCTGGACGTAGTTCAGAGTGGTGCACTGATGATTTTTATGCCATGGATTCGACATGTCATACCCGAATGGTCGGGCTATAATAAAATTCGAGGAATCTTTGACGAGTTTTTGGCATTCTTCCGTGAGACGGTAACGGAGCACAAACAAACTTTTCAAGAAGGAAATCCAAGGTGACCGAGATTATAAAAACAAGCAAATGGTGGTGGAATTCGTAAATCACTAGATTTTATTTCGCAACAGGGATTTCATAGACGTGGCCTTACAAGAAATTGCGGCAACAAAAGATCCGTATGGAACCCTTTATGGTGAAGTTGGAGGTAAAAACGGAGTTGTAAGAGGAAGGTCTAAAAATTATGCGAGCTATGACTTTGATTGCTATTATTTTAGAGAAGCGAATTTTGGGGGCGATTGGTGATCTTTTTGTGGCCGGGTCCGACACGACTTCCAACACGCTGACGTGGGCTGTTCTGTATTTGACCACATTCCAACAAGTTCAAAAGGATTTCCAGAAAGAAATTGAAGAGAAGGTGGGAAATTCAAGAACAGTTTCTTTGACAGATAAGCCAAAGTAAGTTTCTATAGATGAAACCGATGAGGAAAATAAAGATTTACACTAAAGTTATTCAAATAACTTTCAGCATGCCATACACAGAGGCCCTCATTGCGGAAATCCTTCGTTTCTCTTCAATTATTCCAGCTGGGGTGATGCATAGGGCACTCGTGAATCAAGAATTCCGTGGCTTCCATATCCCAAAAGGCACTTGGATCATGGCAAATCTCTACCATATTCATTTCAGCAAAGACATTTGGGGGGATCCAACAACATTTCGGCCAGAAAGATTTTTAAGCCAAGACAAAACAAAATTTCAAAGAAATGAGAACCTTCTTCCTTTTATGACTGGGAAGCGACAGTGCTTGGGAGAAAACTTGGCGAGGGACACAATTTTCCTATTTTTGACAAACATATTCCAGAAATTTGATTCAAATTTTAACGCCGGAGAGGTAAAGCCGTCATTAATCCCGGATGAGGGATTCGGGCTCCAAACTAAGCCATTCAAAGTTATTTTGACGGAGAGATGGGGTTGACACTTTCCATGAACACCCAAAATACTACAAGGACCATCAATATACAAAATTTGGATTTCTCCGGAATCAATCGATTTATTTTATGAGCAGGAAGGCTCTCTAATGTAAATACACACTACATTATAACTCAAATCTGCTAGCAAATATAAAAATATTTTTAATAAGTCCAGAGCCAGAGCAGCTATAGTTTATGCCGATGCTCTCTCAGCTAAGTTTGAACTTGCGATATAATATAGCTTATGTAAAATATTTAATACCAAAAAACAATGATGTTGGACAGTCCGAATATCCCTTAACAACTAACCCTTTTCATTCACAACGTTTTGCTCAGCAATTGGCAGTTGAGTTGCTACAGTATCCTTATCCATTGGTAAACTGCTTCTAAACGAATGGCTGTTACCAAATGTAACCAAGTACAAAAAATGTTAGCAAAAGACAACCTAATCCACTTATAGTTATAGGGCATAAAATATTATGGTGATTTTATGCACCCACCACCAGTTCAGAAGTTACTTTGGATCTTAAACCGTTGGATAGGGATTGGAACTTGTCATTCAACATATTATGCTGCAAAATATTCCGTCTCGTGACCTTTCGCGGATATGCCACTCTTTTCAACCCCTAGCGTGTGTCAGAATTTTGAAATGACTGTTTACGAGGATGTCGACATATGTTAACTCTCTTATGTATTATAAACCTTATAAATGTTCCTTCGTATCTCTTCCAATGTGATTATTCTCTCAGAATGTATGCGCGTGACGTTCGTTTTGGTTTTCCATATTTTTTTATTCGGAAGACCAAGGGGATTTGTTTGAATTTGATCCTGTTGGGGATTCGGACTAGCGTCACGTAGACTCTACTCTGAACCATCGCTGCTATTGTATAACTGGATTTAAAATAACGCAAAGTTGGACAAAGCCTTCTGGAAGTTAATTTTATATATTCAGTCGCAATTCCAATCAACTAGAAGTTCAAAGCCGTGACCAGTTTGACCGGCTTGGCAGTATTAGAAGTTAGTTAGAATGGCTTTTTTCAAATCTTTTACAGCTTTTATTCACTTGATCGTCATTGCCCAAAATGCAAGCGCTTCTGTCAACTTAACTTTACCTTCGGACTTTAAAGAATGCACATTTCATCTTACCTATTTCGGCCAACAGGATCTTTTGCTTCAGACTTTATAATTCAGCACCAGGAGATTCCTACGACTTGGACAATATCCACCTTTGACAATAACGTTACAAATAAATTGAAGTATCTTCATGAGAAGTGTGATATCAATGTAATTGTGGATCCGAATATGTGGTAGTTGTTTCGGAGATCAGATCTCCATGTTCTCATTGCGTACTCACAATTCCCGTTCAATTTTCTTAATTTTCTGGGTATCCTCGGTGACTAAAGTTTCTTTCATACACTACCGCGTGAAGTTCTACAGTGCACAATTTTATTTATTTCATGTTTCAACTTCAGGCGTTAACGGAGTGAGGATTTGTCAATAGGAGCTGAACCGATTAGTATGGAAATCAAGAGGCAAGACGCTAGACCAACCGTACTTGCAACTAGACTTATCAGAAGTACCACCAAGCCATGGGATCCTTCATCCGTCAATGCAAATACACATAAAAAATTGTGAAACAAATTTCAATGGGAAGCCAGTGCTGGTATATGACGGGGTATATTACATTTTCGGGCGACGTCTATTTAAATGTCATAATTTTAAAAATTACGTTTCTCAACCGGATTGTGGCTGAATGTGGGGCCGATGGTACTTTGTATTTGCTGAATTGAGATCGAGGTTTAATTTTACGATAGCTGATATAAACGACCCCCGCAAAGCCGAAACGTATTCGGTCATTGCAACTCCTGAAGGTAGTGTCAGGACATCGGAATTTGGCTTAAAATTCTTGGCGCATATGGAAAAGGAACTACGTATTGTCTTCTCGGAACATTTACAAGACATTCGGACATCTATTTCCTTTGCATTTTGGTTCAACCCTTTTGATTGGCCAACGTGGATGCTTATTATAAGGTAACCCAGGCAGAATGAGAAAAATCTTGAGTTTTTATGAGTGCATAATACGAAAAAAAAACATTTTGATTTCGCTTTCAGTCTCTTCGGATTTGCAACTCTTGTGA
>Ga0194135_10003163_pt1 | contig 10039 bp, 6 predicted proteins | sample LitLau_LLRF_2013_FD_134024 | JGI IMG/M metagenome (GOLD analysis project Ga0194135, IMG submission 134024) | Freshwater sediment microbial communities in response to fracking from North America - Little Laurel Run_MetaG_LLRF_2013 (version 2) | ecosystem: Environmental > Aquatic > Freshwater >... | reverse complement strand
TGTAAGAGCATCAGATCTGTATCTGTGTCTCTCTTGTCTGTAAGCTTCTCAACTCGATGATTTAAAATAGGTATATTTATAATACATACATCGTGCTCAAACATACCGGGCGACATTGAAGCTGAAAGTTGAAAGATATATTCGAATCCAATAAATCTCGAAGGTTACGAGTAAAGAAGGAGTATTCTGTGACACGACAAGCATTATTATATGTGGTCTTAACAAAGGATCTCTGCGAAATTAAAGATGAAGGCGTTATAACGTACATATTTGCTCGGCGTGATGATGTTTGAATCTGAGCTTTGTGTACACTTTCACTTCCATCGTTCCATCTCTCCCTTGGCTTATGCAGCTGCATGTTCGCAGATAGTTAATGAAATAGAAAACACAGCAGAGGCGACCTTTCAAAAGCACCATTTCCATCCTCTGTAATTTATGCTACGTTCAACATGGAAGCTCTTCGTAGAAAACTTCCTTTGCAGTCTTCAAAGCAGCTCTGCTAGCTATCTGTCGTAAATTGTAACGCTCTGTGTTATGTGTATTACAAGCTACGCCATGCATAATATCATTCAATTTAACTTCATATATACCAATCGCACACATAGTAGTGGTACATTTAATTTCGTGTTTCGTGCCCCGTCTTCTCTGCAACACTACTTATTCCAAGTCAATCAATATTCCATACTCTCGATGAAGCATTTATTATGCAAACACGTAAAATTTCATTATAATTACTATAAAACGTAGTCTCGAGTGTTGATTAGAAGGAGCTAGGCAAGTTTTTGTGTACACTAAATAATACATACTCTCGCATCTCACATTCATCAAACAAACAACACGTATTTGAAATATACAGCTCCAGTTTCTGCTAATGATATTGCATGCATACTACTTAGGTTCCCACTAGATCATGTTGACCATGCATGTCTCCATGTTTCTCTTGCTGTTTTGGATTAGTTCCATTCATGACATTCTAGTTTATTTATTTAGCCAACTTTCACTCAGGTTTTCCTCGTATTAATAATAGGCAGTTTAGCAATAAACTCCATGAACACTGTGAACAGAATCAGAAGGTAACTCATTTCGGATGAACTGCCAATAGCAGGCAGCCTAATGGAAAATGTATATATATGCACCTAACAAGAACTGTACATGCATGTATACTTTGCACCGTGTTGATACAACGGATATAGTGTCTGTGTCTGCAATTAATCAGTTCGTATACGCCTATAAAATACGTTCCAGCAACAATAAAATTCATTTCTGAAACCTTCTGTCTTTGCTTTGTTCTTGTCAGATATTGATCGTCTAATCCAATCTGATATTTTATGCGGTAAAGACAACCAAGTTCTTATCATCAATACTATACACTAATAATATTCCCCTGTCAAGCGCAACGCGAAACAATGTCTTCAGCCACCACAAAGCTGAGATTACCTTCACACAAAATGACTAATCGTTCTCATCAGTTCCAACTTAAATAATACGAAATAGTGTGCGGAATTGAAATTAATTTTTCTTCCTTTCATTCCTCTTCATTAGTTTGGCTGTATTAGTCTGCTTGTCAAAGAATAAGTAAGTCTCAGCCTCACTGAGTCGAGTCATTTCACCATTAAAAGAAGTATATTGGTACAAAGTGCATCTGTATGAGCTATGGAACTACGAAATCATTTCCCGAGAATTCCGCCTGAAATCTTCTTGGAAGCATTTTCTTGCTTTGGATAGTATAAATGGAATTAATGTGTATTCGTGTCACTGAACTACTTAATTCTTCCGACTGTCAAAAATATATATATATATGCCTTCACATTGTAGATTATTTATTTACCTAGTCGAACGCTCGAAGCGCATTGAGCCTAAAATGTGTGTACAATGTAATTATTAACTTTAATTAACTGACAAATATCAAATAATTTCGACAGCCGCTTGTGCTTCACCAGTTTAATGGAAAAGTGTGTGTGTATCTCTTTTTAATAAAGAACGTGAAGCAAAATGGCTTTCATAAATGAATTGCGACACAATAGGCTACGATATTAAAATATTTCATCATGCAGACCAGCTTAAGTACTCAAAACTCAGAAGCAATTTGACATGAAACTTGACAGAGCTTAAGGAACTCTGACATTTAAATTTGCTTTGAATCCAAACAGGTACGTAGCAGAAATTGGACTGGCATTGGATTATCTACAGCAAAAACGAATAATTCATAGGTAAAGGCACTTCCTTGGTTCATCTCGAATCTTGATTGTATGCTTATCAATTTTAGAATCTTGGGTAAACGAAATGAATAATTATAATTGATAAGACTGCTTAAGATAAAAGACGCTTGTCACTTCCATTTCAAAGCCAAATCTAAAATTGATGTCTTTTGTCTCGTCTCTCTCTCTCTCTTCAGCTTCTCCTCCTTCGCTCTAGTTCAATGGTCCTCTCTGTCAGATGTAAACTAATTTTGTAAGCTTGGACGAGTGATGAAAGAAAATGAGTAATTAACTCAACTGACCTTTAATTTTCTCGAGTCTTAAAAGAAAACTTCCTCCCTCCTTTCATACTTAGTTGAATTATACTCCTAATATTATGAATATTTTACATAAGAGCGTAAAATTGAACAGAATAAGAGCAGGGAAGGAAGTCAAACTTGGTAAAATATGCACAAAGCTCAAGCATAAAAGAGTTTTCGCTGATTCCCATTTCCATGAATAATTGCTCACACTACCAGCAGAAGTAGAATGTCTCAGACTTGTCAGTATTTCATTAGTACAAGGAGTGTAAATTTTAATCGATCTACACGCTCTTCCTCTTCTCTTGCTTTCTACCCACTCGGTCTTTTCTGCTAATTCAATCAAAAGTGTACTCGCTCGTAATGTAATACAAAATCTCAAGTGTATCTATTTCTGCAAAAAGTAGTCGTGTAGCTCTCACTGCCTACGCACTCACTCTTTCACAGTCAGGCTCTTCGCACTTTCGTTCAGAATCGTAATTTTCGACACAATGATACTCCATCAAAACAGATGAAGCGTAGTTTGCAAAGATCAGTAATAGGATTTAATGATGAACATCAAACAATGGAAGCGAGATAGAGAGAGAGAGAGAGGGAAAGTTGATAGGCACAAGGAAATAGATAAAGTAAATCCTCATCTCTATTTTTGTGTGTGTATATATGACCTTTTTTCAGAGACATCAAACCCGACAATATTCTTCTTGACGAACAAGGCCATGCTCACATTACAGATTTCAATGTAGCGACTCAACTAGATGAAAAAAATTACGCAAGTGCTCTCTCAGGCACAAAACCGTATATGGGTAAACATATATATATTTTGCATTCTCTGTGTATAATACTTAGTATATAGTTACGAGCTTAGCAAAAACTAATTGAGTTCTATCCTTTCAAACCTCGCCGAGTCGCTCGCTACGTACTACATACACTAGTCAGAGATCTAATTCACAAAGTGCCTCTGTCGGTCTGTTTGTCCAACTTCCTCGGTGCGTATAATCGGGTAATAGGCAGAGATGTTTTTCTTGATACCAACTAAAAGTCATTGACACATCCCTTCTTAAAATTCTATCTCCTACGTGAGTTTTTGCGATTATTTACTGATTTATCATAAAACTCTGACGAGCCCGAATTTCGAATCTGTCGAAGGTCTCTATGTATTTTTAAAATGCTAAAGGTATGAAAATGTTAAAGGGAAAATGTTGATTATGAGATTTCCTGTGCTCCCAAACTAACAATAAGCTAAGAGGTTGAAACAGGCTAACGATTTTGGGCCTCTAGTGGCTTTTGTATGCTAAGAGTATGACGGGCACCGGTCGCTAGTACACATGTATGTGTGTATATTTGTGTGTATTTGAAAAGCTTTTACTCGCTTTCTCTACAAAAGACACTTTACTGCTGCCAGGATTGCACCATGATGGTAGTAAAAGTATCGCCTTCAACGACATTAGCACAATGGCGTACCCATATGCTATCTATATGATCTACACTACGTATATATACTTATTATACACACACGTACATGTTTCATACACAACCGAAGTATGAGTGAAAATGGAATAAGAAGCTGCTCCATGCAATTTATTTTTGCCTCTCTGCTCTATATATTTTATCTTTATGTAGTTTGCCCAAAACCTGAGTGGTAAGTAACGAATGGTAATCCCAGAATCCCAAACTATTATTCTGTTTTGCTTTTCAAGCTCCGGAGATTTTTTCATGTGAAGATTCACCGGGGTATTCATTTGCCGTGGACTGGTGGAGCTTGGGAATATTCGCATTCGAGCTCGCAGCAGGACGCCGTCCATTCGATATTCATTCACACACTCCAAATAAAGAAATACGAATGATCCTTCAAATGAGTCCGAAGTGGCCGACCTCTTGGTCTCCTGAATTCTCTCATCTCGTGAAAGAGGTTTGTAAGCACTTGTCTCTTGTTTCTCTCTTTCCTTTCTCTTCTTTTCATTAAATGGTTCCTTCAACCCACCTACAACACTCTCGTCGTCTCATCCAAAGAAATAAATGCTCTGACTCCACAGATGCTGAATGTAGATGCCTTAAAAAGAATACACAACCTAGAGATGCTTCAGAATCAAATGATCATGAAAGACCTCAAGTTCAACGAAGTACTTGAAATGAAGTGCACCCCGTTGTTCGTACCTCCAGTAAGGATCCCAACTATATCACTCTATTAATTGCACATAAATACGTATATATAATCCGCGTACTCTTACGATTTTAACTATTGCTCTTACATTTTTCCACAGAAAGGCCATTTGAATTGCGATCCTACTTTTGAACTCGAAGGTACGTGGGCATTATTATAAACTTTTCTCCGTTTCACTTATTCCACCAACTTACAAGACATATACACAGTATTATGCATTCAGATTCACAAGAATCGTAATCACAGCATATACGACTGGCTGTGAGTACACTTATCATAAGGTTGTCAACTTCAGATTGTAAAAGTGATGTCGACTAAATACCTCATGCTTTTTTCTGATGCGGATCTTCTCTACAGCCGTTCTTATTTCTATAATCAAACCTCCAGCCATTTTTTGTGAAAAGGAATGAAACCAAACTTTACGTGAAAGGAAAACTCATTAAAGTGACAAATAGGAAATTGAGCTCTTAGAGTATTTTTTGTGCTTCCACGGTTAATGACTTATACAGAAAAACTTTCTCCACACGCTAATCTACACAAAGTAACAGCGATATACATTACACATGATGATATGTGTATAGTTTAGAGCAATATTTCTACACATGCATCTCTGTCCCACCTAGCTACACCGATTCATCATTAAAGCTTTTAGACAGAATACATTAAGTTATATATAATCTGCAACATAAATGCTCAGAGTAACTTACAAACGTATAAAAGTAGGATAATTTTAGGTGCATAGAAACCTCAACTAATTACTATCTTCCAAGGGATAAAATGAGCGTTATAATATTTGTGATTATAGAAATGATCGTGGAAAGTCGGCCACTCCACAAGAAGAAGAAGCGTTTGGCAAAGCAACGATCACTTCGGGAGCTCCAAACTTCCCCGTCGTGTGAACAAGTAAGTTATATTTCTTTCGCGTGTGTGAGTGCCATCGGTTTACAACTTTATAAGACTTTACTTCTCTCTTACACCGATTAATTTTTCATCGGGTAAGATATGGTGGCAGATCAGGAAGAGTTATTGCGTGCATAAACGCTTCGATGACGTGTTTTTGTCTTGTTATATTGTCTAAAGGATTCAAGATGATATCGAGAAATAGTTGATAGCGATAATTTCACTTTTATGCATGCAACCTATTATACACACTCCGTTTGTTTCACCTACTTTCTTCCGTGCACACACACATTCTCGTCTAATTTCAATTCTTTATTGAAGAGGCGAAGAAAGTTTTATGTGTCTAGAAGAGTTTTATGAGACTTTTTTTGAGGAAATCGCGACCCAGTGTGTGTGTGTGTGTGCCACAATTAAAAATCCTTTCTTGGAATGAAAGAATGCTAACACATAGTGTAGGTTCAGTTTGTAAATGATTCACCGACCGACCGACTGTATTTTTACTAGATATCATTCGCATGTCGAGCTAATTGAAATACACACACACACAGTATGCTAGAGTAGATAGAAGAAAAAACTGTATTTCTTCAGACAGTGATTAGTTGCTTTGATGCAATTGATGGTGATTTGTTCGTTTTACACTATTAGTTGTTCCAATTCAAACAATGAAAGTAACTTGCAACTTTCATCGCAGTACGAACAAAATAGGGTTTCATTAAACTCCATTCGTATAAGTGTCAGGAGCAAGTAAAAAGACCTGGAAACTTTATTGATTGCACAAGATTGAATCTTCAAGGTTGGCAAAGGACTAAAAGGGACCTGTCCATCACTATATAACTCCTCTGTGTACTTCAAGCGTGTATGTGTGTCTGTGTTTCCTTTTTAGGTGAAAATAGTAAATAGTTATTCTCATAATGAGTCTACTGCGAAGATTATTAATAGGTTTTTACTGTCACCCTTAAAGCCACATGGATTCGTTATTGTGACAATATGGTGAGTAGAATTGGTAAACTGACTGCGATGGTGTATAGTTAGGAACAATGTACAGAGAACACGGAATGAATCTCTTACTTGCATACGAAGTAGGGGAAGTTCATACGTGACGGAGATAAATTCACTATTGGATTACATAAACTGAACTGTATGTATAGGTATGTATAAAGTGTGGTTTAGAATATTAGACTCTACATCACTTCACCAGTCAGGAAGAGAAAGGTATTTTGTATAAATCAAAAGCAGCGAGCCAGAAATACAAATCTGGGGATCCATGGGATCATAAGTCTCTTTTACATGGTCTGTAACCACATTATGCAATGAAATGATAAGTAGGGTCGTGATCCTTCTTTGAAGATCCTTTGAAAAATGCTTTGGTAACCTCATTTTTGGTTTGGATATCTTTAAGTAATGTAATTTTCTACATATATCAATAGAGAGAGACAAACGCGTGTATATCCACATGATAAATATTTCGGAAGAGAAAAGGTAAGGTAAGCGAACACACACACACGAATTTCGAAATTACTTCTCGATAACTCTACCTTTGTACCTTTGATGATCCAGGCACACAGACACATACAGAGTATTAGTTTTCCCCTTGTACTTCTGACTGATATGATCAAAGTTGGTCAGAGCATCATTGCATGAGTATTCCTTTGGTTCTGGAAAAGATACAAAAGCCTTGTTCAAAGAAACATGTGAGTTCGCATAGACCAAAGACGAAAGATCAAACATGTAATCCAGTCAGAAGATCGTCCATCTCTTTCAAATCGATTGGAATCAGTATCTTGAGGGCCTTCTTCTGCTTTTTCTCCCATCTTCAAAGTTTAACAACTTACTTAATGAAGAGAAAGAACATCTAAAGAAGAATTCACGGAAGAGGTGTGTACTAAAAGCTACACATCATTAGAACTTAATCTTGTGACTCATTAAAAGATTAGTGGGCCAAATCAAATATAGCTTGTGTAAGTGTGGCTTATAAGCTCAAATAAGTATGGCACATCCATCCATTCACTATAGAAAGAAGAAACTCAATGATATAATAGTTTCATCGAGAAGATGAATTCCATACAACAAGTTGAAGAAAGTAAGTGAGGCGGACGAAAGGGATGGACACTCGTCTTCCTTTTTTATACTTACAAACTCTAAAAAGATATTCCCTGATCTCTCTGAATCCTCGTCTTTACATTTTCAATACTAAAATGTTTGATCTTCTTTCTCGTCTGGCAATATACGAGAGTGAGGGCCATTTATCTTTTTGCTTTCGAAAAATAGTATAGCTTAAAGGTGATTGTGGTCGTGAGAGAGTGAGTGGATTTTTCCACGAAAACTCTATATTATATGACAGGAGATGATCCGAGTGCCAATAATATGATCGAATGGATCAAGAAAAATGCACTCTCTTCCATGTACTACTATATTGGAATCCATTGGAATCTTTATATTGACTGACACAAGAAGACTCTGGAGTCGTTTACTAGCACCAAACTAACCCCGAGTTCCTTCTTTATTTAACTGATTCCCCTGGAACCTACAAGTAAACCTGAACACAAATTCAGAAACCTGCTATATCTACCTGGGTCTTCCTTTTACTCCGTGATGGATTACATGTCAAAACTCAAAGTTTCTAAATTGTATTTATCAGTAAATTTAGAACTTTACAAGATACTCTCTGAAGGATAATTTTGAGGTGTAGTTCATCCTTTCCCCATTTCCAGTAATAAAGATTACTCACGAAAACTCACGTTTACATGCACATAGACACAGATAGTGAGACATTGACGAAGAACTTTTGATATATAAACCAAATTGTAGTCGTGGAATTGCACAGACAATTTGATTTCTTCATGATGAGTTCACTCAGATTTCCAATTTTATTTTCTCAACTATGTCACGTCTTACAATATGTGACTTCTGCGAGCTCTCTGACTCTCATGTATACATATCTCATCGTGTCATGAATCGTACCTTAGTATAGGCTACAATAGCTAAAAACGACGACAGTAGGGAATGAATCTCAAATCCTCCGTGCAAACACAAAATTGAGACAGTTTTTGTGTCTGTGTCAGTGCGAGAGAAAGTTGGTATCATACAGTCTGCATGTAACTGAACTGCTTTCTCATATTGAATTGTGAGGAGTGCCGGACGGTAAGAGAAAGTGAATACACTGCTTTCTATCTGATTATGTAGGAAGGAAGGAAAGAAGAAAGCTTTCGTTTTCTGGCCTCCATAGAAGATGGCGTACGGAGAAAGCTTTCTCTTTTGCGAGTAGTAAATCTTTCTCATTGTGGTCGCGTGTGGTTTATGTGGTTCTGATGGTTTGAGGTTGCGAGTGAGTCAGATTTTTCTATTGCACCTCATTTGTTTCTGAGCACATAGAACAATGCATGCGGTAGCTGGAAATCAAAACAAAAACTGAAATTTACGTTTTTTTGGTATCACCACTATTGATGCAAATTTTAATTGTGATTGCCCGATTAAGATATGCTATTATGCGTTTTCGTGAGCCCACTGGTTTAATTAATGATGATATGACATGAATGATTATTTATATAGTGATTGGTGGGTAAGTGAAAGTAACTGAGACCACTTTGTCTGTTTTCGTAGGAGTTCACTTTGGATCCGCTAGCAGAGGAGTTTACGACGTTCAACAGACAGAAGGAGTTAGAGCGCCTTGAGAGAGAAAGAAAGGAGCAAGAATGGGAGACGGAACTGCTCAAAGCTATGGAAGCGTCGGGTTCCTTGTCATCTTCATCACCGAGACTATGCGACCAGGAATCGGAGGAATCTAATCAACCTGGCCCTTCGTCATCCTGCAAAGGAGGAGGGGGAGGAGGTGATCCTACGCCACATTCTTCCACAGCGGATTCCAAGAAGGCAGCTTGGTCGAAGAGACGGTCTATCACGATGCCCGAAGGAGCACAAATCTGGAAGAAGAGCAATCCGAAATAAAAAGAATATTTAAATGTCTTGTGTTGAATATGGGAGCTATTAATTACAACCAACCAATTTCTTACATTACCCAATTAAATTTGCTTAAACTTCAACGTGCTGCGACTGCGTTGAACCATATGCCAAAAAAGGTTACACACAATTTATTCTCTAATTTATTATTTACCCAAACATTTGCTTAATTTTCCAGAGACCGATTAGGGCCACATCGGGGACTCTGTTGCGACTTTCTCGTGACTCTGTTTGCGACTTTGTTGCGACTCTGTCGTGACTCTGTTGCGACTTTGTTGTGACTTTGTCGTGACTCTGTCGTGACTTTGTTGTGACTCTGTTTGCGACTTTGTTGTGACTCTGTTGCGACTTTGTTGTGACTTTGTTGCGACGCTGTCGTGACTCTGTTGCGACTCTGTTGCGACTTTGTTGTGACTCTGTCGTGACTCTGTTGCGACTCTGTCGTGACTCTGTTGCGACTTTGTTGTGACTCTGTTGCGACTTTGTTGTGACTCTGTCGTGACTCTGTTGCGACTTTGTTGTGA
>Ga0194135_10003162_pt1 | contig 10040 bp, 20 predicted proteins | sample LitLau_LLRF_2013_FD_134024 | JGI IMG/M metagenome (GOLD analysis project Ga0194135, IMG submission 134024) | Freshwater sediment microbial communities in response to fracking from North America - Little Laurel Run_MetaG_LLRF_2013 (version 2) | ecosystem: Environmental > Aquatic > Freshwater >... | reverse complement strand
TCGTTACCTCCTTCATCATTCTTCATGCACGACTGATCATCATCCTTGTCTTTCTTTTCCTTACGCTTCGCAAGGATACCATTGAGGCTTCGTAAGCAGTAGTCGACCAAATCTAAAACGACTTCTCCAAGAGTTTCTTTTGATTCCGGATGAAACAAAATTGTTTCAAGGAGATTGAGACAGATCGACTCGTAGAACAACACAGGATAAATGACGAACGGATGTTTAACTTTCCTCTGCACGATCTCGGGGAGTATCGATTCCCTCCAAAACTCTATCGCAATCAGTTCATGAACTACGATCGGCAGCTTTTGATACCTCACTAGGCATTCCTTCACAGTTTCTTCCTCTTTTGCCAGGACTTGAGCTACCGATTGCAGGGCTACTCTCTTGCACCGATCGTGAAGCTTCAGCCACTTCAAAGATCCTGAAATATAATATTAATTAGTGTCATAAATCTGCTGGCAAGACTGGCAGACTAGAGATTAAGCTGAGGAATAAAACTTGTCAGAATAGTTATTTAAATACCGAGTTCCATGATTAACGACTTTCTAATACCAAGAACGCAGGACTCCACCTCTTCTGGAGAAAGGTGATCTTGTTCTTTACAGGCAGCCATGATTGAACACAACTTAGGGGCGAGAAGAAGTCGAATTGTTTTACCCTACGGAATATCTTTCGATAACAAAGACGATGGTGGTAGTTATAGTTCTGCAGGGACGCGGCGAGAAGAAGTTTAATTGTTTAGTTTCGATAACGAAAAAATCAATTTTCTGCCTTCGAAAATCTGAAGCTATAAAATCTGAACTTGCAGCTTCCGCCTCCTTTCCGTCTGTCTGTACGGAGTCAGGGTTAATAAACAGGGTTTATAACCTCTACAACACCGTTTATAAATCCTGGTACCGAGTAGTGTAGTTGTGTAGGACAATGTCCGAATAAAAGTGTACCCAAAGCAACCTCGCCGCATCTCCTGTCAAAAATCTAAAATGCCATCGATCAAACTTGCCACTGTCTGCAGAACAACCCCGGCAGCTGTACACACAAAGCTCGCATATTCCACAGCACCTCAAACTCAAACTAATTTGCTACTTGTCTAACACTGTTTCAAAGTTGATAGCACACGACCGCATGATTACAGACAACTATGGAAAGTGAAGATGAAGCCGCGTTTAAGGACGCTGAGGATCGGAGGACAGTCCAGAGACTGGCGGACATGATTGCCCGAGTACCCAGAGAAATTCCACCACCACGACGCCCCCAAAAAGTTTCAAAACAGGCGTTGCAAGACTTGGAACATGAGTTTATGTTTCCACCCATCCTTAAAAAAGGAAAAGACACGCGTTCACTTCTTTACAAGGTTCGTGTGGGTTGTTGTTACAGCTTAACTTGTATCGTTTATGACAATTTACACTTCTATGTAATTAAATTGATGGCATTGGTCTAGGACGATTGTGTCAACATGTCTCCATCGGAAAGAATAGGAAACCATTTTTCTGCCCCTGAAGGAAGGTTTCGGATGAGAGACCTCATGGTTCCCAAGAAGAAGAAGGAGCCGATAGAAGTCGAGGTGGACATGGAAGGTCTTGCGGCACCCCCGGCTACACTGGAGCCCAAGTACAACACGAAAAAGCCCAACTCCCATTCCATTATGGAGCTCACTGTAAGTTGACCTTGACACACGGACATTTATATGTAGGTACTTTTATGTGGCAGTCGTTCTATGATGATGCACTGTGCCATATGCAGGACCTCCTGACTGGATCATACAAGTACAACTACCCAGAATTGGAAGCCACAGACATTAGGAAGCGGAAGAAACAAAAGCCCCCAGTCCTTACTTCAAGACAACAAGGAAATTTCTTCGGTTGCCCCGAACTGGTAGGAGGAGGATCTAGAAAGAAGGTGAAACAAAGAGGAAGGAAACTCCGTAAAGGATGTAAAGGAGGCAAAATACTTCATCCAGAGTATCTTGGACTTCATCCTGAAGACTCAGAACTCCTGAGACTCCCGAAAGAACGACTGGTGGAATTGATCGAAGAGAGAACTGGGTTCCTCCCTCCACTCTGGCCAGAAGAACAATTGAAGTTGATGAACATGGTCGACGATCTCCTTCCTGATCGCACTCCAAGTGACAGTGACTACGAACGGTATATCTATTATTGTCGAAGTATTGCTGATGAAGATGTCGAAGATTGGAGCCCCGCTATGAGCGAAAGAATAAGGAACCTTCTGCCACAAAAAATTCGGGAGAAGCGAGCGTATGAATGATACGGAAATAATATTGGTTATTATATCATTGACGACGCATGGATGTATTATCTTAATGTTCTTGAATCCAATATGAATAGGCTGGATACATTGTTGAGTGAACTAGAGGAACATTCCAAAAGAATTTACAGAATAGGAATGAAGAGAGCAATTCTTAACTACATCCTACTCGACCCTTCAGAGCAAGCCAGACTAAGAATATATGAAGTTGACCGGACACCCAGACCGAAAACTATTCGAGGTCCTGTACCGTGGCACGCTAGTTATGTGCTTTGTCGTGAGGTCATGAGGAACAATTTGCATCTCACGCATCCAGTCAGCGTTATGCTTAGGAACCTTTGGGATAAGAAGTAATTAGTCTGAAAAGTTATCATTTGACAAATCACAGTGATGTGTCATTATTAATAGGAATGAATTCATTGCTTTACATTGATAGATATCGTAACAGGGAGTTCATAAGTATGACAGAGTTCATGGATCCACTTCCACTGGAGCCTGTCCACTTGGCCGCTCATTTGAAATCTCTTATTTACAAGGGCAGATCTATGTTGATCAAAGAGTAATTGCACACGTACACTAGCAAAAACGATGACCGAATGTACGTACTAATACTGACGATGAAACTTATTAGGTGGTGTCGGGAAGCAGCAAGTGCCATAGTAGAGATGAAGGAGACATGGGCTCACTTGGTTCCTCATAAAGGGACTTCGTCATATGAAGGAATAGCAAAGTTCTTTGGAGCCTGTTCAGCTCTGATGTCTCAGCAGATGCGAGGAATGGTCATGGGCACCCTAGAAAATATTAGAGATCTTTTCGACAAATATCAGGTGAATTTATCGGGTCAATATTAATATTGGTTGCCTGCATTAATTAATGAAATCAAGGAATGATAACAACGAAGTGATTTTTTTGTCGTAAAGGATGGAAATGATTTTCAAGGAGAGTATACAGAAAGGATGTTTCCTCTTCAGCCAATTTTAACAGTTTCACTGATTGCTTTGAATACTCCACCGTTCTTTGGGTTCAAACCAAAAGTGGAGCCCTTTACTAGAAAAGAACCAACGTTGGGGGACAGAATGGATTGTATCAATACGGTGACACAACTTTTGGCCCAGATCATCGCTGGTGGAAAATTGATTCCCAGAATCGAAAAACACATCTTTCCAGGTATGACTGATCCATTGGGGTAAACAAACAAATAAAAAATACAATTTACACCATTAGTATGTCAAATGTTTACAACTATTTTATAGAATTTGTCCACAAGGAGTTGAATTTGCTTCCCGTGGTTCTACACGAAACAGTTGTGCAAGGAATTTTTTCGAAAATAACGGAAATTATCAGAAGGAATTTGCCAGGATCGAAGGAATACAAGAAATTCTATGATACCTATATTTGGATTTTGGATGGATCTGCAGATGCGCAATTGGAGCAGTTTTTAGAAAAAGATCCGAACTTTAAGGTGCTCGAACTATAAAACAGATTAAAAAACTAAAATGTGTTAAGTACTTTCTAATGAAGAAATGTATTTGCAGTACATGAATTTGAAAATTGAAGAGTACGAGCGACTCAAAGCTGACATTGTGACCTTTCGGCGACTCATTCCTCTGAACTTTATTGCGCTGGATTGTGCATCATTCAATGACGCTTTAGTATCTAAAGTCAATTCTTTGATTAAAACAATTGTGCAGACTCAAGTGGACAGGAATGCTCAAGTGATCAAACATGTCATTGAAACATTTGAAGAAATGGCCTCAAGAGCTGGAGAACGAGTGGACAATACAGCCCAACTGGTAGCCCTCACGAATTACTTGACTACAAGCATGTCAGAGACTTTCTTCCGAATGAAACAGCAAATAATGGAAGCTATGAACAGAGTTTTGTTTCTCCTTGACTTGCACACGTTTAGTGATGATGATTTAGCCTTGCATGCTAAAGTATATAATTGGCCTGAAAACATGGACAGAATATTCCAAAAGAACAATGTCCGATTGACACTCATGAGGGAACAAGCAGAAGAGAATCTCATCACAGATCGTGCAGAGTTTGAGAAACATTTAATTGATGTCATTGAATCACTAGAAGTGTACAAAAATAAAGAAGTTCCATTCCTGGCAGCTGAAGAAATGAGAACTAATTCCAATGCTTTGCAAGCTATTTATGATGACCTTCAACAATGTATCACCAATTCGGAGAGACTTAATGAGGAAGAGAGATTACTGGACCAAGAACAAACGAATTTTGCTGATCTCCAAGTAGCCTTGCAGCTCGTAGACCCGTACCATAAACTCTGGACGACAGCTTACGACTTCCACGTGAAGAATAAGTTATGGTCTGATGGACCTTTCATGGGATTGGATGCAAATGCAATAGCTGAAGAAGTAGAGAACATGTGGAAAACTATGTACAAACTCAGTAAACAGTTTAATGATCAACCAGGGCCTAAAAAAGTTGCAGAGACGGTCAGAAGGAAGATGGAGAAATTCAAACAGTTCATTCCACTACTCGTTACAATTTGTAATCCTGGTTTACGTGAACGTCACTGGAAAGCAATGAGTGACATGTGTGGAGTCAAGTTGGAACCAACAGAGGAAACCACACTCATGGAAATGATTGCAACTGGACTAGCCGAAAATGTAATTCAAATTGAAGAAATCGGTGCAGCAGCTACGAAAGAGTATCAACTGGAGAGGAATTTGGCCAAGATGAAAAGTGAATGGACAGATGTTAAGTTCGAACTTATTCCTTACAGGTAATTTCTGTTTTCAACTTATTCAATGTCCCAGATATCCACAACAGCAGTTAGTAAAATATTGTTGCAAACAGAACTTCTGGAGTTAATATCCTCTCGAGCTTGGACGACATTCAGACAATGCTGGACGATCATATTCTGAAGGCACAGACTATGCGAGGCTCTCCATTCATCAAGCCATTGGAGCGGGAGATGAAGCGTTGGGAAGAACGCTTATTGTCAATGCAAGATATTCTAGATTCGTGGATTAAAGTCCAGGCTACTTGGATGTATCTTGAGCCTATTTTCTCGTCCCCGGACATTATTAAGCAAATGCCGAATGAAGTAATATTTTAGCTTTATGCAGTTACTTATCCTTTCTTCGTAAACTTATTGAATGGATTGCTACTAGGCCAAGAAATTTCACGCGGTGGACAAAGTCTGGAGAGACATTATGGCAAATACCACACTTAATCCAAGTGTAATGCGAGCAACTGAATATAAGAATATGCTGAAGGAGTTGCAAAAGGCTGAAGGACTTTTGGATGAAATTCAAAAGGGCCTCAACGACTACTTGGAAAAGAAAAGGTAAAAAATAGAAAAAGGTGGTGAAAAAATATTCAGAGAAGATTTCTTTGCACAAGTATTATTGCTTACCTTTCCAGACTGTTTTTCCCCCGATTCTTCTTTTTGTCGAATGACGAACTTCTCGAAATTCTTTCTGAGACGAAGGATCCACTTCGTGTGCAGCCTCATTTGAAGAAATGCTTCGAAGGAATTCACAGGCTTACGTTCACGAGTGATATGCTTATTACAGCAATGAAGAGTGCTGAAGGAGAAGAAGTTGGGTTCGTAAGTAACGTGAGGCCATTGGAAGCTAGAGGCATGGTAGAAAAGTGGCTGATCCAGGTATACACAGGAAATTAATAGATGCATTTTTTTAGTGACCTTAATTAGATGTTGTGTCATATCCTTTGGAATTGGATAGGTTGAGAATCAAATGTTGGCTTCAATGAAAGAAGTCATAGCCAAAAGTGTCATTGCTTATGCCAATTCCAAGCGTCGAGAGTGGGTTCTCCAGTGGCCAGGTCAAGTTGTCATTTGTGGAGACTCAATTTATTGGACAGCCGATGTATCTGACTCTATACAAAATGGAACTCTCGCCAATTACTTGACTCTGTCCAACACGTATGAGAATTCTTTGTAGTTTTTAGTGGTTTTTACTTCTACACATATCTAAAATGACACGATTGAAAACAACAATCCTAGACAAATTGATGAAATCGTCGGCTTGGTTCGCGGAAAGTTGGATTCAGGAAACCGAACTACTCTTGGTGCCTTGATTGTCATAGCTGTCCACGCTAGAGACGTCGTTGAGTATTTAGTCAAAATACAGATTTCCACTATCACAGACTTCAACTGGATTTCTCAGCTCAGGTAGATTTTTCGAGACGAAGCATCTCATAGTGTGGTTGATGTATTCTAATATTTCTGATTGTCTTATTATGACTAAGATATTACTTGGAAGGGGGCATCGTGAGAGTTAGGATGATAACTACTGACATCAGATACGGTTACGAATATCTTGGAAATTCACCTCGCCTCGTTATCACTCCCCTCACTGACCGTTGTTACAGGACCCTTATGAGTGCCCTTAAGCTACATTTAGGTGGTGCGCCGGAAGGTCCAGCTGGAACTGGTAAAACTGAAACCAGTAAAGATCTGGCCAAGGTCAGCACCGTTAGCTATTGCACCGAAAATAATGTTATTCCCTTAGTGAACATTGATTGAGGTTCTGTGTTGCATCTAAGATGCGCCGACTGACATTTCGTGATATTTTTAAAACATTTACAGGCTGTTGCAAAGCAGTGCGTTGTATTCAACTGTTCTGATGGTTTGGACTATCGAGCTATGGGCAAATTCTTCAAAGGTTCATTTCAAATTGTATTCGAGGAATCGATAATTCCGTTGGGGTAAAAAAAAGTTTGCTATTTGACGGTAAATTATGCACAGGGCTGGCACAAGCAGGAGCATGGGCTTGTTTCGACGAATTCAATCGTATCGAACTGGAAGTGCTAAGTGTGGTTGCTCAACAAATTATGACTATTCAACAAGCCATTGCAGCCCGAGTGAAGACCTTTGTTTTCGAAGACACAGAGCTTAGACTGAATCCAACTTGTGCAGTTATCATTACTATGAACGTAAGCGAAAGTTAAATCAAAGTTGAAACTGTATTCTCAATGCTTGCTTAACGTGTATCTAGCCTGGATACGCCGGTCGTAGTGAACTTCCCGACAACTTGAAAGTGTTGTTCAGAACTGTGGCCATGATGGTGCCAGATTACGCAATGATTGGTGAAATATCTTTGTATTCTATGGGATTTGTGATTGCAAGAAGGTTTTGCAGCAAAGACGAATGCACTCAAAAAGTTGCTTTGTTAATAATTAATACAAGGATTTCTTGGTTAACAGTTTATCTGGAAAAATTGTCGACACCTACAAACTGTGTTCCGAGCAGTTATCTTCTCAGCATCATTACGATTACGGTATGCGAGCGGTAAAGAGTGTGCTGACAGCCGCTGGAAATCTCAAGTTGAAGTATCCCACAGAGGTAATTCTACTTTGGTTACTCACAACCTTTTTTTAGTATTACAGTTAAAATATTGTACTTTCAAATTCGTAGATTGAAGCCAGACTTGTCCTTAAGGCCATCAATGATGTCAATTTGCCCAAGTTTTTGGCTCAAGACATTCCTCTTTTTGAGGGTATCATTTCAGATTTATTCCCTGGAGTAAAATTGCTCAGGCCAGATTTGGATCCGCTAATTGAAGCACTTAAAATTGTGTGCGAAAGAAGAAATATCCAACCTACCGAATTTTTCATTGAGAAAACACTTCAAATCTACGAGATGGTTCTTGTGCGACACGGTTTGATGGTTGTAGGTGAAGCTTTGGGAGGAAAGACTTGTGCATATCAGGTAATTCGTATAGAATTGTGATGTCGTTAAGTCTAGGTTTTAAATGGAGCTGTAATTACTTTTTTAGTCTCTTGCTGAGGCTCTGACTGACATTAAAATAGCAAAAGTTCCAGGATTCATAGAACACAAAACCATTTACAAGATCATCAATCCAAAGGCAGTGACAATGGGACAACTATATGGACAATTCGATCCTGTGTCTCACGAATGGTCGGATGGTGTCGTGGCTAATTCGTTCAGAGAGATGGCAAGTTCAACAAATGACGACAGAAAGTGGTTGGTGTTCGACGGCCCTGTTGATGCAGTTTGGATTGAAAACATGAATACTGTGCTCGGTATGACATCTTAATTTCATTCGAATCGAAATCGAATGATAATCGTGAGTTGATGGTTTTAATAGATGACAACAAGAAGTTGTGTCTCATGAGCGGAGAAATCGTCCAAATGACACCGCAAATGAACATGATGTTCGAACCTGCAGATCTTGAGCAAGCTAGTCCTGCTACAGTTTCCAGGTGAAGAACTATTTTCAAGTGATTTTTAAGCACTTTAAATACAATTTCGATTTGGCTTATTTCAGATGCGGAATGATTTACTTGGAGCCTAAGCAATTAGGATGGCGACCTATCAAAGACTCTTATATGCAGCGTCTTCCGGCAGGAATCAATGAGGAACAGGCTCAAATTATGGAAGAACTTTTTGAATGGGCCATTCCACCGTGTCTTTACTTTATCTCACATTATTGCAAAGTTTTCATCCCAACTTCTGAACTGCACTTGATGCAGGTCAGTCGACGCACACTTGAAGCTATATAATAATTTATTGGTGGAACGTAATGATATAAAGACGGGTATGTTCTCAGTCAATGATACGACTTATGACTTGCTTCCTTCGTGGGGTTGCTGGAGACGAAGATAAGCAACCTCAGAGTACAGTGTGGCTTCAGTATGTCTTTGTTTTCACGATTGTGTGGTCCTTGGGGTCAACTCTTACCCAAGACTCTAGGGAGAAATTTAATGAGTTTTATAGATCTCTACTAAATGGACATATCAAAGAAAATCCTAAACCAAAAGATTTTAAGGTAACCGACAGCGCTTTTACTTATTTAAAATCGAGAAGTTGTAATAAACTAATTGAAAACCCTATTTGCAGTTAAATAAAAACCAACTATTCCCCGAGAAAGGATCTGTCTTCGACTACATTCCAGACAAAAGAAACAACCAGTGGGTTTTCTGGATGGATATCGTTGACAGGGAGCACCTTAAAATTCCTCCTACAGCGAAAGTATTATTTTATAAATAAATCGCTTTCAAAGAGCTTCTTGACGTATAAATTCAAATAAATGTTTTCTATGTAGGTAAACGAACTCATCATCCCCACAGACGAGACTTCCCGACAAACCTTTTTCCTTAAAACCTACTTAAGCAATAACATTCCAGTTCTTTTTGTAGGACCAACTGGAACTGGAAAGTCCGCGATAACATTAAGTTATTTGATGGGACTTCCAAAGGAGAAGTATGTTCCGAACGTAGTCAATTTCTCAGCTCGAACGAGTGCGAATCAAACTCAAGACATTATAATGTCCAAGTTGGACAGGAGAAAGAAGGGAGTCTTTGGCCCAAGCGTTGGCAAAAAGTGTGTCGTCTTCGTAGATGATCTGAGTATGCCCCAAAAGGAGATTTATGGAGCTCAACCTCCGATCGAGTTACTCAGACAATGGGTAAAGTATTATCTGCAGTTATATACAGGGCGTCCCAAAAGTCTTGCAACTAGAGATCCTCAAAAATTAGAAACCGAAATGTCTAAAAATGCCTTCTACTTTTGCCTTGGTACTAGTGCAAGGCTGCCAGCGAGCAACTTTCCCCATATGCAGACTTTTAGTAAAGCGCTTTTCTGACCAGGGTCAAGAAGAGTTTCAGAAGGAACTTCAAAAATGGATCCTGTAGGGTCGGTCGTAAAATGCCTTCAGATGTCGGTTTTTAGAGCTGGTAACTAAGGAATTTGCTTTTCCTAGTTACGCAACGACGACTTTCAACGGACCCTGCAGGGTCCATTTTTGAAGTTC
>Ga0194135_10003161_pt1 | contig 10041 bp, 9 predicted proteins | sample LitLau_LLRF_2013_FD_134024 | JGI IMG/M metagenome (GOLD analysis project Ga0194135, IMG submission 134024) | Freshwater sediment microbial communities in response to fracking from North America - Little Laurel Run_MetaG_LLRF_2013 (version 2) | ecosystem: Environmental > Aquatic > Freshwater >... | reverse complement strand
GTCTTTAGATAGGCTTCGGTTCTGGATTGGGAAGAATTCAATGGCGGCGACCTTGTTAATAACAATACGACTCTTTTTTAACTTTTGCAAGTTTTAAGGTAATTGACGTATTTCTGACAGATCTGCGTCGTGGGTAGAGATTTGACGGAATTCAGTGTAGTCCGATTCGGTTCCTTTATACGAAGGATTGATTTGAGTTTTAATCTCCTGATGAAACTGAGAGGATTGGAAGTATGCGCTGGAACGCTGGAAGAACTTATCCTGGACAACAATCAACTGGTTCGCCTGGATCTCCGGACGCAATTTCCAAAGTTGAACACATTGTCACTGAATAAGAATCGAGTAAGTCATTCCCTTTGTTCCTTTTGTTCCTTATTCCGGATTCTATTCCAAATGCCAATTTTCTGTCCATCCCTTCAGGTATCCAATTTGACTTTTCTTCTCAATCAATTGACATCGAAGGTACCTAACTTGCGCTACTTGTCCCTCCTGGGAAATCCAGTTTGTCCGGATCAGTTATCAGATGAGCGTGTCCAAGAGTCAGAATATGCCAATGTACGTAAGACCACATTCTCCAAATTATTATTGTCGGTATTGATAATTCAAACGCTGATTTTCTATTCTTATTGTCTTGATGACCGTTTAGTACCGATGCCATACTCTTTATCATCTGCCTTACCTACGATTCCTCGACCACCGAATTGTTTCTACGAAAGAATTGAATGAGTCCCAGAAGCTTTCATATGCACAGATCAAAGGGAATCCTTCATACACTCCTCTTCCCACGAGCGTCTCTACTACTTTGGCAACAATCCGGGGCAGTTCGGCCTTGACGGAAAACAATTCCAACGGTGGGGGAGGTGGTGGTAGCAATCTAAGTGAATCTGATTCACTACCGCGGAATGGAAGCAGCGAAAGCAGCGGCGGTGATGGTGTACCGCCGAAGCGGAAAGGGCGTCAGGGCAGACGAAGGTTCAAGTACGTAGGGAAGAATTCTGAAGGAAATCGTTTCATCAAGGACACTGATCTATGATGCTGCTTTCGCCTCATCCTCCGACAGTATCGTGACATGACAGTTGACACGGTTCTTCCACTCACTCTGCTTCAGCAGGATCACAATTCTTGCACGGGTTGGGTCGAACCCTACCCATCCAAAGACTGTGGCAGGATCTTAACCCTTTTCTACTGTAAATTATTTTTGCTAAAGCAGTTTTACAAAACTGAATTTTCTCACAACAATTTTTTTCTAAAATTTGACAATAATTTTAAATGGATGGCAGCAGGATGGCGTCCTTTTCGCCAAAAGAATTGAAGTGTTTGAATAAAAGTGCTAAGAATTGTCATTAATTTAAATTCGTCACGTCACGGTGCGAGTTCAACGTTGTCTCGTTCGTGGCTTCATGTGGATTTGGACACGGTGCGGTGGTTTGATGTCCCCTTAGGCGAACTTGACTGGGCAGAATCCGGATCTTGGGTCTCAGAACTTGTTTTCAAGGGAAAGCATATGGAAGCATTATGGCATTGACGAGCCACGAATTTCAACATCTCAGATGACAAGATCTCCGTTGTGTGTGCTGTCTCTGAATCCTTTAATTCATCCCGGCTGTTTCAGAACTTTAATTAGTTTCTTGTGTTGCATATACATATTTATCAAATTTATATCGACATACACTGCAGAGTAGAGCCAGAGCCAAAGTTAACCTTATTTCAAGGAGATTAAAAATTAATCCTCCCACACACATCACATATGACTTTCATCCCGCAAAGGAAAATACGGATTTGTTTTCTCCAGCTCGTCTACTTCTGCTCCTATTTTCACTAATTACTCTTCTGTGTAATTTAATTAAGGTAAGTTAAGATCCGTTATCTAATTGCTACTCTAAAATATGACTCGAGATGTCAGTCAGTCGTGACTAACGTTTGTTATTAAATATTAACAGGAGAAGGACTGGGACACGGAGATAGGCCAAGTTTTTTTTTTCTGTTTAAAAGTAGATTAGACCAAGTTTTTCTGACTTTAGTTAGATCATCAATCAAGAATCAGTTTTAGGACCAAGATGGCACTGAAGAAAGTCAAAGGAAACCTGGAGAGACTCTTTGACAAGAATCTATCAGACCTTGTCCGTGGAATCCGTAACAACAAGGAGAATGAGGTAGAGGTCAAGGCCTCAAGGCCCACCGTGGGTATTATTATGTTTACAAAGGAATGTTGGGTAAATTTCATTTGGATTCGGGACTTGATCTTAGGGAAAGTACATCGCACAGTGCATGGAAGAAATCAAGGTGGAACTGAGACAAGACAATATTGCAGTGAAAGCTAATGCCATCACCAAGTTAACTTATGTGAGTTTTAATCAGCCATCCGTATGTATGATGATGCCAGCAGCCAGCAGTGTATCCTGACCCTGAGTTTGGTTTTGTAGATACAAATGATTGGGTATGACATCAGCTGGGCAGGATTCAACGTAATCGAAGTCATGAGCTCAGCAAAGTTCACTCATAAACGAATTGGTTACTTGTCGGCTTCCCAGTGCTTCCGTAAGTGATGACCCTTCAATAGGAAATTTGGAGAAGGAAATTGATTGTAACTTCATTGAATAGACACGGACTCCGAACTCCTAATGCTCACTACGAATATGATCCGGAAGGATTTGAGTAGTCAGAACCAATACGAGGCAGGGGTAGCCCTGTCAGCTCTCTCTTGTTTCGTCAGTCCGGATTTAGCTCGAGATTTGGCCAATGACGTGATGACGCTGGTAAGGAGGAAAATGCTTCCACGTTGTGCGTTGCAACCATGTTGCAACATGGTTCCACTACTTTTGATTCCATTTTCCCTTGGCGTGTTTATTTAGCTTACATCCACGAAGCCGTATCTCCGGAAGAAAGGTGTCCTGATGCTCTACAAGATTTTCCTCAAGTATCCTGATGCCTTGAGACCTGCCTTTCCGAGACTGAAGGAGAAATTAGAAGATCCGGATCCCGGCGTGCAGTCTGCAGCTGTCAATGTCGTCTGTGAGCTAGCCAGGAAGAACCCCAAAAATTACCTGAGCCTCGCTCCAATTTTCTTCAAACTAATGACAACATCGACGAATAATTGGATGCTAATCAAAATTATCAAGCTGGTAAGCGTCATTTTGGATTATTAAGTCATGACATTCGCAGCGTCTCGCAGTGCATTTGCAGTTGACCGAAATGTAAAAATGCTAAAGGTAATCCGACCGTAATTCCGATTTGGATTCGGTTTATGTCAATTAATTACTAGTTTGCGCAACTGGCTCATGTGAAACCACAAATTGGGATGCAGTTGGCAACTCCTTTGATTGGCATCATACAGAGGTATTGGTTAACGGTTTGGGGTATTTCCGTTTCGTTTCCTTCGTCAATTCTCGTCTTGTCGTCTGTGTAGTTTCTGCTCGTCCCCTACAGCACTGCGCACTGCGATTTAAATTATTTTCAGTTTGTGACTTTGTCTCTTAAATGTTTTACTTCTCATTTCATTAGTTTGGAGCTTTGACACCGTTAGAACCACGCTTAGGGAAAAAGTTGATAGAACCCCTCACCAACCTCATTCACAGGTAAAACGCTGGAAGATTATTTGTCGCTTGGCCATGATGTAAGATAAATTCTTGAAAAGATTCATAACTTTTCGACTCCATTGTTTCCAGCACCTCTGCGATGTCCCTATTGTACGAATGCATCAATACAACCATCGCAGGTAAGGGAATCTGGTTCCGGGTGACATCCTTTCCCGTTTTTATGTTATCGCAAAGCCACGCAAGTGTCGCCGCCGCGGTTGGTTGTCACTGATTTTATTCGTTTTTAATTTTATCTGCTTTCGTTGCATCTCCAGTAGCAGCGCCTGGGTGCATGTGGATAGCTTCCGGGGTCTAATGTCGACATTTTGATTTGTTTGGTTTATCAACAGTTTTGATTTCCATTTCAACAGGGATGCCCAATCATAATGCATCAATTCAGGTAGTTTAATTAATTTCCTCATGTTTGTGCCACCACACGATTCCGGTTAGTTAATTAACGGAACCTCATTTTCTTCTTACCTTTTAGCTCTGTGTTCAGAAGCTTCGAATCCTGATTGAAGATTCTGATCAGAATTTGAAGTACCTTGGGCTGTTGGCCATGTCCAGGATCCTTACAACCCATCCAAAGTCCGTCCAAGTGCACAAGGAGTAAGAACCCGCTTCAATGCTTGGCATTAACATTTTAATTTTTTTTAAATAAAAACAATAATAATTCAATGCCAAGTGGTTTTAAAAATTCGATCTCGACGTTTTTTTTTCAATCAATTTCCAGCCTTGTAATGCGGTGCCTGGATGATAAGGATGAGTCAATTCGTCTCCGCGCCCTTGACCTACTCTATGGAATGGTGAGCAAGAAGAATCTTATGGAGATTGTCAAGAAACTTATGGTCCACATGGAGAAAGCAGAAGGAACGACGTATCGGGATGAACTCTTGGCCAAAATCATACAAATCTGCTCACAGAACAATTATCAGCATATTACTAATTTTGAGTGGTAAGTGGAGTAGTGGAAATCTTTACGCCTAAAGGAGTGAAGCCTGCTAATTGGCTCGGATTTTTTTTATTTACAGGTACGTGAGTGTCCTTGTGGAGTTGACGAGAGTGGAAGGCGTGAGTCATGGGGACTTGGTGGCAGAGCAGCTCCTGGACGTAAGTGGAAGTTTGGAAATGCTGACATAAATTTGGACAAATTCCATTCTCGTCAGTATTAATCTAGCAACCTTTTGGATTTTAGGTCGCTGTTCGTGTCCATGCAATTCGACCTTTCGTCTCTTCACAGGTAATTTGAGAAATTTATTCTCTCGAATATTCTAAGGAAATTGTGTTTTAGAATAATTGAATTAATTAATTGAAAAGAAGGGAAATTAAGCGTTGAGGGCTCCTGTTCCATTGTTAGGAAAGTACTCGTAGTTTCCACAGTGCCTTTGCCAGTCGTGGTCATCTCGAAGTCGATCTCGACGACAAGTATATCCTCCATCCAAAATCGTGATTCTTCTGTTGTGTTGGCCATGGTGGAAAGGGGAGAAGTGAACGAATGGATCCCTCAGTAGCTGAATGTGATCAGGGACCTCACCGTCGTACATCATTCTGGCCGTAGTCTCGAATTCCTCGTACTCAGCCTCATCCGTCAGGTCGTACAGGTCTCATGATGTTCGATTTTGAAATTGCCCATAGTGAGTCCCAAAGCGTTGGTGCATAGTTGTTTTGTAAAGAGTGAAAAATTAAGGCAAATTTAGTAGTACCTGATCACTTTCTCCAACATATGTGGTCCAGTTACCATCAATTAGGCATTGGTTGCAGTGCAGCAAGTACACAGCGTTGGTGGCGCCACACGTAAATCTTTTGTTGAGATGGATGATTTGATTTGGATGTGGGCCCCACCTCACTACAGCGTTGGAGGTCACGCAGGGTCCAGTGACTTTGCAGTGGGAATCTCTGCAAGGGAAGGTTCCAGGGCCAGCGTCACCTCTACCCGCACTTAGGTTGATTTCCTTAACCAAATCTAAAAATCGTTGTAGTTATTGCTGATTTTTGTTCAGATATTTGTAAACTTTTACCACCAAGTGATTTTCTAATGCATCCTGCTTGTCCAATCGTTTGCCGAGTTCGAAGTAGCTGGAAAGGGTACGCCTGGTCAAATGGGATGAGGTTGTCGTTGGTCTTCGAAATGAAAATTCCACGCTCTCCACTGCCAACTTCCAACATCTTGAAGTCATTCTTGTTCTTCAAAATGGCTCGAAGTAGATTGATTTTGGCATTGCCGTTATTGCAGGGGATGATCCTGAATGTCTCTCTGCATTTCCCGTTGAAATAACCTCCCAGGTGCTGAATTTCCAAATGAAGATTCTCGAAATGATTTGGGAATGTGTCGTACCCAACCTGAAAACCGAGAGTTATGTATTAGTTTTATTAATAATTATGATTTATTAGTGTTTTGATTTACCCTGATCAAAGATCGGTTCTCCATTCTCATCATTCCACTGCCGAACGTCTTGCAATCCAGGGATAGGGGCAGTTGATCCAATCGTCACTCGATCTCGAATTCCAGCCCTAATTTGTTGAATTGCCGCAACAGCCATACTGAACAGACTATTGAACACTTTCATAAAAATTCAAAATGAAATACAAAAAAAAAGACTTCTCAACTCTACTCAAGCCACAGATAGACGATAGAGCAAAGGAAAACGTTTTGACCCGACCCAGGCAAAGTGGGGGTTTTCATATGTCGTCGTCCTTTCGTTCTTTTAATTGAAAATCCCGATTTCTTTCTGTGCCCAACAGATGAGCATTCTTATTGAGAATCCGTTTGTGATCTTTGGACTATCTGGAGGTTCATCTCGAGCATCCAGCATGACAAAAGTTCTGTATGCCGCCGCTTGGATTTGTGGAGAATACGTCCAGTAAGGCTTCATATACGATATTATAGTTGTACTTACGCCTCATGTCTTGTCCGCGTACTTTGTAACTTCCAAGCCTGGTTTTTACTCTTTTGGATTTTTGTGAATTTGTTCTTTAGGTTTTTGCCAAATCCGAAAACAACACTTCTGGCTCTGCTGGAACCCAAGATGAACCAATTGCCTTTCCAGATCCAAGCAGTTTTCCTCCAGAATTGTCTCAAAATGATAAGTCATATCCTTTCCACAAGGAAGGAGGATGAGGAGGAAGTACTGAATTTGGAAGAACTCCAAGAGAAGACGAAACCTTTTGTTGCCAGCAGTGACCTCGAAGTTCAAGAGAGAGCAGGGACACTTTTCAATATTATCAAAGCATTCCTCAAACTTCAGGCCAAGGGTGAAATGGATCTGCCGTCGTTCGGAGAAGAGCTTCAGTACTTCTTCGTAACGTAAGTTTACCAATTACCAAACGCCCCAACTTTAAAACTAGTAATTGTGTAACTCATTAATTGTGCCTTTGTTTTAAATTCGTGAGGCAGTGAGTTGAATCCTGTAGCTCCAAAAGCTCAGAAGAAAGTGCCTGTCCAGGAGGGGTTGGATTTGGATGCTTGGTCAGTAATATCTCTTATCCAGAGAACAAGGGGTGGAGGGCCCTTTTGTCCTGATTTATAAGTTGCTCTATCTCATTCTGGCCTGATTCTTTCCAGGATCAACGATCCACCGTCTGAAAGTGAGGAGGAAGATGTCCGGCCAGATGTGTTTGTACAATCAGTGGCCGAGTTCTACGGAGAGACGAAAGACAAACAAGCCGTGCCGCAACTTACTGAGGAAGAAATGCAACGGGTAAGCCCCTTTCTACATTCACAAGTTGAAGATTATTCAGTCTTCTTAACTGACTTTTCTTGAATTCCTTGTTATTCGAAGAATTCCTCCTACCTCGAATTCCATAATATATTGAGGATTTTTGTGCTTCCAGTTACGAGAAGCAAGGAAGTTTGAGCAAGAACTGAATCCACACTATCTCAAGCCAACGGCCAAGTCGGGTCTCCTCAGAGCCAGCGGCGGTCAATCGGCCGAAATACCACCTGTAGCTTCACTAGAACTGAATGTTCCACTCCAAGTCACTGGACTCGCCTCTTCGGATAAATACCTCAAAGTTCCGAGCAAGAAGACCAAAAAGACCAAGAAGAAAAAGCGGGGCAAGGGCAAGGACAAGGTTTCCGATGAGGATGCTGATGCAGATGCGGAGGACTCCTCGGCCCCAACGCACGTCGTGAGCTCGAACATTGAAATGCCGGAGGGTGCCACCCTCTCGGACAACGAAGACTCCCACCTTCCTGAGAATGATCCTCATCGAGCTCTTGATATTGACCTTGACATGTATGTCTCAGTTTTTAATTAAGCAATCAATTTATCCGAAAGTTACCATTGGTTGGAGGTTCCTCTTCATATTTTTTTTTTTAAATTTTTTAGTCCATTGGAGGCAAGTGAATCAATCCCAAACCGATCCCACAGAGTCGCATCCCGTAAAGATCCTCACTACCTACCACACGAACCAACTCATCATCAAAACGGAGGAGACGAAATCAAGGAGGAGTCAACGAAACTCAAGAAAAAATCGAGCAAGGACAAGGACAAAGAAGGGAAGAAAAAGAAGCACAAAAAAGAAAAGAAGCACAAGAAGGATAAGGAAGGGAAGGGTGGTGGTGCAGCAGCTCCCGTCAAGGAAGTGAATCTACTCTTGGATTCTTTTGAAGAAAGGAGTTTGACTGTCCCAGGTGCAATTGGAACTGCAATCGTGACTTCCGCAGAGCAAAATGGGAGTAGTGGAGAGAATCATGAGGCGGAGATGGGATTCGTAGAGGAAAGGGGTGATGATGTCGTGGAAAAAAAGTCTTCCAAGAAATCCAAGAAACCCAAGGTCAAGAAGGAGAAAAAGTCAAAGAAATCCGTCGTCGCCGTGGACAAGGAGGAAGTTGAAGAGCCGAATTTATTTTAACCCGAGCACACTACTACTGCCTACGGCTACTCTCATCAATCATCAATCAATCAATTCCAATTAGAAAACAAAGGTCACAGAGGAGGAAGATATTAATTATTATTATACATTTTCAAAAGTCTATAATATGCCATTTCTCTCACAGTGTATTTTGTGTCTGTCTAATGTCTCAACCCTCCAATCCAACCATGGCTATAGGAGTCTTCACATTACAATTAACTTAACTTAATTTAATCACGGTAGGGTATCCTGGGAGTCACTTTTCCTTTTGTGTTAAAAAAAAAGTTTTGTGGAGGATGGTGAGGTGTGGGGTCCCTCCTGCCTTTCTCCCGTCTCTGAGGTTAACAAGTAACAATCATGTGGGGGTCAGAGTATTTCAATAAATGAAATTATCACGACTTTCTCTTTTCCTTCCAGTGCAGTTGTGCCTTCCTCTCCTCTCTCCTTGGTGGTTCTGCGGGTGGATTGAGGGGAGACAGATGTGATCCACCAGATTATTCTCACGGAGGTTGTTGGATTCCGGGTAACCGAGTGACTTTTATTTGGAAATTTGTAGAGACTAGAATGGTGGTGCGGACTAAACTCTTGAGTCCTTTTTACGACCTTGTTCTAACATTTATAACCCCGTTTTTATTCCTTATATCCCTATTTCCTAGTGGCAAAGGAAGAGGAGCGTATCCGACCTCAACTTGTTTTCACCATCATCCACCTGACACTCGTAGTTTCCAGTATCATCCGGATTAACGCGGGAGATGCTGAGGACGGAGCGGAGCATGGGGCTGATCCCTGGGGCAAGCGTCACATTGAACTTGTCATGGAAATCCTGCTCAATGTATGCCAGGGTTGTGTTGACGGCCAGCAAGACGTCCTCTTTGGTCGCATTGTGAAACTTTCGCTTCCAGCCAACAATCTGGAAAGAAAGAAAGAGGATTCGAAGTGTTTTCTGGAGTTCCCCCTCTTCCGCCGCGATAGGAATGGATGTCTTACCAACTGCGGGTTTTGCTTCCCATGTCGTTTCCGGATGTGGACATCACAGATAATCTCAGCCCCGGTATATAATTTGGGGCAATGAGAGACATGGGCATGGACCTTGGCCACGATCCCACCGCCCGCTGACACGCTCCGATAGGATTTGACCTCGTCGGAAGTGACACCGATGGGTCGACCTCCTTGGGCCTGGGTCTCACTCGAGCCCAGCTCCGCGGAATGAACAGTCATGGAGGACGCAATCCCAGGATTTGATTCGACAACTTTGTTCCCCTTGCCAGAATTCTTCGGATTCTTCACCCTCTTGATGAAAATGGCATTCTTCTCCTTTCTGGACCCCGACGAGTCGGAAGGGGAGTCTTGGAGAGAGTCGAGGAAAATGAGAGGGACTTCGGTCCGGATCTTGGTAGCCGCAAACTCGGCACTCGTCCCCCTTCCCACGAAATCATCAAACGTATTCGGGGAGAAAGTGATGGTTTCCGAGTCCTCTCCATTGTAGTCGTTCTGCTGGTGGTCTGAGGGTCGGGGTGTGGTTGGAGAGGACTGGGTTCCCCACGGCCTCTCTTGGACTCGCGTGACATGTCCAGGCGTGACATGCGGGGATTTCTTGACGAGGGGATACTGG
>Ga0194135_10003160_pt1 | contig 10042 bp, 5 predicted proteins | sample LitLau_LLRF_2013_FD_134024 | JGI IMG/M metagenome (GOLD analysis project Ga0194135, IMG submission 134024) | Freshwater sediment microbial communities in response to fracking from North America - Little Laurel Run_MetaG_LLRF_2013 (version 2) | ecosystem: Environmental > Aquatic > Freshwater >... | reverse complement strand
GGTGTAGAAAGGGGCAGGTTCATCTTACATATAATTTTCTCTCAGTACGTACCTAGATAAATAACTGAACCCATTGAAAAGAGTCACTTTGTTTGAAAAAAAAATGATTTTAACAACAAGAAAAGAAACTTACAGCTTTGTCGCCGAGTTGTTGCACTCTGCAGTGAAGAAACGCAGTCTGGCCGGTAGCAGTGGTTACATTGCGGGCCACGTTGTAATCAAAATACGGAAATATACTCGAGTTTCCTGAAGGCGACCCATCCTCATGTACTTCAGTAACTCCTGAAACCCAAAGAAAAAGTATTGTAGAAGTCCTTCAAAGTGTCTCAAAACTCAACAGGATAAAGAAAGATCAACCAAAAGATATTATGAAAATGTTATTAGAAAATGAGCAAGCTAAAATGTGATGATCTTGTTATTTTCACCTTTAGGTGATTTCATAGCTGGTCATTTTGCATTGAAAATGTAAAATTAATAAAGTTTCGCTTATAGGAAATATAGCTTCATTTTTTGATGAACGTTTTTTTTAGGGGCCTCAATTTAAATAAAAACGTTGACTGGAAAAAATGTTCCTAAAGAAAAATCCAGCAAAAGAAGGCTAATGCCTAAGTCTGGGGTAAGTATAAATGTAGGTACGCAAGGACTTTTACTGCTGACCATTTTGAATATCACAAGTTTTATGTTTATTTTACTTTCCTCCTGAATTGTATATTTTCGGGGTTTCCTATAAAACTTTTCTCATCCGTATTTCTTGAATCTTTATGGCGGCCACGCCATCAGGAGAATATGAATGAACGCACACGTCTTCTCATATCTTGCCCTTAGTTGGTTTTCTTGATTTTTACGCCTCTCCCTCCACAGTCACTATGTTATTTCACAAATAACCATAACTCTTTAAGGTTTACTGCTGAATATTTCAGGTTAGTTATAGCATTCCATTATGAGTCCTAACATGAATTGGCCAACATACATAATATTATATTGGTATTACAAATGTAATTATGTATTAGAAGGGTGTCAGAATGGTTCCTGACAGCAGGCAGGTTCTCGTAAACGATAAATTGCACTACTTTTGTCTGTAGCATAAAATGGTGAGTAGCACTATGAATTTTGATAACATCTCAACAGAAAAATCCGACAGAATGTCAGAGAAACATAGCTGATTCAGCAAAGTTGACGTTTGTGATCACTTTATTTTATGTTTTCTGGAAAGCGCCTGGGTAGCGGTATGTTGCATTTCTAGAAAGGAAGTGAATAAAGACATTTGGCTGGGAAAGAAGGTTGGGGGAGGAAAGGGGCCGATAAGGGGAAAGGGATACCGCTACCAACACCGAGTCAGCATCTCGCAGCAACCCCATGCAAATTTCCTTTTTACCTTCCACAAACCCAAGCTGTTGCCCCAATATTCCCAAATTTCAAGTCTACGACTCATAAAAAAGCATGACTGCTGTTGGTATCCTTAATTGCCGTTCACCTGCGATACAAATAGAGACTTCTTTTGTGCGGTGACAACCAGAAAGTTTGCGTAGAAGCATGCAAATATTCGATTCCGGTGCTTAAGTAAAGGGGTGGTAATCCCAGCCTGAAAGGAGCGGACCTCACACTCATGTATTTGGGAGATTTCATTCCAATTTGTGGAAATACTGGAAATTAGGACTTTAGAGACAAACAAAAGCAGTGGGGAATGTAGCCGGAATATATGCAAACGAGACGACTTGTTTGAATGGCTCCCTCTCTCCACCCTGCCCATTCTGTGCTGGCTCACACACATTCCTATGCCTAATCATTATTATTGTATGAGATTGTTATAATGTTCGACTTTAGCCGGCGAAAAGGAACTTTTTTTCAAACTGACACGAAGTCGGAATCTATAAGTTGTTTTCTTAGCTACTCGTACGTATCTGATTATTTATACTAGCGATCTTTTGGTGAGTATAAAAAGTAATTGACTAATGTACAAGTTAGCGTGCGTGGTATCATGTCTTGTGAATAACGTTTCGGTGAATGGGCAGCTTTGTATTCATAAATACGAGTATATCATCAAAAATAATAAAAAAAAACGGGTTTAGCAGATTGATAATGTCGTTAGAAAGAATACTACCATAGTTAAAACTTTACCACTTTAGAGTGTTTGCACTTTGCAGTACTACCAGATGTTTGCTGAGAAAGTAAGAGAGCGATGTATGGTTTAAAACATTTTGTTAACTTAGCTGATATAATGATGTATCAACAAAGTGATAAAATAACCTACTTATTTATCATTTTACCTCAAATAAAATATGTATGATTACTTATTTGTGGTCAATTATAATAGAGGAGAATTTCGGTAATTTGCTTATTCAGTTTTCAATTATTAAGGGTATTGGAGAAATCTAGGTCAGGTGGGTTATCGTCGTCGTCCTACTTCCTAGATTGAAAATTTAAAAATAAAGTAATGGAATTAATGTCGCTAGTAACCACGAGACTAGGTATAAAGCTAAGTTAATATTTTGACGGGAGCCATAAATTTTAATTTTAATAAGAGGGGACGCAGTGCAGAGAAGAAAAGAGGGAGGGATGGGGATTGTTGATCATAGCTGAATCAGCAGGATTCTGCTCAAGATTTTTTGAAAGCGCCCCGGGGATGAGTTAACCTGAACGGAGGCCTCTCGCGGTTAGCGCCCCGCGCCGACATTATTATTATTATAAGGCTAACATCACCTTTTATTTACCGCCTTTCTTATTTTCAGGCCAGTTTATGAGATATTTTAACTTTTACTCGTATTGTGATTTTCTCACAATATCGATTTTAAGATTGATCTACTGGGTGTGGGTGTGTGTGTAGGTATGTGTGTATGCACACTGTTTTGATTATTTACATTACTAAGAAGACCTCGCTGCCTGAGAAATATGTTTTCGACAAACTGTCTTTCAGTACCCTCACCTACATTCTACAGTATAAATTGACAATATCTAAAATGATATAGTTAGACCAGGGATGACCAAAGAGGCATCATTCATACTAATACGTAAGTTATTATAACTTTGGACATGATTGTTCTGAAGCTAGTGGTGTTGGAAATGATGGTGAGGTTCATTAAATAACCTAATGGCCTTCCTTCCTCTGTTTCTCATCAAATTTCGCTTTCGATCATTTTTCCAATATTGCAGGCGAGAGTTCGTTATTACTTTAGTCACTTTTTAATTTTTGTTCTCTCCCACTGCCAATAACTTAATTTCACAAGATTACGGCTCTCAGATACAGCAGTCGCAGTTTTCATTGTACTCTTTTACTCAAACTTCGATATTAAAGAGATTATTAATTGTGGAATGTAGATAAATATTTAAAAAATAGACGCTTTACACTACAAATGACAAACTCACATCCACCAAAAGATGGGAAAATCTGAACTGTGTAACCTAAGGTTATTTTTATTTAAAAGAAATCTATTTGTTGATGTTGAGGGAGAAATAATAGAATAGAAAGCAAATCAGAGAAGAAAGTGGGGGAGACTGTGCCGCGGCGGCGGCGGTCGCTGAATGTTGGATGGCAAGTAGTGTTATTTACATAATGCTAGCCTCCTCAGATTTACCCCCATAGCTATTATTTCCATAAAGTCCACCATCACTACTCCCCTAACCATTTCTCTTGCCAATCCATCTTTCCTTCAAAGTTACCAACTTTATACGACTGGGTCAAATAATCAATCGCATTACAAGATTTGTTTGAATAGGAGAATAATAATTTAGAAAGTACTCCATGCTAACATGCACCAACCACCATGAATTTCCGTAGCTAATATTTTTCAAAAGTAGGCTGGTATCAAACTTCAAAGTTAAAATATTAACTACTCATAGTTTTCATGAAAAAAAAGTTCCAGTTTTTTGTTTGTTTGCTGGAGGTAAAAAAAAGCTATGTGCAAATTAAAAAAGCTGTATAAGATACAGTTTTCTATAAAATTTACAAAGAAAATCCATCCATGGCAAAGATTTTAAAGATTCGAAATGGCCAACCATGGCCAAAAAAATCTTCACCTATAATTAGAATAATTTTATTTATTTATTCTACGAATTGTTGTTCCGAGCAAGTACAGTTAACGGTTACAGTTTTTCCCAGGCACCCAGTGATCCGGAAATAATTTTGTTACTTTAGCCTCGACAACTATAGCAACTAGAAACAAATGATGCTTCTAGGTCTACAGGGTGCCCGGGAAAACGTTGTTGGGTCTCTGACGTGAATATAACATCCCACTAGTGTATAACTAGCGTTAGATATCGTAAAAGTAGATATTAGTTGTTGAACATGGTGGTAGATAATTAAGAGTAAAGCAGCCCGAATGAGCATCCTCCAGACTTTGACCGTTGCCGTCGTCGTCATGCTGCCATAATTAAATCTTTCACAATTTCGAAAGCACAATAGAAAATCCGCATCCATAAAGAATTGAATTTGTAATGTAATACACGTATGACTGCCATTCATCCTTTGTACTCTACGAAGGGTACTTTATTCACCAAACATCTCTTTTGTGACAAATAATAGAAGGTTTCAATCACATGATGCTCATTCACATTCACTTCCTAGTAAATATCGTAATAAGCCATACGACATAATATGCATACCCACTATATAGGTAGCTAATGAATCTTCCATTTATTGAATACTATAGAGATTTAGATGTATGTATAGTTGCTACGAGTCGACTCGACCACACTTGGATCCATCGCAAAGAATACGTCTAAAGTCTGTTCTAACAGCAGTTAAATGTTACAATAGAATTAAATTGTATATGTATAATAGGGAACAGGCAAGGTGCAGAGGAGAAGTTCCTGCCTCGGCCTGTACTTCGATCCAAGATCGCCTTTCCGGTTCGCCTGCCCCATTCATGCATGGACGGAGGCAGGGAAGTAGAAGGGTGGCTACATACCTACGCCTGCCCAACCCCAAAACCCCCTGATGCCTACTTGAACCACTCCAAGGCCTCTGATATTGAAAATTCGTTTTACTCGGAACCACTCAACCCTGATTTATGTTTCTTTCCTCAACAATAATTTTGAAACCACCTATTTTACATTTGTTTTTTCACGTTCAGCAGTTTCAGTCCTCCAGGGAAGGGCATTTTTCCACTGTTTCATTTTATTTGCATGGTTCACATAATATTATGTTTTAATGGTTGAAAAAAGTATCGGTCAGTCTTGGATGAAATTATTCCTAACTGCAAATGATTTGTATAGGTTATTCAACGACTAAGCCTTCCAGCGTTATCATTTCTGAACTGTCAATTCGTATGGAGTAAATAAAATATGAATAATAATTTAAATGAAATTGGAGAATGGTGTACACTGTTCAATTACGCCTGTATGTTAATGCCATTGTAGGTACATTTGGCTTGAATATCTGGTACTCAGGAGCAGGTGTACACTTCAATGAATGCTTTAGTGCCTCATACGCGATTATACCTCAGGCTTATATATAGGTATAATGTACTAGTACTTAGTGTACCTTATATATCGTATGTACCTACTAATATAGTACTTACCTATAATAATCTTCCACCTTGGAGAGTTAGGCATACTCTCACATCGAACCTTACTGGTGGAGCTATAACCTATCTGAAGCGTTTAATATGTATTAGGTTCATCAAGCGAAGTTGACAGACATAGACATACCTATTCCCGTTCCCATTAAATATCTCCCTTGAGTGTAATATAGTAGTGAACATTCCTGCATTCTGATACGAGTATTTACAGATTCCTTGCAAGATGTCTCTTTTTTAATAAGGCTATATCTAGTTTTACATGGCAAGCTTATCAATCAATATCGACTATAGGACGACAAACTGTCAAACAGCGGATTAACAAGGCTGTAAACTGTTTAATACGTTATAATACTCGTACCAAGTGCAAGTAGACATATTTGCACTTACATGCGCATAACTATAGTTTAGGCTTTCGCGATAAACGGAAGAATCATTTGGTATGGGCAGTACTCACCCAGCCTAGACCCCAAAAATATCTAGGTGTCAAGATTCTATAGTCATAATACCATCATGGATATTTTTCAGTAAAAGTTAGTGGGTATGATATAGTTTAGTTGCCCTAGAAAACTAGTGAATGAAAAATATCACTAATAAGTGAATTGATGCAAGTAAACGGTGAAAAAACTCCTTTTATTCAGAAGTAATCGTCATACCTCTGACACATGTCCACCAAAAACGTTCAGTAAACAATCTCAAAATACTATATCGGGTTTCTTCATATTATTCCTGTTCACGATTCCATTCAAAATGACAATAGCACCTACTTACCTACAATAGTTGAATAAGGTGATTCAAACGTGTTCTTTCTCGACTTCTGTTTGTGTTTCATTTTCATTTGAGACTGTATAAAAATGTAGTAAGTGTAAGTTGAAGATTGTTAAATAGGTAGTAAGTATTTAATCATGTTCCACAGGAAAAGGTTCGCGCCGCGCGATCAGCTATTATTTTTTGACAGACTCAAGATTGATAAATTAAGTTTCCGGAACCCGTGGACAGTGGCGATGAATGAAAAGGAAAAGGACGAATGGATGAAAGCTAAACCTTATTCGGAAATCCCAGGGCCGAAGCCTCTACCAATTCCCAAGTATGGAAACGTCTGGAGAGTTATTGCTAATGGTAATATTGAGTTAAGTAATTATATTATATTGGTAATGATTGCTACCAAATGACCACTAGTTGAGTATTCTTTTGACCAGGTTGAGTCATGATTGAGTCAACTCGGTTGACAGTATAATTAACTTATCAGTTTAATTTTTTTTCCTTCTTGCTCCACCATTAAAAACATTCTTTGGAAAGACGCGTTGCATGGTTTTGGTATACAAAACTTGAGCTGTAGAACATACTTCAATGTTTACCAGTCTTTAGAACACCTGATGCAATATTATTATGTTTGATTCTTCTCAATAAAACATGACCGGTTTTGTTTTTTGCAGGCTCAACTCATGGGCAAAAACTGATGATGAAATTGATTGAAGATTATGGGTCGATTGTGAGGTTCGCCGGATTCGGACATCGAGAGTTAGTCATCGTCAGCGACCCAAAAGACGTCGAAAAGGTGATCAGTATTTTTAAAACAATAAGAAATCTATTAAGTAATTAACAATAAGTTCTCTCCTTCAATAGTTTTTAGGTTTACAATACGGAATTTGTGGTTTAGTTACCTAAGACTTATCGACAGAAGTTAAAGTCGTCCAAAAAGATCCAAACATGTGGTAAAAATTTGATTATTAATTGATAACCGCGATGATGCTAACTTATATTTTATCCTGTACAGGTTTTTCGAACTGAAGGTCACTATCCCGTAAGAAAAGGCATGGACTCCATGGATTATTATCGAAGACATGTTAGGGCTGACGTTTACGGGGGAAATCCTGGATTGGGGACATCGTAAGAAAAATAATAATGAAAACGACTTTATTATACCTAGACGAAGCTCTTTCCCATACTTTTAGCAACTCGGCCAGTTTCACTGTACGGCTATACTTCATTTGTAGCTTTTTTTAACCATTTCTTTTTTTAGTCAAGGAGAACTGTGGCATGAAAACAGAGCTGTAGTCAATCAACATATTGTAAAACCGAAGAATGTTCAAATTTATAAAAGACCAAGCGAAGAAATATGCGACCAGTTAATTGATCGGTAATCAAATCAAATTTAATGAATTCATGCTTACATATCTTTAGGTAATTGATTACTTTTTGGTTTCAGAATGAAAACCATTCGAAACGAGAAAATGGAGATGCCGACGGACTTCAAGAACGAGCTATACAAATGGGCACTAGAATGCAAGTTAATTCATAATCACGCCATCACACAGTATGGGGCAAAATGTTATCGTAATTGAATAACTAATTTTAAATTTACAATTATTATTGTTTACTGAACATTTTGTGTTCTGGATATTTAAAAAACTACATTAAGCCTTGTGGGCGCAACGATTACGTCTAGTCCCACTACTGTTTGTCGGTTTATTAGATAAACGGGTCACAATATAATCATAGTCCACTGTTAATAATATGTAGGTATTCCACAAGCAATACATAACATACCTACTAAAATATAATAATAATTATCAACCACATTCGGCATTCATTAGTATGGTTTTGGTCACTTGAGCAAAGCATAGTCTCATTAACCGTGTTAGTACATAAATCATAGTAATAATCTGCTTTGATACTGCTCAATAATATCATAGCAAATAATGTTGCAGCTGTTGCGGCAATAGCACTGGACGCCAGGCTTGGATGTTTGGACCATGAGCTAGAGTTTGGAAGCGAGCCCCAGAAGATGATCGATGCTGTAGAAAATATGTTTACGCTTATGTTCGCCTTGGACTTAAAGCCATCTCTATGGAAAATGTACTCAACCGACAAATGGAACAAATTTGTTGAAGCTATGGACTTCATAACAAAGTACGATAATAAATTACAACAAGCAATGTAACCGCACCAGGGCAAATATGTACCGAAAAGACAGAAGGTTTCCTCCAGCTATTCGGGGGAGTGCTTTCCATTGAAGGGTGTTTACATCAGAAAACATATATAGATTCGTTTAATTTTTCGTTGAAAAATGTGTCTGCAAGCAGATATTACCATTAGAGGTGCACATTGTTCCGGGAATGTCCTTGTGCGTTTCCTTTACGTGAAGACACGTCCATGTATAGCTTACTAAATAAGAGTCAGTACCAGGAAAAATTACAACAAGCGTTGTCATTTTTCGGTTCGCAAAACATGCGCCCGTTTTGAGGAATAGACCCCTCTGATAAATTTCTTAATTTTATTTTAGCACCTCCGTAAAACACGTGACTCGCAAAAAAGAAGAAATCGAGCGAAGAATTGAAGATGATGATGAGGAGGGCAGAAGTATACTAGAACATATACTTCGGTCTTCAGGGGGAGAAAAGACGGCCGTTATTGTCACCATGGACCTCATCATAGCAGGTGTTGATACCGTAAGAGCAATGCCGCCAAACTAATCTTAAACTGTTCTTAAGCTAAACATAGAGCCGATAAAGGAAAATACGAAAACACGAGAAGCGTGTACGTTTATATAGCTTCCCACGGTAGCGAAAATTCGAGTGAATTTTCGTGCTTTTCGAAATCATGGATTTTCCCTATGGAAAATTCGCTTAAATTCCCGCTACCGTGATGACCCCTATCCCCTACCTACCCCTGATCATCACCCCTCCTCTTAAATAACCGTACTAAAATCATTGTGAATGGGAAAATCGGAAAAAGACTTCTTCAGAGTTGATTGTTTGCTTTCTGTCTATGTGTATTATAATTGCGATTATTTGTAGATATCGAATTCGCTGGCTAATGTGCTATATTTTTTGGCGATAACCCCTGCAGCTCAAGAATTGGTATATCAAGAATCAAAACGGCTGCTGCCAGGAGTAAGTGACCACCTGCCGGACGACTTTGAGTCATCTATTCCGTATCTCAAAGCATGCATCAAAGAAACCCACAGGTAATAGAAATTGTCAGATATTTGTATTATTTTTAATTTTTTTAAAATTATTTTACAAATGGTGATAGAAAATACATGGGCAATTTGAATAATAGGAAATTTAACTTTTTAGATTATCGGCAATTACTTTTGGAACTCAAAGAGCAGCCGGGCGAGACATAGTACTGAAAGGCTACAGAATCCCTGCAGGGGTAAGAAAGGTTTCCTCACCGTCGAATAGTCGATTACGCAAGGAGAAACTAGTACATAATCATTAAGGTGCAGGTTAGGAAGACTATTATCAATAGGCGAAAAAAATTATTTATTATAACTACCTATACAATCGATTTCGAAATTAAGTTTTAAATAAAGTAGTAAAGGTAGATACCATTTTAACTACTTTGATAATTTATTTTAATCTGCTACTCTCTTTCCTTGCTCATAAGTGTTGTATACGAATGACTTTTCAGGGAACAGTTTTCATTTCAGACACACGTGTTCTTATCAAACCAAACAATGTGCTGGGACGAGGGGAACTTTGGAAAGCCTCGGGAATTCCTACCGGCTCGTTGGCTAGTAG
>Ga0194135_10003159_pt1 | contig 10042 bp, 7 predicted proteins | sample LitLau_LLRF_2013_FD_134024 | JGI IMG/M metagenome (GOLD analysis project Ga0194135, IMG submission 134024) | Freshwater sediment microbial communities in response to fracking from North America - Little Laurel Run_MetaG_LLRF_2013 (version 2) | ecosystem: Environmental > Aquatic > Freshwater >... | reverse complement strand
ATTCCTGAAAGTCTTTTAGACTCATTATGAAACTCTATATATGTATGGTTAACTACAAGCTCAGTACTTACATTTCTGGATGATGGTGAGCAGCAGTTGCTCCTTGAGTTAAGAAGACAAATGATGAAACAGTGTGAATGAGAAGCCAAGAGTATAATGTATATAGTAAATACACGTTAATTAAGGGGAGACTTTTATGAGCGTTAATTATGACAAAAGTAATCACCAGTTCTTTCTAATAATTAATAATTAGTCTACTCCAGAACGAGCTCCTACCCATTCGGTGTAGATTATTCTTTTAGTGAAACCAGGGGTATAGAAATGGGTTTGACTTTATCGAGAGTACCTTTATGGAAGAAGCCATCAAAATCATAACTCCAAGCTGAATAAGAACAATCCAGTTTTCTGGTCTCCATGCTTGACGTCCTTTACTAATGTTGTAAATCCTTTTTCCAAAATCAAGCCAGAAGCCAATCAAATACAACAAATGAGAGTAGACTGGAGGTCCGTACTTCTGGAAGAAATTTTTCGGTCGATTTGGTAGAAACTGGTATGTAGGGAACAAGTCCAACTCGATATCCTTTTCAGGGGTAGCAAACAAAACAATTCAATCTTTATAAGCTACTGAACCTTCTGCATGCAATTCCTACACATTCACCACTGTAGTAGTACGGAATGTAATTACCCTCGCTTCAACTACTTTGACAGTCTTCATTTATCGTTATTACTATGCCAGATAGATTTCGAACTATTTATCATTTGTCATTTTGTCATTAATTATTTCACTACATTCGTTTTCTAGCCTTGGAGTGAACTCGCGATAATAAGTTGACATGTGTATAATACAAGAAATGCCTGTTTCCCATTGAATGATTGCAAAAGTAGGCTCATTTCATACTCCGAAAACTTACCATGGCGGTATTAGGGTACAAGTGATGACTCAAGGAGTGTGTAACCATCCACTCATATGAAGACAGTAATCCCAAATCATAATAATACTTTCTCCAATTGTCCTTCAAGTGGAAAAAGTTATGAGCTCCAATCAAGCACCAAGCGAGAAGGGTTCCAGAGAGAATCTTCAGTACAGTCGAATCCAGTCGGGTTCCCAAGAGTCCTAGTGAAAGGAAAGCGATCACCATTGAGTCTTGAACCACCAAGATTTCCCTCGTAGGCCCTGTTCCAACTTCCTGCAAATTCCAATAAGTAAGTGTATGTATGCCATAAAATTAATGTGTTGCATTAGATTCCACCCATATTTCAATTGGAGGCTTTTCCTGGTATGCACGATAGAGAGTAAGTGTATAGAACTACTTTTCTTTGGGAGAAAACTAGCTGAATAATAAGAATAGACCAAGCCTTTCTTTCTCAAATGCATTGAATGTTCAATGTGTGTGTGTGTGTGAAAGAGAAAGATATTATGATGATGATATTTATTACACTTCATGAGTCTTTTTGATACCTTCATTGGTACTTGGTGCTTTGTGCAGTGTAGAAAAGCTTGTATTAAATTGTCTCAGAAATAGTCCACAGACCTGCATAATTGGTTGAATACGTCTCTTTAATGTCTTGTAAAATCCGTTCTCCTTGAAAGTAAAGGGGGAGAATCGAGGGTGCTTAGCATCTTCAACAAAGTACTTGGCTATAGAGTGGCTTCCACTTTCGATACGTTGACCACGTGAGACGATTCAAATGCTTCTGTGATATCTGTCCCTTGGGTCATTTGAATCCAGTGAGAACCTCCTGGATGACTGGAGATGAACGAGGTCAGATCGTACAGCTTATCGTGTACCCGCCACAGGTTACCTATATCATCGTCCTTTCTTTTCCCTATACAGAAAATATACATCACTAACTGGTCGTAGTATAATGTACGTGAGTTTATCGGGGAATGTCTAGATATAGTGGAAATGGAAAGGTTGTTTCATTCATTTTTTACTCTGTCTCTTTTCCCTGAATGTTGAATGAATTGATCGTTTCTACAAATGTTCATTTGTCTCCAGATCACGTTTGATCCAGATATGTCAGTGTGCTAAGAAAGTTACCCCATATTTTTGCCTTTTGAACTTCTATACGTTAATATATGTGCCTCAAGCCTTTTAAACCTACCTGATAACCAATCATTTGCCGATTTAAAGTCTTCTCCGAATCCTGTAGGTGTCCGTGGGATTCCGGAATAACTTGAATGATATTGGGGGCCTTCACTAATCGAATCCTTTGGAGACATTCTTCTTAATTTCTTCAATCTGATGCAATTATATGTAATCGCTGTATTGGTCTACTACTTTAGAGCGAATCTCATTTGGCTGCTATTACTGCTGTTGTTTATATTTATGTTGTATGTGGATATGGGTATGCTTAATTTCACACTAGATCTTCAAAAAGTAAAAATACAGGTAGGATGTTCTGACTCTGAGGTAATCACGATGTGTGACTGTGTTTTATATATTCTGCTCACAGAAATGTATGGTCATTAGGGTAGATATGACCTCATCACATGCAAATGACACAAATTACATAGCATGGGGGCTACGAATGTAGTTTTAGAATTTTAAAGTAAGATAAGCATGCAAGCTGCGTATATCAGTTAGATGGTTAGTATCCTTAAAAGTAAAGTACATAAGTGATACGGATGGAATACGGAAAGTCATACAACCTTATATCCTTTGCCCATGCATCTATTTGTATTACTGTTCTCTTGTGTATTGAGATCTTATCAATCTTGTGGAAGAAGGCTTATTCATTCGTTCACAAGATGCAGCCTATCTATTTTGAATATGAAAGTACATACAGTGCTTTTACAAACACATTTAATCCGATAGAAAACAAGATAATCCTGTAATGTACCCATAAAATTAAGATGTTTGAAAGAATACACAAGTGTACTGCTGCAGTTTATGTGTATGTTTATTATATTTGTGTTATATTTTCCATATACATATAGTTTAATCTAATCTAACTATAATCGTACATATATTTTAAATACACTGTGTATGTAAGTATATTTTATTATTAAAAAACTAGGATTTAGAATATTTCCATAAATCCTAGTTAGAAGTATGACAAAAGTTCGTAAATATATTAGATGAACATTATTTATCAGAGATCCACCCACAGAGGACAATATTGTATTTCATATTTGATTAAATACAACACACATCTTACTCTAGACGTTTTCACAGAGAAGGCGTCAAATAAATGGCTTTCATCACTTTTTGCTCGGGAATTTAGCACACCATCCCGAACATGAGCTGTATTTTATATTAGTATTCGCTGTTTGGCAGTTGTGACAGCTTTTTGAACCTAATTGAATTTAATATAAATTTTTACATAATATTCCATCTGTTTTTGGCATTTTTGTCTGTATAATAATTTTAATGAGTTATATAGTAGCAAACAATTTACATTAAAGTTTCATTACATAACTACAGCTAAACAGCTATGCATACGTAATACGTATATTAATATATCTGAACATTTCATTTTATAATGAAGCAAGTATCTCCTTTTAATACGGATATAGTATTTATGGTTATATTGTATAAATTTCTGGTGATTTCGGTTTCCCACGTGTAGGAAAATTAAAGCACATTAAAATGGTTGGCGTTGATGAAAAGAGAAATTAAAATGAGTATCACAAATCACATCCTTGTTAAACATCATCGTGGTTGTGGTCATGGCTCGACACACTAAAGTAACTTTCATTGTTCAGCTCTCTAGAAGTCTGACACTGAGCCATGCAACCAGAAGCCTGATCTCATACAACATCGAAGAATTCCCGTGGATCTTTCTCGTCATCATCATCTTCAAAATAGTACTCATCGTCAAAGGCATAGTCGAAGCTTCGGATTCTGTAAGGAGGACCATAGGCTTCCAAGTCTCCGTCAATTTCGTCACCATCTGCGTTGATATCTTGGTGACTGCTGTGTCTACTAGGTCGGGCAAAGTACATACTATCTGAGAAGTGAACCCCAGGTACGTTGTAAATATCTTTGAGGTAATCCTTCACAGATTTCTCTGCTATTAATCTAAACACTGTTTTGAAGAGACAAATACCCATTCCAATTCCGAATGTCATTACTTGATCTGCCGTTGCTCCTGGTCTGATCAAATTAAATCCCAAGATGAAAAGCTCGATTGCCAGTGTAATTAGAAGGAAGTGTGATATGCAGATCCACACTTGACACTTGACACAAGCGTTCTCAACATTCTCGGCCTGAAATTCGATATAAAAATGGATTCAATTACATTTAAATCGAGCCCTGGAAAAGTTTAAACGATAACTTGTCTAATTTGTCTACTAAACTTTGTAAACTAACTAACCAAGTTGGTTCTCATTACACCTGTCTCCTCATTTTCTAACGTTGCATGATTCTCATTAAGAAATGAAAGAAAGATTCCTAAAGAGTTTTGGATGCAAATTCGTCCAAATGTAATTGTAACTTTAGTCCGTTCCCTACATCTGGGGAAATTACGTCTTTTGCCCACATCTGCTGTGGAGAAAATGGATGAAAAATAGAAATGGAGAAAGTAAAGGAAAGAAATCTGAAGAAGATCATCATGATGAGCTTTCTTGCTTTCACTAAAACTATTCTTCAGAGCTCAGAGCCTCCACTTTCCACTTTTTAAACTCTTTCCAACAAATTCCAACCGACTACTTCATTATTCCTTAATCTAGAACTGAATGAGTCTAGAAGATGCAAAAATATATTAGAGACGAAAATAGCCTGGACGAAAATGAAAAATATACATCTATCTATGCTGCTAGATGTGTGTATCTGTCTATACCGTCGACTTTAACCATGATAATTCTCAGCTTTGACGCAATGGATATAGAATGAATGCCATCGGTAGATATACATATAAAGGCAACCGTATTTCAAAACAGTTACGAAACTTAGAAAAAATTCATACCAAGTCTACGTTCCAAGTTCCAATTCAAATGAACTCGTCTTTTATATCCCCTTTAATGTTTTGTTGAAAGTAGGGACAGCGGTGGTGAATGAATACTTCACTCACACAATATATTATTACAAAGGAATTCGTCTGGTGTGCTGCGGTTTCTTCGTAATATTTTATGCGTGGGTGAAAAATGAAATGATGGAATACTCGCAATTCCCGAAAGATTTCTTTTTACACATTAACTTCCCAGAGGTTCTTTTGTGTGAATGATGAACATTCTAATTTCAAACTCAGCGATATGTAGGCCAAAGCCATGCTCTCGTCAATGAATTCACAATCAGAATTCAGGTCGTCGAATGATGGAAAGGACGAGAGAACTTTTTATACAAACAGAGAAACAAGGTTCATTATGAATTTCTGAAATTCTGACATCTGTAGTCTCCTTTATATTATTCCGTCTCAAATTGAACAATAAATTGTCTAATAAGCTATACGACATGGCATATATGTACACGAGTCAATGAAATCATATCTCTGTGTCATCTCTGGTTAACTATTTCGTAGAATAGAGAAAGTTGTACTTTCTTGAAGAAAGTTGGATATGAAGTCAATAAAAACGTCAGAGTTGTGAGCACAGAAGTATTTCTTACCCGTTTTGTCGAGGAGAGAAGAAGCAAGGCGATAAAAAATTGTGTAGTGTAGACTATACATATCGAAGAAAATAAAAACTCTGCGAATCCTCTCCCTGGAATATATTTAATTTGCAATTAGTTGAGTTGATTCATCTTCCAGGAAATTAAATATTCATACAAGCACAGGAAATGAATAGAAAAAGCCGAGGGCACACCGTTCACACAGGACAGAGAGGTCTTTTTCTTAGGAGAAATAAGAAGGAAGTGCAGAAATCTCCTTAGTGTGCCAAAGAACTAGTTTTTTATTGTCGCTTACACGGGAGCTCAACAAGATTTAAATGAAAAGTTATTGTTCTCGGGGTACACGAAGAAGAAGAAGAAGGAACCGCAGTTATTCATGAAAAAAGAAAGACCGACTTACATTTGCCTGGACTAAACGGAGGTCGAGTTACATCGTTGAGATCTGAGAAGATAAACTTGTATGCAAAGTAGGAAACCATAATGACTGCGATGAGCTGTAAAATAAAAGAAAGTAAGAATGAGTGAAAGTATTACATGGCAGGGAATGGTCGCGTCTCCTTTTCTCCCAAAAGGGCTTCAGGCTTTTAGCTTGATTGATTGAAAAACAAGTCCAAGTGAACTTTTCTACCGAATAATGAAAATTTATTAGCGTACTTTTTACACTTTCCTCCTAAAGCTATTGTTGCTAAATGTTAAAGGTAGCTCAAGACATGGACTATTAATTCTCGGTGAAAGAATCAAGTGACACTTTTTTAAGGCCCTTTATTATTAAAAGAGCTGGCGAAGAATTTCACTAGATGAAAGAAAAGCTACGATGCCTCGCTGCTGGCGACTATCAAGTTGTAAAGAGAAAGTTATTCCGCACAAAAGAATTTTAATTATCACCAGGTGAAGATATACAGTGGGCAAGTCAAGGCTTCCTTTAATACCACGGACTTAAAAAGTATAAATAGACGAAATGAAGTTCTTAATGTGTAAAATAACTTACCATATCAATGTAAGAGATGAATCGAACGTGTTTCCTATTTCGAAGACGGATGGCTTGATACTCCATATCGAAAAAGATGAATAAAGGAATTGTTGAAGTTGGTTGGACTGGAGCTTAAGCAGGTTGACAGGTTGACGTGACCGACGTAATCGGACACGATTCTTTCTCTTCGCACGTGACAGCTTGTCAGATTCTATAAAACCCTCAATTTCCCACTTTTTGGTTTGATAACTACTTTCACTCACTTTTCCCTCAAGTACTTAGTACTTTTTATCTTTCTCCGACTTATCTCCTTCAGTGACTCTTGAGATCACCAGACAACCTTCGTTCCTTGTATAACCTTGTCTGTCTCTCTACACTGCGGAACCTCACACTTACACGGCTTGAGAGATCCCTTGATTCTGAACCACTTGAAACTCGGGCAGATCCAAGTTACAGAAAATAGTCAATTCTCAAACCAAATCAACTCTGCTAATGTATTCTGAGTAATTCAATGGCTTATATGTCTACTTCTAGACTATCATCCAATGACTTTTATGCACTCAATACTTCCAAACACACATCCAAAAAACACTTTCTTTTCCAGTGTGTGTTCTATAAACTTTCGCCAATCATTCCAGGATTAAGTGAAGTACTGCCAAAGGTTGAAAATGAGAGCGGAGAGAAACAATTTCTGCCTTCAATTCGTTAGACTTCCACAAAAATACTCGAGACTCGAGAGATAAGCTTCTATATATAAAGTAACCTTTGGATTGAGAGAACATGAAAGTCACCAGAGAAAGAAAGAAAGTAGATGGACATTGAATGACATTACTTGCTCCGTTTACTTTTCTCTCTCCTTTCTTTTTTAACACTTTTTTCGAATCTTTCTCTCTCTTCTTCGATTTCTGTTCTTGTGTCCCAGTTGCTGTCTCTTTTTGGTAGATGCACAGCACACAAAGCGTCTTATTTTGGAGAAAGCTTCAACTCTCAATCTCTCAAGTTATTATGAATGTGTAGTAGACTACCTCGACATTGGCGCACTGCACTAAGGAAGTAGTCAGAAATCCATCAGAACTGGTGAACACACTTTGCACAAAATAGAATAACACCTGTCAAGTTCCTTCAGTCTGTGTCATCAATCTCTTGACTCAGAGCCGCATAAGAGAGATGAGACTTCCGATAGTCAAGTCGTTTCCTTTGCGGAATTCCAACTCTGATGCTTGCCCGATTATATGTATGTTGACTGGCAGTGACGATAGCCTTCTTCAACCATCATCTCCCTTCATACTATAGGACTTGGTAGTACTGCTGAGACTGCTGACACTGACTTGGTAGAAGCAGTCTTACACCCTTACCTTTCATCATTCCACGCATCGAAAACGGGAAGAGCCATTGGTACGAATCCTCTCAAGTAGATTGACAAGCGAGACAAGTGTAATCCGATTCAATCCTCTTTTGCAAAAGATGAAATCTTCCTTACTCATCCAATGGTGACTTGTGTGTCTCTCCACAAGTCTCTCACTAAAAGACCGCAGCGGATTTCGTCTTGCTGAGGGCAGCGATTGTGGTTATTAAAGTTCGTTAAAATGTATCACAACTTATCAGAAACATCCATTTCATAATTTCCCTTGTCCTGTTCACAGATCACGTAGTAAGTATACGTTGTAGTTTCCTCTTATTATTCTCTGGCAAGACCTTGCGTATAATAAATATATATGAGATGTATGAATTTCATACAAAGCCTGGAGAAAGTTATACATCCAATCTTTCTAATGTATTCTCTAATGGGGTGTATACACATACAAGTGAAGAGTTGGGCGATGAGATAGCATGCAGTCAGCAATCTAGCGCCTTACTTTCTCAAAATGTGGTTTATAACTTCTCAAAGGATTCACACAGGAAGAACAGGAAGAATTCAGTTCACAGTCCAAACATATACACACTTCCTAGTTCCAAGTTAACTTCTGCGTTTGCAGTGGTGGTGTGAAGTATAAAAATGTTTTCTCCAGTCTTCCTAATGAGCAGAGGAAATGGATGAATTGGAAAGTTTGTGTTGTTTCAAGTAAAGAGTAAAGTTGTGTGCGTATAAACTCAATCCTCTCGCATATAGTATACGGCAGTGTTACACAATAGCATACACAAATTCACCCACAAACCAAGACTAGAAAGTAGCCCTTCTATAAATTACATTGTTTTACAATAGACAGAAGTAGTTGTTGGCTCGCTGAGTACAATAAAACGAATCTTGTTCTCATCTTCAGATCTAATCATAGATCCACCTCTTATCTTCGTCTCTCGCAGTTCTACGAATTGCTCGTAAACAACTTCGAGTTCGAAATTGATTAAAACTCTTCGGGTATTTACCAACAAGATAGATACAGGAAGATTTTTTTGTGCTGCCTCCACTTTCTATTTTCAGTTTCGGGCTGTGTGTTTAATGTTTTTCACGAGAATAATCTCAACAAAACATGTATTTGAAATTCGTATAAACTTTGTACTTATTTTACTTTCTCAATTCTCACATTCGCTTTCACTGGTTGCCTTTGAGAAAGTTTTTCATCGCGTAGACTTTCAGGTTCACTCAAAAACACAGAAGGAGATGTAGTACAAGTATACAATTTACACAGTAGGATGAGACGTTGTTGAGAGCTGCGAGTCACTTCAGTTCTAGTTCTTCCTATTTCTGTTTTATGACCTTTCCGAACTATTCATTCATATCAATCCGGGTATGTGATGCCAGAAGGAAAGTATATTAGAGATCAGATACACACACACTTCGAGAGACTGGTGCAGAAGAAACCGTCTGTTTCTTTTATTTCATGACTTTCAAGTCCCCAGATGTTTAGTCTACAGTGAAGATACTGTGTTTCCTCCACAAAGCAATACTGATGGACAATAAGTTGAGCTGAACTACAATAGAGAGATGAAATGAAAGATCACACATCATGAGACTCGATACAGAATATAATAAAATATTATTGTGTTCGAAAAGAGAAAGCTGGTGCAAAAAGACTAGGAAGCCACATAAATTCAAAATCGAATAAGAAATGTCTTGAGAGAGATATTTGTACCTTTTGATAATAAAGAATAAAAATAGACGAAGAGAGCAGACTTTTTGACAATTCTAGAAGAAGCCAAAGGTAGGAAAAGTCGTCGAGAGTTGTGATCGTAGTGATTTCAATTTATAAAGAAGATGAGAATGCGTCTGTATGTATATCTTTCAGCAGGACGCGAGGTTATACGTAGGCAAGTGAAAGTGAGACAGGAAACCCGTAGAATTTAGTCAAGGAATTGAATCCAATCTAATCCCCCAAAATAGTCTGGTGTAGGTTTCTTATGAAATTGAATTGGTCTTCTTTTGTATTACGTATTCTCACAGTTCACCCGATATAATATACTTTGGTCTTGTGTTTAAAGGAGATTGTGTGTCTATTCCTTTATGACAGAAAGAAAGAGACAGCGTGGGGACAAAAAGAAAGTTTCCCTGATTGTTTGCAACAGAGGAGCGAGAGAGTACAGT
>Ga0194135_10003157_pt1 | contig 10043 bp, 8 predicted proteins | sample LitLau_LLRF_2013_FD_134024 | JGI IMG/M metagenome (GOLD analysis project Ga0194135, IMG submission 134024) | Freshwater sediment microbial communities in response to fracking from North America - Little Laurel Run_MetaG_LLRF_2013 (version 2) | ecosystem: Environmental > Aquatic > Freshwater >... | reverse complement strand
GAATTAAGAGTTATATTTATCCCATCCTAAAAAACATATACAGTATAAATTGTATCGCATGGACAATGTATCGCATGAACAATGTATGATTCAGGTCTACTTTACATGCTACAATTCTCAATATGAGCAATTCTCATAAGGAATTTTGATTTTTGAAAATGAAACGCAAAAGGAGCTTGGTATTTCTACATGCTATTAATACCTAAAAATGACTTTTCAAGTTTTACACAATGCTACTAACATTAGAAAATGCGTTTTCCAGTTCTATCATGCTATTAACACATGAAAATGCGCTTTCCAGTTATATCATGCTATTAACACATGAAAATGCATTTTCGAGTTCTACCATGTATTAACACATGAAAATGCGCTTGCCGGTTCTATCATGCTATTGATACATAAAGAGGCTTTTCCCAGTTCTACAATGCTATTAACACATGAACATGCATTTTCCAGTTGTGCTCTGTTATTAACATACGATATAACCTAGCCCGTGCTAACATTTAGAAGGAAACTTGAAAAAGCATTTATGGTATTGGCCAATTCCACGCATGCGCACAAATTATTTTTTTTAATGAATTTTAAGAAATTCCTTATGCAAGTTGAAATGAAGTTGGAAGGGGGTCAGAATTATTGAAATCATTAGTTCAACCACTCTATAATGTGTAGCCCAACCACTTGTTAGCTAATCAACAGCGGCCTGACCTCCCGCACAATGCCAAAATGACATTTTCCAGGAAGCAGGAATTTACCTTACAATTATTTTTATTGTTGAATGTTTTTCTTTAAGAATAAGTAATTGGTAACAAATATTTCACAATAACAAGAAAATAAATTATTCCAAATTTCCACAAATTCAGTTTTTAATACGCATGAGAAAATTGCTCCTCTAGGGATGCCTGGAAGCAGGAAGCTTTTCTGCTTCAGCCGTAGCACCGTAGTAGGTGACTTGGTGCTTCTGCAAAACAGAGCTTCCGCCGGATCCTTGGCATTCGCATTTCGGCGAAAGCGAACAGTTAAAATCTCAAATATTATCTTAATAATGAATTCATTATAATGTAGAATATATATAAGTCAAATCGACTTATGGCTAGATTATAACATTAAAAGAAGAGTTTTTAGTTAAAAGAACTCAAACAAGTAGTACAAATTGTTAAAAATTTTCCGTATTTTCCATCTTATATGCTAGGCCCCTCGATCTTCATTCGAATTCTCAAAGAGATGGACATGACAAGGTAAACTAAGGTCTTTTAATAATTTCCAGTATTTCGGTTGAATGACCGTTCCTTGGTTTTTGGGGACATACAAAATTTAAAAAAGTCGATTTGCAGAAAGAAGGATTCGATGTTTCAAAATTGTCTAACGTCCGCCTCCTCTCAAAAGGAAAGTATGTTCCTTTAGGTGAAAACTTTACAATCAATCATGTCCGGAGAAATAAGGGTTTGATGTTGCCAGGCAAAGCAGCTTTCTATTACCATCAATTAGCAAATAAAATTTCCCTGCACAGTACTATAGCGCTGTGATTTGTTTATAATTCAAACATTTGAGAAAAGTCAATTGAATATTTAGCTTTTATTTCAATTTGCGTCCATTTGGATACATTTTTGGAATAAAATTCTTATAATTTAGCTTTGTGTGTATCTGTAAAGAAGTGAAGCATATAACATTTAATCCGTCAAACATATGTTTGGTGAATAATTTAATGTTTTAAATTGCCGAAAGCTAAAAAACTTACCCACCTTCTTCCAAAACGGCTACGCTCAATTTACGCTCAATGTCCAAATTCAAAGATTCCGGAATCTGAAAGTAAAGAAAGTCTTGGTTAGCTCTTATTCGACATTGAAATTCATTGTTCATTGTGTCCTTTACAGTATTCATAAATCCTTGAACTGGATTTCCTTTAAATATGCGTTCTGCATTTTTCTACTACGCGTATCTTTTTGGAGTTGAAGTTTCGATTAAAACTTATTAACTCTTATTTTTATTTTTGGAGACCACGATGTTTCATGATTGAAAGTGAAACTAATTGTTGGGTGGAGGATGGTTCACAGGTTCACTGGAGTTCCCACTGATTTGCTCATTGCCAAATTTTTTTTACTGGCTGGAGTGAAAGAGACCCGATAATACTCTTCAGGAACTACAGCAAGTAAATATATCTTGAATTCTTGCTCAAGTTCAAGTTCAAATCTGATTTATTTAATCTGCCTCATTGACATCAACGTCACCAACCAAAAGTAACCTAATGGGGCGCAAGCTGATCTAACTGTCATCGAGCAGACTACTCACTAGGATTAGATTTAATGAGCGACAAGTAATGAAGATATTTGTGCTAATAAGTCTTAATAGTTAAACAACAAATGTAAAATGTGAAATTAGATAAAATGAACATTACGAAGAGCGTGTAGAGTCAGCCTGAGTCTTCCTTTGATTAGTGTTCCAGTGGGCATGAGTCTTGTTTTTAGCAGCGTTCCAGTTTTGATTAGTAGCGATGAGTGCTTGAGTCAAACTTCTCAGAATCGATCGTTGAATCCTTTCCCGTCGTGACAGATCTTCACTTAAAGTGAGGTGCCTACCTTTCAGGCGACATCGGGCCTTCCAGATTTCTAAGCGGTCAACTGCTTCGAGAAAGTGGATCCTCACTGGACGTGGACGATAGCCTGGTGGAGGCTTTAAGTCTCCAATCCTGGTTGCAATGATTTGCGTAGAGGAGATTTGTATCTTGAGCTTCCCAAATTGTTCGTGAGCCTTTCCAAGTTGTTTTCGGTCTCTGGAATTCCATATACAGCACAAGGTTGGAACTTGGGTCTGTGCTTTGAATCAGCTGCAACCTTTTGGAAATACTGGATATGTCATTCTTGAGATCCTTTGCTGCTGACTGTGCACAGGGGTGAGGACAAGGAGACCTCTTTTCGTTCAATTTTTCTTTCATTGAGTTGACTACGGTCGATTCCCCATTGTTGTCAAGATGGACATCTTGCAACGACTGCACATGATTTCCCATCTTATGCAAGACCGAGGTTATGTCTGACCCCAACCCCAATCCGATTCCACAGGGCAGTTACCAATAAATTTTAATAAATTGTTCATTTGATCAGTGAGAGTCTTATTGGAAGATTTGAGAGGATGAACATGTTGTAGCTCCAGAATGTTGCCCAGCGCTGTTTGTAACTGACTGTGAACATCTTTCACTGTAGGGGGCAGGATTGATTGAGTGAAGGTGGTTGCTAGAAAGGGCCGAATATTGTGAAAATTTTGGATTTGGCTCTTCTGGTCCTCGGTGAATTTGATTTGATTGGTGTGACCGTGAGGATCCAAATTTACGAAAGACGTCAGTGAGCTGAGCGAGTTGGTTTCGGAGATGTGACACAGTTGGTACTTTGGAGTGTAGGGACTTGAGGAAAAATCAGTGCGACATTTCTACTAGAAGGAGAGAAAGAACACATCTGCTCGTCTGTAATTTAATTCAATCAACAATAATCTGATTATTAATTCAATTAATTACATGTTCTCAAACCGAATGACAAGGACATAACGGCTGGAGTTACTAAATCCACAAGTAGTGGTAATTGCCTCTGACACTAAATGTCCTCAGTCTTCATTTTCAGTTTCATCAGAGTTTAATCAATCATGAACTGTTGCAAGGAAAAATTAAAGTCTATTGCACTGTGAGACCGAGCTGGAGGAGTTTAACGATATTTTCAGGAATCTACCTTTTTACAAAAGTGAGGATCAATTCAATTCAAGTCGGTTTATTTCTGTGTCTCATCTTATCATTACATTGAAGTATTGATCTTACTAAGGTCAGACACCTAAACTAAATAGATGTAAGGAGAAGGTGAAGGAAGCATAGGAAATAAAAGATTTAATAAAAAAGCCTATCAGTTAAATGTTTCCCAGAAGCCTCGCCTTTCACCTCATTCCGTAAAAAAGTATTTTCCCACGTGGCTGCCGTTACCGCACAAAATCTCGGTTTTTGTTGGGAGGTGCGGAGTGGATATAAACAATTTATCGCAATTTCTACAGATGACTATAAAGAATTTGTGAAATATCAGCTTCCGCAAAACATGAGCAATCAGTAATGCTTTTCATAAGTGGACTAAGAAATAAGAGAATTGATACATCTACTGTCACGACCCTGATAAAAGTTAATGGAACTCCATGGGAAGTGCGGTAGAATAAATAAATCTCTACTTTGTTCCATCTTGAGCTGATGAAAGACTTGGCATCTCCAACTTGATTTTTTCTTGCTTTAAATAACTTCGGAATTAACACAGTAAATTGGAACTAGCCACAGGGAGCAACATATAAAGCATATCTTCATTGCTGTGGGTGGTTATTGGTTTCTCTACTGCACCCAAGAAAAAACCCAACGGGATTTGCAATTCTTATCCGTAGGGTATTTTTTATTTTATTACCTCAAACCAGTTTGGAAGGGCGGAGACGTATAAATTTGATTGATCTGGTGCCACGTCTCCCTATTCCTCATTTCCAGTTTAAGCAGTATTTCCTGTGATGGATCGCATGGCAGCGACGAGTGTGCCAAATTGATAAGGAGCGCTCGCGGAGAATATTTAAATGATTTACAATTCCTAATTTTAGTTTGGGAATTACGCAACTTTAAATAATAAACTTGATAATAACAATAGTCAGACTCCGTGGTTTCTTACGAGTAATGGAAGGTAATCAAGACCTGAAATAAATTGGAATGTGTGAATCTTCTCTTGAATAAATTAAAAATGATTGATTTTGGCATGCTCTTATCAACAGAATCGATGTAATCAGCTTACCTATTTCTTTGAAACCATTGAGACTGAATTTAACTTGCTGATTTTCATCACCTCTGCCTCTGCTTAACGCCTGTCTAGCAGCATTGTATTTTGGTTATTGATAATGTCTTGGTTAGGCATAGCAAGAACAAATGGAAAACCCAATGGAATTATAGAACGCGTCTAGAATAATTTTCATTCCTATGGAATTGTCTCGTAATTTTTTCCTATTCCTATTCTGAAACCTAATTAATTAACTCCCAAACCGGAATTCAAGGACAGAGGAATGGGCAAGGTTTCGAAATCCGCATGTATAAATTAAGTGGCTACTCCGATAAGAGTCCTCCTCCTCGGTCTCCATTTCCATTTTAGCAGAATTTTACGAAACTAGAAATGTCACAAGACAAGATTAAAGCGTACACTGAGACCAAGCTGGAGGAGTTTCACGTTATTTTCAGGAATCTACCTTTTTACAAAAGTGAGGATCGCGGATACGTCAATTGCTGCTGTTTTTTGTTTCGCCGGAACTTCATTTCGCATTTGAGGATTTTTCTTTCGTTAGCAGATTTCATTTCATTGCAGAGTTTTGCAAGAAAACCCGTTTTACCGAACGGGCTGTTTTGGGCTTGTTGTTAATAATTTTCCAATTCAGCTTGCATTGTTAACAAAGAATGCTAAGCCGAAAATTACGGTCACATGTTCTTTTAGAAACAAGTTTGATGGAAGGGAACAATAGAAACACCTGTTTTCTTTCCAAGCTTCGTTTGTTTAAAATTGGTCAAAGAGGTCAAGGACGAGTTTGTTTCTGAAATTGACGTGGACAAACTTTTAGCTGATGATGCTGAGAAGACAAGGAAGGAAAATCCAAGATCCCCGGATGCCTTTGATTCTGGATCTGGATCTCCTGGTGAACACGTGACGAGTAATTACCCTATATTCCAAGAAATGACCCCGGTTTTTGCCTTTGGAATTGATTACCTATTAAACCCTTCAAAATGATGGAAGTCGTTGTATTCGACCGTATTTATTCCGTAGTGTTATCCTAAGCCAATCAGAATTGTGTGTGTGTTTTTTTAGTTGATTTTTAATGTTTAATAAAGATTTGCAAGCATACTAACCAATACCCTGGCAGTTTTCGTTTTTGCTTATTTTAATTTTATGTTTAAGCATGCAATATGTGGAATCGTCAGTTGCAGACGCTTTTGCTACCGAAAGCCGGAGTTTTCCTTCCAAAATGTGTCAACTTGATAATACACTGAGATTTCAAGCCAGAAATGAACTCGTTACGTGCAAGATTTTTTGTTATTGGAAAAAAGTCTCCCGAGCTTTGGTGGCCCTGTGGACGAAATGACAGCAAAGAACTACGACCGAATTATCTTTGAAGAGTGTTGTCATCAATGTAAAGCCACAAAACAGGTAATTATGGATTTCAATTTCCCCATCCGTTTCTCTTATAATTTACAAGCGCCACATATTCTCAAATTTCTTATTTTTGAAAATAGAAATAACACAAGATGTTTGAACGGTTACGGAAAGCAAGGCCAGAGTCTTTATGTCTTAGCTAACTAAGGGAGAAGGACAACATTAGTTAAGATCCTGAGAATAAGACTACATTTTCATAAAATTCAATTATCATGAGTAGGTGATCTTTCACTAGTTGTCTAAGGTCGGGGTTCATTGCGAAGTAATGGATGCATTAGGATTTCCACCTGAGAACTGATTGAGTAAATGCCGCCTTATGTGAGTAGGTTAGAAATGGAAGGACGAGAAGAATTTTGTTTCAAAAACTATATTCATGAAGTGTGACATGGATTTGGACCGCGGATTCCACGAGAACTAATCATCATCCATTCCACTGGAGTCGCCAATTTCACCTCCACTGAGAGAACTTGCATAGTCCGACATCCCATCATCATCAGAGAGTTCGTCTTGCCTTAATTCCGGACTGAATTCGTCCTTCAATTTCAGAATTCAAATCAATTTAAAAGGGTACAGCTGAAGGATATCTGCAACAATGTAAAGTAAAAACGGAATTCCAAAACTCAAGCTTACCGAGACAATTTTTCGAAGGTTAGGAAACTTCAGCCTCATTATCACTTGAAAAGAGTTGTCCGGCAAGGGAGTTTTAATTCCACCTTTGACTTCCGCTTCAAGAATCTCAAGTGCCGAGTTCCCAATAGTCAGAACTTCCACCTTTCTGTTTTGATCCAAGAGGCTGTCATAGAAATCCATCATATCCTATGGGAGGAAAAGGAATCAAAATAGTGTTTAGTTTCATCAAAGAAAGATTACTTTCATTTGAAGGGAGATTTTAGCTTACATTGTTGCTTGTGATCAGGGTGAGATCTCGGAGATGGCGGAATGAAATAGAAGTAAGATACGCCTGTGCTGAAACCCTTGGACAATTGATGATCCTCAACTTGGTCAGTCCTTAAAAACAGAATTGGAATTTCAAAACTATGTAATCCACTAAACGAAAGTTATTCTTCCTTACCTGCCAATGCTTGGATTCCTGGGTGACGGACTTCCCCAGCAGGATTCTTCCCAGTAATTCCAAGATCAGTTACTTCCTCACAATGGGAAAATCCAAACTCACGGAGCAGAGGCATGTTCGTGGAAATGTAACCAAGAATTTTATCGTTGAGAGCATTTGGACATTGGACCACGTCCAGAGTCGTCAGATTCTTAAATCTGCCTAAACTTTCCATTGTCAACTGTGGCGAGTCTCCATCGTCAGCAGGAGCTCCAACAAACTGTACATTTTCAATCCCATCTGAAATACGGAACTAATTAGAAACAGTTTGGTGCAATGTAAAGTAAGTTTTCAAAATAAAAGTTACCAGGAAGACAGGACAGAATGTCACGACACGTTCTACGCCCAGAAGGCATCAAACGGCGATTTTCGAAAACCGCTGCTTGGCTAATTTTCACTTCCCTCAATTTATAAAAACATTTTAAGAAATGAAAACCAAATGGTAACGGGACCACATCATCTTGTTCCATTTCTTCGTTAGGATTCAATTTCCAGTGGAGGCTGAACTTCTCGAGTAATGGAGCATGGTGAGAAAGTGGAGCCAAAAGTGATTGTCCAGAAGTTACCACCAAAGTGAACTTCATTTCCAAACTCTTGAGTGGTGGCTGTTTGGCAAGGAAAGACGAAACTTTTTCAATTTCGAATCCTTTTGCGTTGAATCGAAAATTTTGAAGATTTGGAAGAATGAGAGTATGAAAAGTCTCCGTGTCCCAGAGACAATGATCCACGTCCAAGGATTGAAGTGTCCTTTTGTGCTTTTGGATGAGCTTTGCGACGTGTTTCTCTACGGAATCTGAATCGTAGTAATCCAATAGTCCCTTGAAGGTGAAGGAAGCGAGTGTTAGTGGTATTCGGATAAGTATTTTCAACACATCATAGAAACATGGTTCCAAATCAATGTCATCGTGATCATCTTCCGCCCAGTTGTGGGGACGATGTACAATATGGAAAGAGTCAACATTCTTTAGATTCTCCTAGAAATATTTACAATCTGTTGATTAAAACCTAAACACGAATATGTAAAAGTGATGAAAAAGTAGCAAAATCTTTACCAGCTGATCCACGTGTTTTCTGACGTACTTTGGAGATGAATTTTCCAATACATTCAAAACCATTGTAAGTTCCTTGATCTTACTAGCTGCATTGATGACACCAACTAACTTCCGTGCGTTGTCAAGCGGCGATGTAGTGCTCAGAATCAGTGCTTCAGCACTGTGGAGAAGGGGCAGAACTGCTGAGGAAAATTCCTGTTCCGTCCAGCCTTCAAATTCAATGTCTACTTTCTTCCATGGGAATTCCGACGGATTGAAGATGATAAATGACCGATTTTGTTCATCAAATTCCACCTCCTTCTTGATTAGGATTGTACTGCGGCTGAGGAACTTGGAATCTTTGCGAATCATATGCATCAAGACGGAGTTGACCAATGTCAAGGTCTTGATTGTGCTATGATCCAGATGCGTAATCAGTGATGTTAGGAGCTGCTAAAAGAAAGTAAAAAGACGTACAACTAGGATTCATAAACTACTTAATCACAGTTAAGTAACTGTTTAGGCACGTTAAGTTACCACATGATTTCGAAAGATGTCGGACAATGATGGAGTGGGTTGTGTGACATCCTGCATATTGGCGTTACCAACATGTTCGACCTCCATCTAAAGCACAAGGGTTAATGAATAGATAAACCTCGAAACCATTCAAAAGCCAGGAATAGGATTGATTCAATTGCAAAGTTACCCTTAAAATGTAATAATTTTTTAAAATTAATTTAATCAGCTATCATCAGCTGGAATATTTTCTGAAATTCAACACAAATCAAAAGATAAGAGACAAATAGGATGGACTGCACCAGCATACAGAGTTGGGCAATGATATTCAGAATAAAGAAATTTGTTAACTTTACTTTTGACATTATTTCGATATTAATATAATTTTCCCTTTTACTAAAGGGGTAATTTAATATTTTTTCACCGGAAAAAGTAGAATTTCCAAGAATGGCGAGAAGTGAAACGCATTTTGGGACGTTTTTTTCTCTTGCAAAATGGAAATATTTTTTGTTTCGGAGAAAAATGTTCATTATGCTGCGGATGGCGGAATTTATTTTTTGAAGTATGAGTTCAAAACCTAAATAAATTTAAAATAGTCTTATTTGAGAACTTAAAATGTTGATAGAAATTAGCCGAACAAACATGATGTTTACCTGTATTTTCTCGTGTATGTCTCTGGCTGTCGCATTCAACAAAATTCGAATAAGAGGAGGGTTATACCACCGCCTCCTACATTGCAGTCTTCTCTCGCTTCTTCCTGCCCGCCCTTAGCACTCAAAAATGAGTTTGGAGAGAAGCGAGGAGTTGCCGCGAGAGGCGCCATAATTTACTACCAGCTCCACTTCTCCCTTGCACACAACAAAGCGAAAACGAGTTATTTTAAAAAAAATCGTAACTCGGCAACCAATCATCCAATCGCAAATCTGTAAAAGAGGATACACTCGCATTGAACAGCTACTGTTCTATGCGAAGATTGCATTTAAGTAGCTATTGTCCTTTGCTCGTAATCCTTCTCTGAATTTTTGCCTACTTTGCATCTGAAATCCTATGCTAGAAATCTGAAAAGTGGTGAATGTCCCCACCATGATTACGAGCAAAGGACAATAGCTACTTAAATGCAATCTTCGCATAGAACAGTAGCTGTTCAATGCGAGTGTATCCTCTTTTACAGATTTGCGATTGGATGATTGGTTGCCG
>Ga0194135_10003156_pt1 | contig 10044 bp, 7 predicted proteins | sample LitLau_LLRF_2013_FD_134024 | JGI IMG/M metagenome (GOLD analysis project Ga0194135, IMG submission 134024) | Freshwater sediment microbial communities in response to fracking from North America - Little Laurel Run_MetaG_LLRF_2013 (version 2) | ecosystem: Environmental > Aquatic > Freshwater >... | reverse complement strand
TTTGTAAGCTACTATGATGATGATTGTACAGCGAAATCACTCTCATTCAACAATGTATTATTTATTCTTAGGCCACGGCGTACACTTTCTAATTCTAAATCTTTTGTACAGTGATTGTTGTTGCACTTAATTAGAAGGAAAGTCCACACAGAGGAGGATGTGTAAGTACAGGATACAGAAGACATATGCAACAACTAGCGATGAAGCGAATCAACTGAATAAATTGAAATGTTGGCTTGTATTTTTAGTCTGAATAATTTCCTTACTTGACCATCGAGGACACATGTCTTGTATCAAAGTACAACAATGCAATTATTTGCATGGTGAACTTGTTAGTGAATGAATCACGCTCACATGTAATTGCGGTTGATGATGAGATGAGCCTGCATGTATGTGGTTTATGTACATGACTCATCTGTATATTTCTCATGGAGTACACGTTAGTTATACACGTTGCTTTTGTTAAAGTAAATACGAACCTTTAAGGTCTTCTAGTTTTGAATTCATTAATGACTCTATATAACAACAATGGTCCTGTATAACTTTTAATCACAGAGATATTGAAGGTATATTAATATTATATAATGTTTAACCTTGTAGCTGCACTATCGTGCATAGATACCTCTCGCTGATGATGATTGTTCTCACAATTTGCAGAAACTGCAGACGTATGTAATGATTTGGTGTGTAAAAAACTGGAATTCGTTGTTATGTTTCGAGTTTGTAAGGTAGAAGATGAGCTGATGAGTACTCAAAACTTCTTCCAAAATAAGCGGAGAATTTTGTTTTGCTGCAATATATTACGGAACGGATTGACTTTTACAGGAGATTATCACGTGAAGAATGATTTCATATATAATAATATCACAGTCCAAGCCACCTGGGTGGAAATGAAGACACCGTTTGTGAATTTGGACGTAGAGTTAGGTACAATGGAAGATAAATAGTTTTTATAGATTATTTTGCATAGCAAAGTCAAAACAGACGGAGGGAGTAAAAATCAATCGTTTGCTGCTAAACTATATACAACCATACAACGTGTGAGTATATTACTCTACGCCGGTCGGTTCACGAGGAAGGAAAACTTTCCTATTATATGGATAGTATACAGTCGTAAATTTATAATAAGCTCGAGTATATATATGTAAGAACTTAATCAAGTTGTTTGCTATTTAAGTAGAATAAATCAAAACTAGAACTTTGAAGTTTGGACAGACACACTTTGAACAGTTTGTTTACGTAATGTCTAAGCTTACATAATAGTACATAAGAATATGCAAGTCGTGGTTGAATTTAAGTCACAATTATTGTCACTTAGAATGGATGCAGCCACGAGATTCGTGATTGAAGTAATAAAATTTGACACAAAAACGTCTTCAAAGCATTTTAGTGTATTAGATTGGCCTTTAAGATAAATGTGTTTTAGTTTTGTGAGGTTTTAGAATTTAGAATGAGACTCATTGTCAGCACAGGTGTATAGATGATGGTTGAGGGAGCTTTTACATTCACAGAATTCACACACTTAGGAGATTCATGTACAGAAGAACACATTTGTGAGATAGGAAGAATGTAAAATTCTGCGTGTTTGTAAATTGTACAATTGTAGAACGTGGGCCTTTGCCTGCCAAACTGACCAAACCACATTTACCTAGGAGTAAACCAAGGTGAAGTGTAACTACTTTTAGGCTTGTGTGTTATATAATATAAGATATTATTATATCATAGATGAATACGTGGCCATGTATGTATATGGGATATATAGTATACCGTTTTATTAAATATGAATTCAAGAACGTATTTCTTAAAGAAGCGTAATTTAGTAGACCTCAAAAATGAAAGGTATCTCTCTTATTCTTGGTGTTAATTGGAGCTTATTCATACATAGCAGCTATGGATTATCAAAGAATATTTTATCTCGCTCTTATTTTGAACCTACAATGCTTTTACACTCCGATTTTACACAATGCAGATCCGATTAAACTTTTCGCCACAGCTTAATAGCCACAATTAGCTGTGCAATTGTACAACCGATTAAGATTGCAATTGTGGGATATATCTTAGGGTGGCTTAATGTCCATCCGCGTGTAATAATTGATCTCAAGGCATCTGTAGCCCACTTTAAAGGAATTAAATTAGTAAAATGTCTGATTGCTTCTGGGCTGCCTTCTTGTGGCCAGATAATACCTGTAAAGTCAGATTAATTGCATCTTAATTCATTTTCATAGAATGACTTCTTCTCTTACATTTTGACACATTAATAATGCCTTACCAATCAGAGGTAAATGAAAAAGATAAAAACCTAGTCCACAGATGATTACTTCCAATACGTCAGTGCAAATATAAGCCAAGAGGAGACCTGAATAGATTGGTTAATTATAAATATTAAGCTAGCTAATTATAAATATTTTATCGACAATGATAATAATAATTGTCAAAAAGAAAGAAGTACCAAGAGTTTGTCCATAGACTCCAGATAAAAAGAATATTGTTATTACAGAAGAGTGAAATCCTTTTACGTCAAGGTCATAACCGAGAAATGTATAGCACACGAAGTAAGTCAACAGAATTTGCATGAAGATTACATTAAGTCCTGTAATAACTATCGAAATTAAATTATAAGTCGAAGACACTCCAGCGACCATATTTCTGAACATTGTTCCATCGTTTCTTTCTGTATTGAGGAAAATGGCGAACAAGAGCATTGGACATCCGCAGAATAACCTACACAGGGATAAAAGAGTTTTTTTAGAATTGTGAAAGATTTTATTGTGCTATAAATAAATGGCATTTACGTAAGATAAGCTACTGAAGTGAGCTTTGCATTGCTGCCTGGATTTTCCTCATAAACGGGCTGTCGAAACTAAGAAAGAATTGAATGTTACTTAAGGTGCAACTACTTTTCTGATATTTTTTATTGTTTCTGTCTTCAATAACTCACATGTAAGGGGAGTTCTACAGCCCATTTCTTATCTTCAAGTCCACAGTTAACCAAGTTTTTAAATGCAACTTCCTGTATGCTCTCATACATAGTTCCAACTAAAATCCCCCCAACTAAAGCATCTGGACAGGTGAATAATTCACTTACTTAAACGTACCACAATGCAATTTACTTTAATTGTTCTTGTGCTAACTTGAGTAATCTAGGCGAAACGATATTTCCGAGTGAAGCAATGACTGATTATCAGGAAAGTTTCCAAACGCATATTTGTTTATGAGTGAGGACGAGTAGTTCTCTGGAAACTCAATGTACCCCCAAGACTTTCCTTCTTTTACTGACTCTAATGCTTCTTCTTGAGATTGCATAAAAACCTTTTAAGACATGTTAATTTCTTATTTGAATTAATTGCTTTGATATGAGTAATAGAGTACTTATTGAGTGTACTCACGGGGGTTACGATTGACTTGCTGATTTCCTGAATAAACGAGCAACTGAATTGACTACAGTTGCCTGATGTGTTGTTGATTTGTAAGCAGTTAGAGGGACTGTAATTACTTTCAGGATTTACAATGCTAAGCCTGAGATTTTTAGGTGGAACTCCAATTATTGAATTGATTAGGGATCCGTTAAATGCCGGCAAAAGAAGGCAGATCAAAACGAGCCTTTACAAATATAAAAAGCATTGAAGTATTTGTAAGATCAAATCGAATTAAATTGGAGACTTACAAAGGATTTCTCATGTAACTAATAAAATTTCGAATCAGTACAGCCTTCAGTTTTCTGTGAGTATTTTTATTCCCTCTGTAGAGGGCATTTGGGTGTGTTCTTGTGAAGCTTTTCGAAACAAAATCTGAGTCAAGTTTGGAATAACTAGTTGCCACAATTTCATCCAAATTAGTAGCAGACGAGAAAAATACAAAGCGATCTTCCTTGTCAGATTTGCTTGCATCTCTAAATAAACTCGTGACGATAGTTTCCAGAAATTGAGAGTTGTATTTCCTTAACAGAGCTTTTGGTGATTCTTCAAGTAGCATTCGTCCGTTTCTCATAATTCCTATCTTTAAGTTCAGTGCAGCATAATAGTTTAAGTATTATATAATCTTCCCAGAATAAAATAAAGTATTAAAAGCAATATATGTTACCATATGTGAATCCTTTGTTTCCTCGATGTAATGTGTGGTAATAATTACTGTACTTTTTAATTCCTGGACGTATCGGTGTAAATAATTCCATATCCTTGTACAAAAATAACGATTTATAGCCCAATTAAACTTCATGTACAGATGTGCAAAAACAAAGTATAACAATAATAATAATAAGACAACAAATACCTTTCTCGTAATAAAGGATCAACTCCCACAGTTGGTTCATCCAGAATTAACAACTTAGGCTCATGAAGGAGAGCAACAGCCAAGGAGACTCGTCTTTGCTGTCCACCACTTGTAGTTTTGGTAGAAATAATTTGTAATTTCTCAATTCGAAAGAGTGTGAGAAAACAAGGTATATGATTAATAATGGAACAACTTAAGGAAAACTATACCTTAAACTGGAGATTCTGGAGTCTTGTAATTTAGATAACTCTAATATACAACTTAATGATTCCACTTTATTGATAATGATGGATTCTGGTAATCCATATATTCTCCCGAAGTATAACAATATTTCTCGAATCGTGAAATTCGTGTAAAGAGAAATTCCCTGTGAGAAAGAGAGATGTGAAAATTAGATTCGAATCGGATAAGGATTGGATTCATTTAAATAGAAATCTAATTACTTGTGGCATGTACCCCACAGCAGGACCTGGAACTCCACATTCTGGACTACCTGGGATCTTTCCATAGACTTCAATGCTTCCATAGGTTGGACGGAGAATTCCAACAATCAGTGAAAGAGCTGTTGTTTTCCTGAAAATATATTTTTCAAGCGATATTTATAAATAGCTAATTTCGTAACAAGACAGAAATGATTCCAATAAGAGTTAATTTTACTTACCCACATCCACTCGCTCCAAGAAGACTATATCTAAATTACAGAAAAACACAAATAAAGACACACTTTATTTGTAGATTTACTTTATTGCTGAGGCGTTTCTTCTTACATGATTCCTGAAGAAACGCTCATGTTAAAATCTGTCAAAACAATACTGCGTCCATTGTTATACGACTTGTAAATGTTTTTGGCAGAGACGGCCAATGGTTTGCAGGACCACAGTTCGTCAGGAGATGTTACAAAGGTTTTCTGGGTTTCTTTCAGGTCCATTTGAAAAATGCTTTAGGGACCTACAGGAACTGGGTAATTATTACTGGGCTGAAGACTAAACGAGACTGAATAATATAAGGAAAGAATAATGTAATGAATCATGAAATAACAGATGAGATTAGTTTGCAATAATACATAATAAATTGCTGTTATACATTCAAAGTATTTTGCTTACATCGTGTGAATTCGCTACTGATTTTCCCATCATATAATAGTTCATAATAACTAACTAATTGTTTGAAGTTTTCTCGTTTGCCAAAATGGATTTTAAAGCCTTAATTTGATCTGGAATTTTCGAGCATGAGTCGTCAATAATGAAAGATATTTTTAGATTTATTGAAACAATTCTTTGTTGAGTTTATTTTACTGACTTTTTTACATAAATTTTACCATTGGATTGACTCTATAAAAAATATTTATTAATTCAAGATTGCGATTGTAATAAAATGAACATGTACGTCAACACTGTGCTGAGAATCTAGAATGCAATTACAATAAGAAGCTTATTAGTTACATCTTGTAAGCACAATTTATATTTAATAGGATTGTATAATGATTCGATTGGATACCGAGATAACGAGACTGTAAGTCATTGTGAATCTAAACGCCGTCAGTCCTAGTGGATTCCGGGAGAGCTCAAGAATTAAATCTGTCGGGTCTGTATCTGTTTTGAGATTAAGACGATTCTTCTTGACCATAAAAAGGTAGTTTTCCAATTCATGGAACTGAGAAAGTAATTATACTATAATTAAAATAATACCTACTACAGAATCTGTACTTTCTGTTGCTGAATTGTTAAAAATGTTCATTACATTTGAGTGAGCTTCAGCAGACAAACCCACCGAGATCCAATAGAGCACACACGACATTCCTGCTAATAATTGTTCGCTTGAATTCAAGTTCGGGGATGTAATCAGCTCGTGAAAGTATTTACTGAAGGACAAAATTCCATATAAGATTCCAAAGAGAAGTGTCGAAGAGTTAAAAGCATTCAAGTGATTTAATGTTTCTCTGGTCATGTTATAAGCTTGAACTACGTTGTAAAATGGCAATTGATTGGTAGCGCATTCCTGAATGTATCTCTTAAAATCTTTGCTCAAACGATATGAAAGCACAATTAGTACACAAAGTTGGACGAAACAAGAAGTTACTCTGTATGTACCATAACTTAAAAATACTTTTAAGCTTAAAGCACAAAGAGTTTCGAAGAATGAAACTTTATTAGCTTTGGAATCATTTTGGAAGAATTCGTTCAAAGATTTGATCGCGTTTATGAGCGCTGCCAAAATATAGCCCATATTGAATGACGAATAGAGTAAAGAGGTCAGCCAGGTCTGAAATCGAATCCCATAAAATTGTTTTATCATGAAATCTAATAGAATTTGATTACTTACCAAAACGTTAAAAGAATCCTTCCTATTTTTATGAAGCGAGAACAAATTATGAACAAGCATTTTATGATATTTTTCTTGTACAAATTTTGATGACATCCAAACCACATTTACAACTCCTACAGTTATTTGTATAGCAATAGTATACAGGCCAACAATAGTTGAAGTTCTCGGAGCTGAATTCGCTAGTTCAGATGGCATGAACAACCAGAGATATTGAGACAAAAGAAAGAAGGCGATGAAAGATACTTGGGTTATCCCGAAAATCATCTGCATAGAGATAAGTTTTATTTAAACGATCTACATTATTGTGAATTTGATTTGAAGGTACCTTGCGACCGATACTCGTATAGATTTGAAGCTTTCCATCGGAAGCAACATCAAGTTTGTCGGGTAGAGTGAACGTGTAGTATCCAACTGAATGGTATAATTTCAACAAATCGAATACATTTGACGAGAATTCTATATTCTGACCAGATATTGGCTGGATGTATAGTTGCTTCATTGCTGGTACTGATGGCAGTATTAGCGTTTAAAGCCAAAATAGTAGGTACAATAAGAAACTCCACTCCGGAGAAAGCGAAGAAAGTGAATGGGCTATGTTAATAATAAAGGGCAATCGATGTAAAGATGTGGCATATGCTTAGAATGTATTATCTTGATCTATCACCAAATAAGTAAAACACCTACAAACTAAACACACTTTTTACATTAAATATTCTATAAAAAGCTCTAGCGTAAAATGGAACTTTTGATAAGCATCCGAGATAGTCACAAGTCGTTACCAAAAGCCAAAACGTACTTTTAGTAATGGTTTTTCGTTTGTTTTCATAAATGAACATCATTATTTATTTTTATCAAAGATCTATCTCCACTTTTGTCCATTGTGCAAGCAACTTTCAAAATTCAACACATGAAAAGCTACAAAATCATTAAGCATTATGTAATCCTATTTGATCCATTAAATTACTGGACTTTTTGTGCATGGATTGGATAACTAATTGTAAGCTCTTTTAACCTATTATTATTACGTAGGCATTAGTTAATACTACGCTCACAAATCAAGGCAACAAACCCACAAATCGCTCCAGCAGGAATGAATCCAATTACAACATACAAACTTCCCAATTCTAATGGAACAGCATCTTCCTGTGGCTTCTCCATCTCTGCCAATTTATTATATATTTCACTTCCCTTTTCTTTCAATATTTTCTCCCTCCCCAATTTCTTAAACCCATGCCAAATTTCTTCTTCCCATTTCTTAACGATTCCCATACTCGCTGGAGTGTCACAAATTCTCGCAAAGCTATCCGAATAAATGGAATTCTCTTGGAATCCAATCGTCACGAATTTCCTTATAGCTGCATCTTTACTAAAAACCATAGGTTCACGTTGTGTACTAAGTGTCATTTCTCGTGTTGTTATTGCTCTCCCTTGAATCCAAGATACACAAGCTTGTTTCTGACTTAAAAATGCTTTTCTATAACACAACGCCCAATCTGTTTCTATCTTAAGTCTGTCTCGAATCTTCTTTACTGCTCTGACTTCACTCGTAGCCCAAAAATGTTTTTCAAGTTCTCCATAAACTGCAACAGACACAGCATAGTCTGTTCTGTCTGCGAGTTCATCAAATGTCGTTGGGATTGGATCTGGTTTGGGAAACATCAAGTGTGTCCTCAGTGTCGATTTATATCCAGTTCCCAGTACGGTACATGCCCATAAGAGGATTAGGGAGAAGTATCGAACTCCTTTTGGAATATCCTGGAGTCCTTGTTCCATTGACATGGCATAAGAAATGATCCATGTTGCATCAATTACTTGTCGTTTTAATTTGCATCCGTGTTTTATGTACATAACGATTCCTTGAACTATTCCAATCGCCACAAACATTACGCAAGTCCAAAACCATACTGAAGGGTCAAAGGGTAGTAGGAAGGCGTACCAATGTTTTGTCACAATAGGATTGGCTATTCCGAAGATCATGTCGATTGAAGTTGCAATAGGAGCTTAAACAAAATGGTTTAAATTATAATTTAATTTAATTTGAAACGCGTAATTTCCCTTTGGTTAACTCACCAACATCAGTTTGGGTCCAAAGAAGCTCAGAAGAAATAATGAGACCTGCATCATATCCAGAGTCTTCATAATGAACACGTCCGTATTGACCCGTCCAGGAATTATTGTGCTTATGAAAAGTTCCGTAATCCAACCCTTCGTATCGTACGTCTGCAGTGTAGTTAAATTTGGCAGCAGCTCCTGTAAATATTCTTAAGATTGTTCCATCAACAATCGCGTTTCCGTCTTTGTCTTCTCCAGATTTGAAGTTAAAAGGGGGTGTTTCTGGAGCAGAAGCTATTATGGTTCGACCACGGAGATTTTCGCCCATTGAAGGGGCTACGGGAGATTCCCAAATGGTTGGAATGCGAGTCATAGCTCCAGTGAATACCAAGGGATCAACCCAAATGCCTTCCAAATCGTCCACATCAATTACAATTTTTTTGCGAATCTTATTATTCAAGGTTGTGAGTAAGTGAATAGTTTGTTGATCGTCACTTTGAGATGATGACAAGAAAAGTACAAAGTCTCTTCTAGGATCCATTGAACGCCTCCAATTTACTTTGAAGCTTTCAATATCCTGAGGAGTCCTCACTTCCAATACAGTTATGAAATTGAAGAGACGGTACCTCGAGATTGAGTGATTTTTTCTCGCGTGTGAAGTCCAAAGCTCGATGGATTTATTTCCACTGTCTCTAACTATTGGAATCGAGTCGTAAGAAGTTGCCCAGTCTTCGAGAGAAGAAGTTAGTTCGTTGATAAGATTGTCGTTGGATAAAGAAGAGAGTCGGACTGTGTCACTAACATATGAGCGTTGTGCCAGGGCATAGTTTATGACTTCTGTAATTGTTTCCGGAAGGGAAGCAGGAGAAGCTATTTCTACAGTTAAAAGTTCTAAGATAATGATGGCAAAACTTACTAAATTTTTTGCTAACATATTTTGTAGCTATTGAGGTAAAACTAACAAGCTTTTGTGACAAGTTCTTTGCAATACATTGAATTATTCTGAAAAGGTTACAAAAAGGTTTGCAGTTAAGGACAGTCTCACAGTTTCAAACGATGCGTTTAGAAGTCTAATGTGGAGTTTGAATTGAGTCCAACGACCAGTCACGGCAATCCCATATTTTTATACTAAACTAGTTTCTTAATATTTGATTCGAAATGCTTTTACTAAGAATGATTAGATCATTGTGAATTTGGAAAACACGAAATTGGTGGATTTTTATTATTGAAATTTCAAAACTCAGCCATGAAACTTCTACGCAGTGAATAAATTTCAAATCTTATCTTAGAAGGACGAAAGGCACAAATTCCAAAATCCAATAACTCGATTTCATCTTCAAGCGAAGTAAAGGCGACTTCGTATAAGTTCATAGTAAATTATTACCTTTGTTGGTCAAA
>Ga0194135_10003155_pt1 | contig 10046 bp, 12 predicted proteins | sample LitLau_LLRF_2013_FD_134024 | JGI IMG/M metagenome (GOLD analysis project Ga0194135, IMG submission 134024) | Freshwater sediment microbial communities in response to fracking from North America - Little Laurel Run_MetaG_LLRF_2013 (version 2) | ecosystem: Environmental > Aquatic > Freshwater >... | reverse complement strand
TACAATATATATATACATATGTATATTAAGTAAAGAGAGAGAGATCAAATGAATTATACAATTGTTGTGATGTTGTGAATGAATACTTCTTGGCATTATTAAATGTAAGGCCACGATGTCATTTGCAGTCAAAGTTCGTCCTTTGGGGATAGTTTCTTATCTTTGATGGTTGAGGGAAATGCCCAGAACTGAGATGGAAATCCCCATGTGTCTCGTTCTCGTTTGACGAAGGCAGTGAAACTGCTGACACAGTTTCCGATGAAAAGGTTACTTTGTCCTAGAATTATGAGATCCACGTGAGGATCATTGAAGTCTAATTTAGCTACGGTTATGTCCATCCTCTTTAATGCTTCAGTTAGTTCAGTCAACAGGTGATTTCTATCCGATGCTACGAATACGGATGTGGCTCCAGTGTTCTTTATGGCACGCTTTAGTTGTTTTACTACTTCTGATGTTGGGGGATAGCACATTGACGTTGTAAGGCGTCCGTGTTCATGACGGTAGCCGAGACATTGTGGTGTAGAAAATAGATGTGACGGATGGCTGGTTTCTTTTTCATCCACTAACTCGCAAACTCGAGACTTGAGGAAAAATTAACACATTAGGAATGAAGGTCAGTAGTATAAACTAGTTAAATAGTGTAATGTGGTTTGGTTTTAATTGCTTTACCCAATCTGCACCGTTCCGCAAGTGAATTCCGATAAATGGACCTTTCGGTAAAGTCTTAATAAACTCTTTTGCTTTTTTAACGAGATCATCATTCCATCTTAAATACTTCTGGAGGTGGACATTTGCTTGTTCAACAGGAAATGCACTCGGAGGGCCCACAAACGCTAGAACTGCAATTAAATTAGAATTGAAGTGTCGAAGTCAGTTTTTTTGCAAACCAATATTCTCCGAAACATTTCTATGAATCTGACTAACTACCAAATCATGGGGAGATAATTAATCTGAACCACAAATAGGTACGCGTACTCACCAGGCCATTTATCTCCGGGATAATAATCGTTCCAACTTCTTTTACCACTCTTATAAGAACTAAGGTAGTGTAATTCAGGCCCAAATATCTCCGACCTAACAAAGTCTATTTTGAAGTTGTCCCAAAACGGTCCAAATGGGTTCCCATCCTTTGCGTCACATCCTTTGCCCTCAGTGCCCCTCACCATATAGCAAAATGCTGTTTCAACATAAAACACAAATAAAAATTTTAAACACCAATAACAAGTTGGTTTTGCAAGCGATTATCTCACCAACGCGTTTTTCAGGGGGCCAAACTGCCGGTGCCAAATGTGTCATGAAATCCTCCATTGTAATAACTCTGTGGAATTCTTGCAATGCAGAAACTTTGAAGTACCTATCAAAAGGCACTTGTATCTTAAACCCCAAAACAAAAATATCATGTCAATAATTTAGCGTAATAAATCTCATCTTAAATGGAAGAATTATTGTTGGAATTTGGAATTACAGAGCCAGTCTGGTAAGGAATGTATTCCACCCATGGAGGTAAAATTAACGTTCTATTGACTGCTTTCGCGAACGCCAAAGCCCCCAAGAATTGATCTGCTTGGTTTCCAAATCGTCCTAATACGAATAAATTCAGACATTACTAGCAAACAAATTCCTCTCCTACATAAAAGTATTTACAATTGTACACTTACCCATGCACGGACAGTATGCGACGTACCCATTGTGGTCAATTTGAAGGTCACCGTTGTCTCCTTGTTCCGCATAAGCCGCTTGAAGCAAAATGATACAAAAAACAGGAGCTAGTGAAGACTTTGTTAAAATTGTGACAAGCATCTTCGATTAAAACAAAACGAGAGGAATAAGACACGAAGAAATGTGAGTGAAACAAAGCCCGCCGCTCCTGCTACAACTTCTGAGACAATAACCTCTTGTTCTTCTGTGGCCACACTACAAAAAACCACTGACATGGCCTGTGCTTATGAACTGATGCAACTTCGTCGGAATCTACTTGACTTGTCTTGAATGATGATAAGTTAACTAATAGAAAGATGCCGACAAACTGTAAAGGAGTTCGAATGATTTCCACAAAACGAACCCTTCCATTTCAATAGGGAAATGCGAAAGGAAGATCTATGACATTGAATTCTACGCAGAGCTATGGAAGGAAGTACCAATTTTATTAATTACTTTATTTTCCACCGGATATTGTATATTATGTGTTCGATGAATACAATCAACACAAGCTGACATAAATGATCTTATATAGGAGTAAGTTTATAAACTCAGAACAATAAATCCGAACGATACCTTACAAAATATTATGACAAGATTTGTTGTCATTCATGGTTCATGAATTCATGACTCATGGCAATGATTAATAACTTCGTCCAAAAAGAGTGTACTTCTGAGCAGGAGTGGAGCATTTAGGATGAACACAAGGAGCTCCAGCTGCAAGTTCCTTGGGTTGCTTGAAGGGGATGCACAAGCTTTTAGCCCCCATAGCAGGAGCTCCAGGCTCCGATGGTTCATCACGTGCACTTTCCTTTTTAATAGTTTCTTCGCATTCGATTCTGCCGCAGAATGGAGCCATGATGATCTTTTTCTTGTCCAGGTCACTGCAAAATTGAGACCAGCTCTCGGTCACTACCAAGTGACTGTCTAGCTCGCTCTTAGCTCTGCAAGAAATTGAAAAATGGAGTTACATAGTCATTTTATTGTAATTTGGCTATCTGGTGACGACACATACTTGTTAAACATAGCATCGTGAATTCCATTGAGCATTGCAGTGATATCAGCCTCTAAGGTGGCTTTCTTCTGTGTCGTTTTCTCTCCATTATATCTTTTAACAGACACGTATTGGTTATCCTTCAGGTCTCTGGGTCCTATTTCGATCCGGATTGGCACACCTTTAAGTTCCCAATGATTAAACTTCCATCCTGGAGAGTAATTGTCGCGGAAGTCACCCTTTGCTCTCACGCCACTTTTAACTAATTTCTGCTCGTACGATTTGCACTCATCGAGAAGCGAATTTTTATCTTTATCAGACAATGAGGCTGTAATTCCACAAGGAATAATTACAACTTGTACAGCTGCAACTCTTGGAGGAATCACTAAGCCTTGATCATCCCCGTGGACCATTACCATTGCTCCTATAATTGAAGTTCAAGGTTATATATGAGAAACTAACGTAACTACATTCTATTTAGTAGTGTCAATCTTTATTTGCGTCAAATACTAACCGATTGTTCGAGTAGATAATCCCCATGAATTCTGATAAGCTCTTGCTTTCTCCTTGACACTTGGATCAGGATCTTCAAACTCAATGCCAAACATTTTTGAAAAGTTCTGGCCCAAGTGATGAGACGTAGCTCCCTAGTCAAATATTTTGAAATAAAGTGTCTTTTCTCGAAGCAATACAGACCAAGAATGGCAATGGTTTAGGTTTAGGGGAAATAGGTTACCTGTAATCCTCGACCGGATGCTGAGATAAATGCCTCCACTGTAGTGGTATAATCTCCACCAGGAAACTTCTCCTTTTCCGTCTTTCTTCCGGGGACAACAGGAATAGCAAGAAGGTGTGTGTACACTTTCTCATACAAATCTAATCACAACAGCGTTAAGTCAGTGATTTGATAATTCTTAACTAAAATTCATCTACGACAATTTAGATTGACATATAAACTATGAATACCTAGGATTTGGTATACTTCTTCCTCCGCTTCCTTGTAAGTTGCAAAGGCTGTGTGTCCTTCTTGCCAAAGGAATTCTCGTGTTCGAAGGAAAGGTTGAGGATGTTTAAATTCCCATCTCTACATATAAAATTAGAGACTAGTGAGAGCTTGAATTTCTAATTTCTGATTTTGTATTTTAGTCACTTACAACTACGTTGTTCCATTGATTTAGTTTTATGGGAAGGTCTCTGTGTGACTGTACCCACTTGGCAAACGATGGATACATGACAGTTTCGGATGTTGGTCGGATTGCAATAGGTTCTGCCAATTCCGTGTCTCCACTTCTAGTGACCCAAGCCACCTACAATAAGATTTCAAAAGCAAACACAAATTAATAACAATAAGATATTAAAATACTTATTTATAAGTAACAAGATAATCAATCAGACTAGGAAAAATTACCTCCGGAGCGAAGTCAGCAATATGGTCCTTCTCTTTTTGCAATGCAGATTGGCTTACGAACATTGGAAAGTAACAGTTCTGTACCCCCAATTTCTTGATTTCAGTATCGAACCACTCTTTAATAGCTTCCCAAATTGCATACGACCAGGGACGGAAAATATAGCATCCACTCACATCATAATACTCAATCATTTCACCTTTAGTAATGACCTAAAAAGAAGGTTTTATTTGAGTAAGTGTTTTTGGTTTAATATAACCCACTAAATGACTGACTTATCTTGCATACCTGTGAAAACCAGTCCGAAAGATTTTCCGACTTCTTACAATCGATGCCAAGTTTAGTTTGCTTCTTTCCGGAGGCATCTCCACTGTCTTTCGGGGGAGCAGCTGCAGCAGGTGGTTTGTTTTCTTTTTTAGAATCTTTCTTGCCTCCTCCACTGCTTCTTTGATTTCCTCCAGGTGGAGCATAATCTTCTCCAGTAGCTTCTTTGTATTGAGCTTTTAACTCCAGTAAGGATTTCACGGCTGCATCAATGTCTCCTTTTGCGGCTTTCGATTCTTTCAAGGTGCGAACTTTATTACCTTGTTCCTCAATTTTTGTTTTAATTTCAGCTCCAGAAGACATTTTGGTTGATGCTGGAATAGACTGCGCAGGAGGACTACTTGACGTAGGAACGTTGTTCCCTAGATAATTTTAAAACAGCTCCATAATTATACTAATCTATTAATTATTATAATTTTAATTCATTTAATGCAGATTAGTGGTACTATATACTAATTTTAAGTAAATAGTACCTTTAGGATCCCAATCCTTTCCAGCCACTGACTTGAACTCAGTTTTAACTGCAAGTAGTTTTTGAACTTCCTTGTCAATCACGTCCTTGGCAGACTTCTTAGCTTTTAAATCTCTAATTGTATCTCCAACCTTCTTTATATCTGCATCAATATCAGCAAGAGAACGGCTTCCACTTCCAGATCCTTTAGATTCTTCGACCTTGGGAACGTTGTTTCCTGTATAATTTTAAAAACAGATCTATTTTCAAAATATTCATATATCAGTTATAGTGTTAATTTCATATCATGCATTATAAACTTGTGATGTCTGATTAAAAGTGAAATAAACAAAGTATAATTATTATTTATTGTACTGCGTAAAATATTACCTTTGGGATCCCAATCCTTTCCTGCCACTGACTTAAACTCGGCTTTGGCTGCAAGTAGTTTCTGAACTTCTTTATCAATCACTTCCTTCGCAGATTTTTTGGCTTTCAAATCCCTTATAGTATCTCCGACTTTCTTTATATCTGCATCAATATCAGCAAGCGAACGGCCTCCACTACAAGATCCTTTAGATTCTTCGACCTGGGGAACGTTGTTTCCTACACAATTTATGAACAGTTTGATAAAAAGTTTAAAATTGTGATTCTCCATAGCACGAAATGCTAACATTGCTATAGGATGGTTGTTTCATTTACGGGATACGCGTAAATATTACCTTTAGGATCCCAATCCTTTCCAGCCACCGACTTGAACTCAGCTTTAGCAGCAAGTAGTTTTTGAACTTCTTTATCAATCACTTCCTTGGCAGACTTCTTAGCTTTTAAATCTCTAATAGTGTCTCCAACTTTCTTTATATCTGCATCAATATCAGCAAGCGAACGGCTTCCAGACCCTTTAGATTCTTCGACCTTGGGAACGTTGTTTCCTGAATAATTTTTTTAAAAAACAGCTCCATATTTAACCTATCCATTTATTAATTATTACAATGTTGATTTCATTTCATGAATTATATAAATCTATGATGTCTAATTAAAAGAGGGATAAACAGATGATTATTATTACACTATGTAGCATTATTATTATTACCTTTAGGATCCCAATCCTTTCCAGCCACCGACTTGAACTCAGCTTTAGCTGCAAGTAGTTTTTGAACTTCCTTATCAATCACTTCCTTGGCAGACTTCTTAGCTTTCAAATCTCTAATTGTATCTCCAACCTTCTTTATATCTGCATCAATATCAGCAAGAGAACGGCTTCCAGATTCTTTAGATTCTTCAGCTTTCTGTACAATTAAATCATTTAAACCATATTGAAAACTGAATAAAAAAGCGCAAGCCACGCAACACCTGTTGGTTTCTAGTCACACAGACCTGTCACTTTCATTTTGACAGTGGAAATGTGTGACCAGCTGTTATACCTGACTATATGTTCTTAAATCAAAATTCGAGTTTGAAAATCATAATCGTACGACTTTACACCTGGATTATTTGATACATAAATACTAACTACTCAACTAATTATTATGCCGGTAATTGAAAAATAATAATTACTTACAATCTCGGAAAACCATGTGGTACAAGATAGGTGAACTACACGAGTGTGCTAGCATTACAATGCTACACGAGTCTACCAAGATGTCCAACTATGCATAAGCACAGAGGCAATTGCCATCAACCCTGACTATTGCATGCCAGTGTGTACAGTTCAGCGACTGCCGGTTATTGCCTTCCCTATCATAATCTCTACAGCAGCAATGGCGAGATCCCTCGGGCTAAAGTTAAGTTGCATGCATACAGGTCTAGTATAAATGAAATGATGATCCACTCTTTGCTTTATAATTTGCGTATGTATGATAAAGACGCCGTCATCTAATCCCATGTAATGATAATACCACTTTTGATAAGCTTTGAAAATTGCTCAAATCGAACCTCACCTGAACCTGAGTCTTTCCTGGAATCTTGACTGTGGGATTTTCCTTAGTCTTTCCATCCGGGATGGCTAATAACACGACTGGCACTTCTTTGCTAGTATAGATACTGAAAATTGATAAGTCCATATTAAAGCAATGATAAAAATGACTATAGATGAGTCTCTGATGCATGATATATCATCAGATTGATTACCTTCTGGGCTTATAAGGAACATCGCAGATGAAGAAGCCTTTTCTTTGAAGTTGAATGATATCTCCCTTCTTCAGATTTTTCAGATCACCATCGCCGATCATCGACACTGTTACCTAAAATAATCAAAATGAAATGCATCGAATATGAAGTAGTTTAACTTAGAAATCTATTAGGAAGATATACCTTCGTATTTTCTCCGATAAAATTCTTGAAGTCTTCATCGGGGTTAAGAACAGGTTTAGAAATTATGTGGTCATAGAAGATAGCCTGAACTGGAGTATTAGGGAGCTTCTCTGAGTCAGCAAGCCAAGTCACTTTCAGCGTGTTCTTGTAATTTTTGTCATCCAAATTTAAAGTCGCTTCGATTCCACTATCACTGTTGATTTCACCGTCTTTTGTTAATGCCAGCTTTGTTATCATCAAGTTTCCGAGGTTGATGAAAGTAACATTTTCTCCGGCTTTGAAGAGCTTCGCGTCATCCGCTTCCACCCAAAGTACTTGGGAAATCGCTACATTTCTCATGCCAACTTCTGTATTTTTGGGGTGGGCTTGAACTTGTATTACTTTCTCCTCCACTTTACTTTTTATGTATACGGGGATGAGAGAGTCATTCATTAAGGCAGTGTGTCTTGGAGCGACAGGATCAATCACCTAAACAAAAAAAAGAGTTACAATTACAGTAAAACAAATCAGCGAATCGAAGATTCCTCTGAAAAATATACCTGTCTGTTAAAGGCCCAAATCTTATCCCATGACATAGTAACTACACTTCGAGAGGATCCTTGGGCCACAATAAATTGCTTAAGCCCTTCAACAGTCATTCCTCTCCGTAAAACTCCTCTTACGGTTGGAAAACGTGGATCATCCCTGAAAACATGAGGCATACATTTTAATACAGATAGTTTTAAAACAAAGCAGTTGAAATATATTTAATTAATGCAACTTGCCATCCATCAACGACTCCTTCATCTACAAACCAAGTTAGTTTTCTTTTCGATAAAACTGTATTGGTCAAATTGAGTCTAGAGTACTCATAAATAAATGGCTTTCTTAATCCCAGGGCATCAATAAACCAATAGTACTGCTCATCTCTGTCGTGATACTCCGTTGTCCTCAGGGCATGGGTTACTCCTTCAATGCTGTCAACAATGGGGCACGTGAAGTCATACGTGGGGTATACTCTGAAAATAATGAAACAAAGGATATAGGTTACAAAGCTTAAACTGTTAAGACATAAAACTAAAATAATTTATTGCTTACTTGTATTTGTCACCAGTACGAGGATGTGGCTCCGGCTTGCATCGATAAATAGTTGGATCTCGCATACATCCATTGGCTGAGTTCATGTCAATCTTAGCTCGAACGCAGCATTCTTGACCTTTCTTGGTTCCTTTTTTCATCTCTTCCCACATGCTCAAGTTCTTCTGGACGGCTGGAACAAAAATAAACATAATTGCTAGAGATTATGGCACAACTAATGGAGATTAAGTTATGTTGAATATTTGTTTTACAATTTGCTCGATTTTTGGATTCGACTTTATTGGAGCGTTCCTCCCTCATGGTATCTCCATCAGTGTCATCTACGTATGCTTTCCCCTCTTTTATTAGCTTTTCACACTGTTCGAGCATGAGGTCAAAGCTGTCTGAGGAGTAAGTAAATATGTCAGGTTTGATTCCCAACATTTCCACGTCTTCCAATATGACTTCCTCGAAATGTTCCTTCTCTTTCGCTGGATTTGTGTCATCAAACCTCAATATCAGTTTCCCTTGGAACATCTTTTGATAGTGTTGGTTTAACAATGCTGCTTTCGCATGCCCAATATGAAGATAACTAGATAGCAGAGTCAGAAACAGATTATGTTTTGTTTTTGTATTAACAAATGCTATAACTCATAACATTTAAAGATGAGTACCCAGATGCTTCAGGAGGAAATCTGACAACAACATTTCCAATTTCAGCTCCAGGAAGCTCTACAAACTTTCCTTCATCTTTTTTCTTGCCACCTTTGTCCCCACCACCAACTTCTTTGTCCCCACTTCCTCCCTTCTTAGCTCCTCCGCCAGTTCCACTGCCCCTTTTATTTCCACCTCCATCTCCGTGTTTATTGCCTCCAGCTTTATTCTCCTTGTTTTCTGAAGTATCAAGGCTCACAACTTGTCTTGGTTGTCCTGCTGCAGTCTTTAACAGTTTTTCGGCATCTTTCTTAGGAATAGTGTCCTTTACAACTTGCTCGATGAAATTGAAGTAGCGATTGACATTTTTCAAATTAGCCAACGAATCTTTGCACCCTTAAATACCAATCATACTACAATGAAACTCTACTGCCACAACACTGGCAAATTAAAAAAAAGTACCACCATACCTAACAGCCTGTCGAAAACCGCCAGATCAGCTATAGTCAAAGTATCAGCAACAAGGAAGGACCGATCAGCAAGCATCTCTTCCAAGTGACGTAAAGCTTCCTCAAAGTCCTCTGAAGCTAAATCTTCCTCTGCAAAGTCCATCCACATATCAACAGCAGATTTCTGTGACGGATCAGTCGTGTACAAATCTTTAGCAATCGATGCCAAAATCCTCAAAATCGTCCTTGTCGACGACGTGGAATTAGTTGACCACGAAGCTTTAGTTTGATTATCTCCCCATTTGAGTGAAACGTCCTTCCCTGCCAAGTGCGACGCAGTGTAGACCCCTTCACAGAAAATATATCCCACATAAGATTTATACTTAACTTTAAAATAAAGTTACGTGTTTGAATATTATAGATAACCAAAAATAATATTCCCTGATTATTACCGACAGAAGCACTTTTGGTGTCCATCTGTATCTCCAGCTTGCCCATGGTTAGGCGACTTTCAAAATCCCTACTCTTCAAGATGTCTTCAACAGATAAGTTGCCTTATCCCTCTCCTTAATGTCTTTGTAGTAATAGCAGAACAGCCGGCACGAACGAGCAGAACTAAAAATACCCAAGTGAGAATGACACCACAACACACGTTGTTCCAGCTCCGACTAATCAGCCGACGACACTCAAAGAGAGAGAAG
>Ga0194135_10003154_pt1 | contig 10047 bp, 2 predicted proteins | sample LitLau_LLRF_2013_FD_134024 | JGI IMG/M metagenome (GOLD analysis project Ga0194135, IMG submission 134024) | Freshwater sediment microbial communities in response to fracking from North America - Little Laurel Run_MetaG_LLRF_2013 (version 2) | ecosystem: Environmental > Aquatic > Freshwater >... | reverse complement strand
AGGCCCAAAACACGATTCCCCAATCGCCAGATACAAAGTCACTTGTCTGATACGGGCTCTTGTTTTGATCGAGTACCTTGAGTCTGACATCAATGTAACTGTTTTTCAAGAACGTATACTCTGGCTCTTATTAGAACGACCGTACGGAGATATATTTCTTCCCACTCTTATACAGGGTGAATCAGTGTGCCAAAAACATCGGGTGATAGAGGGTGATCATGTGATCATATTTTCTTAGTTGAACATTCCCGATTCTTCCTTATAAGGGAACCAGGTCCGGTTTAAGGCAAAAAATCGAGATTTTCTAGAGGCTCTAGAGATCTTAAACAATTCATCTTAAAGGAATGAAACGAATGTTTTTGGATAGGGAATAAAGGACGTTCTAACAGCTCGAAAAAATCACCTACTCTGATGATAGAACGTCCCCTATTCCCTATCCAAAAATGTTAGGATGCATTCCTCCACGATAAATCGTTGAAGATCTAGAACCTCTAGAAAATCTTGATTTTTTGCCTGAAACCGCCCCTGGCTCCCTTATAAGGAAGAATCGCGGAAAGTTCAACTAAGAAGAAATGATCACCTGTTGTTTTTGGCATGCTTACCAAGATTCACCCTGTATTGGTGTAAGCGAAGTGTTAAAAAATATTTTATTTTTAAAACGCCACAAGTTGTCTTTGACACTGCATCCCCAAATATATGAGAGTGAGAGAGAAAGGAGATACAGATTGTTCGAGTGCAAGTAAGATATCTCCGTACGGCCGTAGCCAGAGTATTGCCAACCGCGCGTCCATCACCGCAATATAGTCAAACTCTACCTTGTCTCGATCTAAACAAGTAGCCCTTCTTTTTCTCATTTTTACCATTAGGCTCCACTACAATTCATATTGATTTTATATTAAAGTCACACGCGTTTGTGAAACTTATTTCGTTCCTTTTCAGTTGCAAATCGATGGGGAAAATTCGAAAAAGGTAAAATCAGTGTTTTCATTCGGTGTTTGTCCCCTGGAAAATCTAATCATTCATAACGGGTGTACCTACTCATATGATTTTGCACAGTTTAATTCTTCTTTTGAATTCCACCCACGCCAGCCCCAAGCATTTATTTCCTATTCAAGTAAAATTTCTTTGTTATTGACAGGTTAGTTACCCCAATGTTTATTAATTTTTGAAGAGTTGAATTATAGAGGAATGTCCTCTTTGTTATAATTCTTAAGATAACGATGTTTCTCGAGAGGCACCGGAATTTCTTGTGGCTGAGAGGGCCAGAAACATTGAAGAGTATTCTTTTAATTACAGTACAGTGCAGTATTACACATACCGAGTTGTTTAAATATGACATACCAATGATCGTGTCTCAAAAAAAAAAAATTAGTAATTTTTTGTAGGCTATGTAGATTTAATCAGTCAAAACAAGGTCCCATTTTTCAAAGAAATCTTTCGAAAACTAGAAGCTCCAATATCCGTTTTTTTGAATTCGAAAGTCATTAATTTTATTACATATTAGTGTGGTAGACATTGGGGAGTGCAATATTTGGCAACTCAATCTAGGTACTTAATTGATTTTAATAAAGGTTCTTGAAATTAGGTTCTTACTGACAGAATTTTAAATGATGAATGTAAAACAAAAACAGTTTTCTTAAGAGCAGGTGAAAAAATGAACATTCATTTCTTTAAAAGTTAAGTTTAAGTTTTACCTTGGAACTTGGATAAAAAATATGCCATATAATGATATGTAGGAACTCTTGACTAATGTAATATTGGACTTACGATAAGCTTCCGCTTGAGTGTTATAAAGAGCTAAGACATGGTAGTTGTTAGTGCCTTGGACTAACGTAGGTATCTATCCTTTTGTAGGGAAAAAGCTCAAATGTCCATTTTGCGAGCGATTATACGGGTATGAGACGAATCTGCGGGCGCACATTCGGCAGCGACACCAGGGTATCCGCGTGCCCTGTCCCTTCTGCTCGCGCACCTTCACGCGCAACAACACCGTGCGGCGACATATTGCGCGTGAGCACAAGACCGAGATGAATATGAAGAATTTTCAGGCGAATCAGATCCATAACCACGCGCAGTAGGCCATGTGGGGCCGCACCTACCCTCTACTACCTCACTTACCTCATGTTTTTAGTTTTTAAGTCGACATAGAGTTATTTAATGAGAAACAGAGCACACTTTTATTCAACTGTTGATTATACACAACGCCATATTTATAGTATGCTATTTATGCAACGAACGACGCTAATGGCCTAAGGGTTCTGTGTTATTTTTATTTGGCGAAATGGCGACCCTGGTTCTGTAGAGACATTTTTATTTTTTCAGTCGTTGGAATGAGTTGTTAACAGATATCCAGATAATTTGCTATCTTATATCTGGCGACCAAGAAATAAATTTGAAGCTGTACAAGACGGGTAGTAACTGGCGTATCCGTTAAGAAAAAGCAATATTTTAATTAGGAGATTTTTTTCGGTGCGTCATTTGTATTTTAAAACGGCTTTCTGCAACCGGGTCGTCCTTTTGAGAAACCTTGGGCCATGCACTTCGTTATATAAACATGGTAAAACAATAGAAAATAGGTTTTTAGTTTACGGCAATGTACTGTAGTGCACTCTCCAAACAGTCAAGTGATATAATGAAATATGGTGCCTGCTCGACGATGCCTACACGGGGCACGTCGACTCAATCCTCCTTTCTCTGGCTTTCAAAATTAAAAATAATAGCAATTAAGGCAATTTGTTGGGCCTTCTCAAAATAATGTATCCTTAGCTAACGATGTTTCTTTGGAGGAATTTCCAACAGAGTGCCTTGATTGCTCTGTAAATTCTATCCGGGCCATACAAAATTTAAATTAACTCTATCTGTGTTAATGATATTTTGGGTGGTGTTCCTTCGCTTTAGTACCCGTATGTATGTATACTAGTCATTTCTTTGGAAGTGCATCAGGCTATCTCAGGTTTACTTTAGCAGGTCTCTGACGCATTGTATAATAGTTTTTATTTTTGAAATAGTTTATCAGTATAATATCCGTGTTTTGGCCTGGCAACCGGCCGGCACAGTTGTTGGTTACTCCCCACTTCGCCTAGTCAAACTCCTGTGTAGATAAGCCCATTTTACACTATTTTATTTATTTGTTCACCCATAAAAATGGTCCCCGGGTTAACAGTTAAAATTACCCACAGGGTCTTATAATTTTAATTTTTTATCCTTGGACCATGTTTAGCATTGCATTTTTTATTGACCACGCAGTCAGCTATACCATAAACACAAGACTTGTCTGTTATGCCCGATGGGCATACAGCACCCAGCATTACTAGTTAAGCCGTACATTATTTGCCATAGTTGATGGAAATCCGTTTTCCACCATTTTCCGTTTCACCAGAATACTTGAAACGCTTGTCTGTTGCATATGCCAATTTTTTATATTTATACAGTATATATTTATTATATTTATATGATAGGAATAGGACCAAAATGCTGACTGCGTCGGTTTCCAAGAGATGGCCGTGCCTCGATGTGTGCGCAAGCACTGGTCTTGCACGTACGCTGAGCGCACTGTCGTCTCAGTAGACAGATGAGATCTGAAAAACCCCCCCGGTGGCTTGGTTTTCCGAATCGTTATCCCGGTGCTTGAAGGAAAAACCAGGTCAGCTGCGTTTAGCTTATCATTGGAGATATTGATATCATTTTAATTTTATTTCACTCAATTCAACAACTCAGGTTTAAATGTACAATGCATATTCAGCCTATCAACTACCTCGTTTATTTTTGTACTGCATTTTTACAAGCGGATGCATTTGTAACTAACACTAAAACTGTTTTTTTTTAATTTGAGCAGTTCTCAGGTTCAAACGCACTAGTTTGCCCACTCTTTATTTTTAAGTATGTTTTATGGTACTTTGGATAGGTTCGTCCCCATGGATGTTTTAAATCCGATGAGAAGTCCGGATCGTGTGAATGTGAAGGGATTTTTAAAACGTGCTCCTTTTCCCTACTTCTATTACTCATTCATCCAGACTTGACGCAGTCGTTAGCTAAATTAATAATATTCTAGGTCATTCAGGTAATTAGGAAATTATTGTTCAAAATTTGATGGTAAATTATTAAACCGTATTGTGAATTTATAAATATTTTGTAAAGTATTTAAAAAATTTATAAGGGTGACGTCAAGCCTGGATCCAATAAATTTGCAATTAAATTAGGCAACGTCTCTGATGGCTCAACTTTTTGTTTTTAAGTTACCAAAAATGTTCGAAATTTGTAAAATTTAGTCTGTGATTTTGTGAATATATAGTTTGGGTTGGATTGGCACGAGTATCAGAGGCGTTGCGCCGCTTGGCACGTGGCGAAGACATTTCTTTTAAAAATCTTAATGGTTGTTATTGTTTTGGCTCTGTAAAATATTGATTGTTTTTTATTTTCTCTTTATAGTATCTCATGATACATGAATATCACGCGTGTTTTTGGTGTTTTCTGCGTTAGTATTTATTTTTACGCAGACCACGTTGATATATTGTAATATGAGGACTGCACTGTGGAAATAGGGAATAGGAAAATATTTTGTTTTCTTTTTAATGTGAGAGCGAATGAAAAGTAAATCTAGTGTTTGGCACTGGAAAGCGGCGGTGGTGCGTTGTGTGTGTCCCGAACCCCCTGGAAGCGACACCTTGTAGTGTGTAATAATAAATTAGTTCATGTTGTTGGTGTTTGATAAGTGTTGTGACCACGCTTTATGTTATCACGCTCTATTCTCAGGTGTTACAACCAACTTTATAGTACAAACAAATCTTCTAAATTGGTAATAAATGTTTCGATGAAATCAATAAAAAGTTTAGTACAAAATATCTATACAATAAAAATTATATATCTATATGAAACTGGGGTGGTGAAATGTTATTTTTTGGAAAAACAATTGTAATAATCCTCCAGTTAAATTTAGACTATTGACGGTTCTCAGGCGAGAAGTACAAATTTTTATCAAAAATACTGACTATTTTAGGAAATTAACTATTTTAATCAAATTTTGAGCGTTAACTATTTCTTAAGTGTAAAAATAATCTCAATTTAGATGTAAAGGAAATGTAGATTAAATAATTTGACGTATACTACATGTTCCTTACAGTTAGGGAACTTAAGCTACCTCAGTGTTATTCTTCTCTTCTATCTTTTAAGTATCACTTTTATGCTTAAAGCTGTCTTTTTTGAAAATTTCACCTTCTATATTTCTGTATTTGAATGCTTCCAGGGAGAGCCATATCCTGACAATAAATTTGGATGTTGGAGTACCTTATTCATAATTGTGGCACTCACATAATTCGTGGTAAATGTCAATGGCAATGGCAAAAGGTAATCTCTATAAGAATCAATGGTAGACGAACTACTGTGCAACGTTCTTCGTGGTAAAAGTTTAAATAAAATCGTGGTAATAAACTAGAATTTTACCACGCAGAACGTTGCACAGTAGCTCATCTACCATTGATTCGTATGGAGATTACCTTTTCGTCAATTGCATGGGCATTTCCCACGAATTAAGTGAGTACCCCTGTGTAATGTGTGGTGTGTCGAAAGTACAAAGTCGGAATCCCCTCCCTAACACCACACAAACACCTTTCCCTTGTCCCAACAGCGCACCGCCAAACAAAAATATTGTTAATTAATGCTTATTTAAAGTAAATTCATTATTTTTAGGTTTTAGTCGTGTAAAATACAATGCGACCCTGTTTTGTGAAAATTAATAGGTAGAGATAAAAACTCCCTTAAATTAGTTATATAAAACATGTGTTTGGAAGAAATCCCAATGTCTGTGAACAAGTACAAGTAAAATAACTATTCGCTGTGTTTTCAAAGCGTTTAGTATCTAGAAATTAGGTTAAGTATGTGAAATGATGTAAGAGGGTGAGCTAACCCGTCAGCACCGGCGGGTTTCTCCACAGCCCTTTTCTCCGAGTCCACGCCCCTCTTAAACGCTCTCCTTTTCTATTTGTCGACATCAAGTAGTACGGTTCACACACCAATAAGTAGTCAAATAAAAAAGCCATGGGCAAGGAATACAAGATGTCTGTCCCAATTTTATAAACTGGAGCTCTCGGCAGATCTTTACAAATGACCGCTAAGTATGGTAGGGTGTGCTTTCGGGGAGCTTTACAAATGGCTTCTCGGCTTCACTCTTCCCTATGATGCCCGCCATCTATGTATGTTCCTGGTCTAAGATAAAAGTAACCACAAAAATAAGAAAATATTCATAGGCAAACAATCACCCAATTGTAGGAATATTTGGCTAATATTAGTTTGTCTGCAATTTGAACAGAACCCATTAACTCGAGCACCAGAACTGCCGAATTCTCTTACAGGGTGCGATCTATTATAATCTTTGTTTGGCGGTTTTGGCGTTAAACATGGCGATTTGAGTGATGGGTGACTCGGAGACGAAGGCCGGGCAACGGACTACGGAGGGGCACGCTGACTGTATCTTAGTGCCCAGGTCCCCCCGACCCTCTGCTTCATTCTGTCTACCCAAGCAAAACAAAGCGGCCAACCACCACGTCCCCATTTTTCATGGGGATGTCGGTGGTTTGTTGGGCCTGACTGACTTGCGATTGTATCATCCTCCATGAAAAAAAACCTTTTTTGTTGTTGGAAGTAAGACCAGCAAGGAGTCATTTCCATTTCGCGGATTGAATAAACGTGATAAACAATCTTTCTCGGTGCTAACGCGATATTTGATCCGTTCCAAATTGCGGGGTTATATGCAATTAGTCAGTCATGCTCTCCTAGTACTTAGCCCCACCCCATGTTTTGTGTATTAAATCTCGGTATAAAAAAATTAGCAACAACTTGTTCATATTTCACATTGGACCACAGTTATTTCAAAAAAGAACCTTTCTTAGCGTAGATCAATGTTATTGTACTTGTAAGTACTAATTTACTGAAATTATTCCATATGGTTAACAAGTTGCTCATGTCATGTTATAATACTGTAAGTGATCATGACAATCCGTATTCTATTTTTCTGTACTGTTGGTCCCCCTGCTTCAAGTGGTACAAACTTATGTGCCCACACATTTTATACGCTGATTAATTACAACCAACTTGGTTTGATTTATAAAACATAATGAAGTAAGACTATTTGAAACATTCAGCTTTTACAATGTTTGCCGTTTTCACTTAAATAATGGTTTGTTGTTGTGATTGTGTTTGATGGAACTTAACGTAGACTTCCGAAATTTCGAACTAATAGCCGTAATGGCAATATTAGTTACAACGTTTAATTTCTGGAAGATCTGCGAGGAGGGGGCACTTATGTTGAATCAACTGTAATTATGCTGGCTGTTTTTTATTTAGTTGTACGTTTTTTTCAGACAGCATAGAATACAGTATGCCTGCTCTTTACGATGGATCCGAGAGGGCTTGAGTTGGCTTCTTATGGGAATTAACATGGGAAGTTGACTCCACCCTACGTGGATCCATCGGAAGGAACAGGTCTTACGGTTCAGGTGAACCCCTCAATTGTAACGATAATGGTAATTCTGATGTATTTGTGGTGGTTTGTTTTCTCTTTCGAAATAATCAAAATCAATGACGTAAATAGGTTAAAGTACATTAAGTTGTAGCAAAATTATTTGTTTTTAATGCATTTTGTTATAATTGTGGTCATTCAAGATTGATGTAGTAGACTCTAGCAGTAATTTTTGGAACTCAAAATCAGGTTTTCAGTTTATGTTTAACTATATAATAGACATGTCCATCCGGACACAACTGACTGTAAATCCTGTGCCAACGACGCAGGACGCAAGGCCTTAATAAATACAATAGTTTAATTCATAGCTTAGGCAGCGGTGTTTGTTTGCACACAAACGCCGTATTCACTCTGTTGCCCAATGCCCGTCAGCTGCCAGTATGGCTTAATGCAGTCGCCGGGGTCAGTGATAGCGTGTCTAAAATAAGACGTCGGCCAGGCTCCTCATACCACTGCTTCGCTATAGGCACTACTGAGAGTCTTTACTCTAACTCGCTTTCCACCTGGGTGAGGAAAACCGCCCAACTTTGGCGCCTACAATTTCTATTCTCAGCTTTCTGGTCGCAAAAGTGGTCAAATGCTAGGAATTAATGTTAAGCTTAGAGTATCGTACGCAGTGGTATGTTTAGGATCCGTATGACTTTTTCGGATGTTTTACACCAATAGGTCAAGATGACCTGCTGTACTGGTTGATGCGGGTACTCACTGTTACTTCACGTGTTGTAGTCCAGTTCTCATGGTAACCTCTGATTGTAAATGTGCCTATTATTATAGTCACACTTCGATCTATATGCATGCGGGGAAATTCAGAGAATACTTTGGGCACTTGATTATGACGCTACTCCGTTGCTACTATACGTTTCAATGAGATTCAGTTTTTTATGTCCAGCAGATTATTATTCTAATATACTAAATAAATTTGTTGCTAATATTCTGAATAATTTAATGATCGCCTATGGTTACCTTCCTGTACTTGCTCCTGGTGCATGATAAGTGGGTGAAATTGCCAAAGAAAATCATAGATATATTGTTATCAGATATCATATTCGACCAATTAGTCATAAAAAATTGTTAACTCCCTGTGTATTTCCCCCAAAAGGATAGATTTTAATACCTAGCTCCATTAAGTAAAATGATTTTAGTAAAAAGGTAAATATATCCGCAATTTCACATTGAAAAATTCAATTTGATAGTCAGCCGATTTCGATCAAAAACGGCCTAAAAACATCAAAAATTGCACGTAAAATTCTCAGAGGTGTGTAGTTTAGGCCCTAGTTGAGGTATCAAATATCGGAAAAAAGGTATGGTAGGTAAGTAATAAAGGTATAGGATGGCACCTAATACCAAATTTTGTGATAGGTAATCGGACTAACCGCTTATTGTAAAAATCTCTTTTTGGGACTCAGGAGACCTCAGGGATCTTGGAAATCACAAAAACTCAAAATCAATTGTTTGCACGATCATTATATTTATAATACTTTATTATAAAAAATATATTTTCACTATAAGTACTACGTAGGATATGAGTGAAAGGAACTTAGACGTAATGATGCCTATTACTCTGCCTATGACCAACACAAGCGAATTTCCCAAGTAGGTATACCTCTAAAGTAAACTAGGTACCTACCTACCTACTTTATGTAGGTTATACTTTGGTTTATAGGTCTATACCATCCCAGATTTTGTTTGAAATTCAGATAGAAGCATATCTTACATAATAAATTTTAATGCAATGATCATGCATTTGAATTTTAAAAATTGCAGGGAAAGTATTCAAATACGTTTGAAGTGATTGATTGCACGACAACACCGCATTTCTATGTATTTTTTCGTGTATTTTGAACAATGAACTTTTCAACGTGTGCACTACGGCTCTTGATCGTCCAAATAGCAGTCACGTAAAATGTTTTAAATTTCAAAATGGCAAAATGGCTTAAAGTAGGAAAAAACAAATGCTAAATATATTTTTATTGTAATATTTTGCAATAATTAAATGATGACTTGACATTTAAATGTAGAAAATGGAAAAAGCTAGGTAATATAAAGGTTTGGTCGTGTCTATTTTCAAACTATAGTTCATCGTAGACCTATAATAAAACACCAAAATCTTGTTCCAGGTTCTCTCTATTGATACTTGAACCAGGGGAAGTTTACTTTGAAGATTTTAGTTGCTCTAGGGTTGGAGTGAAGGAAGGCGGTAGTGGAAAATTAAAGTTATGTTCCAAATCTGTAATTTTTGAACCACATGATTATTCAATACCTCTTTATAAAATACTGCTTGTGAATTGTCCTGTTATTAAAGAAGAGAATGGCTGCCTCTATGTAGAATGCAAGCAACACGCTCAGTTAATGAAAGGTAAAAAACTTATTTATTATGTAGATGTCGCAGGAATCCTCATAATAGGGGAATGAGGGCCTAAACGACCAACTTCCCATCAACTCTAACTTCCCATCAAGTGGCAGAGACTAGATTGTCCAATCAACGATCCGGACGCCATATTGCAAATAATGTTTTTTGGACGCCATATTAGCGT
>Ga0194135_10003153_pt1 | contig 10048 bp, 6 predicted proteins | sample LitLau_LLRF_2013_FD_134024 | JGI IMG/M metagenome (GOLD analysis project Ga0194135, IMG submission 134024) | Freshwater sediment microbial communities in response to fracking from North America - Little Laurel Run_MetaG_LLRF_2013 (version 2) | ecosystem: Environmental > Aquatic > Freshwater >... | reverse complement strand
AATCTGTATAAAATTATAATCAGTGAGCAAGTGCTGATAACATTTTTATTATCTTATGTAGGTGGGTGTGGTGTGGATCAGGGTGACTTCATAAGACACATTTTGATTTACTTCAGTTTAATTAATCGAGGTTTCAACGTTGCATTACTATACGTGTAACGGGTAAGCAATTTTATTGTGTATATGTATTATCATTAATATTAAGCACGAATGAGCTATGTAAGGGTGTATGTTTGAAGGAGGTGTCGCTTTTTGGAATTTTTTATTCAAGAGAATAATTTATTGATGGGATCTGGAGATGACTGTTGTCACTTCCACTTAGGTCTTCTGTGACTGTGAGACGTACTAACTTTTGGAGAAGCATTTTCCTGTACTACATCAATTTTCATTAGTCGTAATAATACTCACTTCTGCTGAGGAAAGTTAGCTGGAAACGATAGAACAATTATTGAATACCTGGGAACACTTGAAGTTTTTTTGTGTTTTAGTTTGAAGGTACATGATGCTTAGCTATGAATTCAAATGCCAGGGTGTCACTGTCACTTGCCTTGATGCTGTGAACTGTGACTGTAATTTTTGTGTTTGGCAAAAGAGTTGAAATGCCAACAGCGGCAGGCTTTGATGAATGTAAATGTCACATAAGGAAAGTAACGAGTTTTGTAACGGAATATGCAATGTTGTGGAGCGTAAGGAAAGGAGCAAATAGTGAAAGCCTATGTATATTGCATCTGTCTTAACTTCAAAAGAAATGGGCGATTGCTCAAGCTGGAAACATCATCTTCCTGGGATTTCGTATAATTATAAGCTTAACTGGGAAATGTACTACAAAGAGCTGACAAGAAGAACAGAAGATCTGTTGAATCTTGAATGTTAAAGGTCACGGCCTCCTAAAAGCTGTATAATTACTACTGTTTATGTTTGCTTTAGTTGTTGGGGCATAATGTATGAATCTAACCATCAGTCTTCAGTCAGATTAAGTATAGGGTACGAGTCGGCTTTCATATTTGATCACATGCATTGCATGAAAATAGTACCTATAGTGGTCCACATAATATCTTGTCTGTTCAGTGTCTGATTTGCCTGTTTGTGAAGGAGATTTTTGGTGCCCAGAATCAATGAATTTTGGTTTGAGATATTCTCCAGTCACATTAGTCGCAACCAGACTCTTGTTGGTGGAAAGAAAGAGTTCTCCTGTATGCTCTTCCATTATTCTTGACAGCTTCAATCGACAGAGTTGTTGGAAAAGAATGAGTTCTACTTCTGGAACCAAGCCCCGTGTCTTTGTGAGTCGGCCAGATATTCCTAAGCCTGCGTTGGATCTACTACAAGAGAGGTTCAGATACTATTACCTGTTGTTTTATTGTGCTTTCTGTTCCTATTTGACTTTCCGAGTAGTTCTAGTAGAGCTCTAACTTTTGGTTGAACTAGATGCGATTTAATAATGTGGACTAAGCCTGAGCCGGTCTCAAGAGACTTCATGCTCCAAAATGTCAAAGGAGTTGATGGGATATACTGTTTGATCACTGACAAGATTGATGCTGAGCTGTTAGATGCTGCAGGTTTTATTTCTATTGATTTACTGTCAAGCGTCTTTATTTTATTATTTCATTCGCTTTCTCTTGTGTATTGTACAGGGCCTCAGCTGAAAGTAGTAGGGACAATGTCTGTAGGGGTTGACCATGTAGATATGACGGAAATAAAAAGTCGGGGGATTCGATTAGGATATACTCCGAATGTTCTAACTGACGCAACTGCAGAAACTACGATAATATGCTTGTTGGCAGCTGCAAGAAGAGTTTTCGAAGCTCATGAGGAACTTATAAAGTAATAACACTACTTCTGTGTTTGTGTATTATTCTGACTTTACATCGTTCTTCTATTGTCTGAAAATAGTGGAGGTTGGGCTAAAAGCGCTTGGGGTCCGCTATACCTTTGTGGACAAGGATTAAGTGGATCTACAGTGGGAATATACGGAATGGGTAGGATTGGACAGGCAGTGATGGAGAGATTAAAAGCATTTCAAGTTGCGAAATTTGTGTACAGTGGAAGGACAAAAAAGGAAAATGGTTGGTTTTCCCATTCAGAAGTTTCTTTAAGCTGGTCTGACAGAGCGATGTTATAAATTATATTATCTGTAGTTAAAGATGCAGAATTCGTGGATTTTGAGACATTATGCAAAGAATCAGATTTCATAATTGTGACCTGTGCATTGACTCCCGACACGAAAGAAATATTTAACGATAAGGCATTTTCTCTTATGAAGTCAAATTGTGTTTTCGTCAATTCAAGCCGAGGAGGTTGTCTATTCGATCATTCAATTTCTCTTCGTTTCTCCTAAATTTTTGTATCTTTTAATGACCGTATACTTTTCTTACAAAACATAGGAACGGTACAACAGGATGCATTGATTAATGCTCTGAAAACTAACAAAATTTACGCCGCCGGGTTAGACGTAATGACTCCTGAGCCTCTTCCACCAGATCACGAGCTTACGAAATTGAAAAACTGTGGTAAAATTCCCAATAGTATTTCGGTGATAATGCTTGCTCTGGTATTGTAGTAGTAACTAACGCGAAAAATAAACTCCTTCTAGTGATATTGCCCCACATAGGAAGTGCGACCATTCAAGCTAGAACTGCGATGGCTACGCTAACTTCCAGAAATATAATAGCTGCTTTGGATGGATTACCCCTTCCTGCGAGCCTAAACTGAAATAGAACTTTTCATTCTGTAGAAGGGTTATTATTTTGTTGTAGAATCTTGATGATCTTGATTTTGGCTTATGAAAAAATAAACATTATTCCATTATTGCATTCATTTTGTGTCGGTTTGATGTGCATGATGAATTATTCTAGATGAATTTTAGGTGTTTGCTAATATGCTCATAAATGTATAAATATACGTACTGCAGAGCACTGATTTCTAATTGTGAGCTGGAAAAGTTATTGTCATCCGAGATAGTAAGAGATAAAAAACATCGTTACATTTCACTTGCATTTAGCATGAAAGAACAATATACTTTCCTATCATTTATAGTTAGGGTAATAATTCCTTCAAGTATTGAAGCAGTCGTAAAATAAACCGATATTATAATATACCTAATGGATTTCCCGAAATTGTAATATGATAGCTTTTCAATGGCAGTTCTTTGACCAACTTCATTACTATATTGATTACAGTAAGATATGATTCTATTACCATATTATATGGTCTTCGTATAAAATTACATCTCAACGATCTTAAATAGCTGCAAGCTGCAACTGGCAGAGTAGCCAAACTCATGATGGATTCTATATAACTTCTGACTCAATAAAAATATCTGCAGATGTACCTTCTTGCACTTTACATCATATTATGCCAACTAATACCAAGCCAGGTAGAACAACAGAACTCCCATGGTAGTACGCTTCATTTCGCAAAGAAAGTTTGTGGTGATACATTATTTTCTTAACGCATCATCAATTTACAAAATTGCTTTTATAGATTTTCATAAGTGGAGTTGCTCTCGAACTCACAACTGCATGCTAAAATGCCGCATGTGTAAGTAGAGAGCAGTAACAAGTTAAACATAAACAGCAAACTCTCTAATAATCAGAATGAGCAGGACAATTTTAACTTCTAGACATTCAACTCTCCTTCACGTTTCTCCAAGATGAATCTGTAAAATCTATTATTCTACAATAGTATTACAGCATTAGATTGATTGAAGCTTAAATCGCCATCCAGGTTTCTATATCTATCTCTTTCAAGGACGCACGTAGCACATTCAAGCTGTAGTGTGACTTCTTAAGTGTTCTGCACCGTCGTTAATTCTTCGTAAATGTTGCACATAAAGTTGATTGTCTTCTTTGTAGTTATATTATGACTAGGTTTATATAGCATCGCCACTATTAGGTGATTTGAAAAAAGGTTCACGTTCGGGAAACAATTATTTGTGTGAATACTAAATTAGCAACTATTCCAAGTAATATAATAATTGGCAATGATGACTTCTTAGATACGCCACCAGTAGCACTGACACATTGAAGTTGATCTCGACTCAGCACATAGCCAGGTTTACACCGGCATACACCAACAGTTTCTGGACTTTCTCGTTTCTTATTTTCACTGTTCTTTTGGGGTACTAGAATACAATCTGCTGTAGTGTGGCACTTTACATGATACGGGTACTTTTCTAGCAGTCCAGGGCTTGTGATTGGATCCACATAAGCGCAATTATGGTTTGGCTATTAAAGACACAATAATAATCAGTTTAGGTCGTTTACAGCACGATTTGATTACTAGTCAATGGAATGGCAAACTCACCTTTTTACGACACTCTCCACTGGCTGCATCATAGCTCTGATGAGTTCCTATTTTACACCCGCACAAGAGTCCTTGCTGGTAGGTTTGACAAAATATTCCTTTGCTTTGATCACATTCTTCATGAGGAAGAAGAAATCCTTCAGCTGAAGGTAGTTTGCATGTTTTTCCCCAAGGAATGAATTTGATTTCTTGATCTGACGAAGTTGCACTGACATTCGCAAACCAATTTGAATCCGATGAAAAAATTGCGAGTAAAATTGATGAAACCAACACAGTGTAATATAAATCCAGAATTTTGTCAGCCATAGTGAACATATTGAGAATTTTATATAAGGAAAAAACCCTGATGAGCTTGGGTAAATAATGTAAATATCCGGTACAATGACGAATCACAAAATGACTGTCAACTTCCTTCAAATCACTTTGACAGTTTGAGTTTGACCTGATTAGTCAAAACACTTGTTAAGGTGTGCGTGGATTACGTAAGTTGTGCATAATTGCATGTACAATCCTAAATCCTAATTGCAATCACTAATTACATCTTTGTTTCCTTCTGAGTGAGCGTATCTTGCCAGACTAAAACTAACGTATTGAACGGAGCTTATTATTATTATTTTTGATTTTGTAATATTCAGAGGAGTATGGCAGAAGTTGGTAAATGTTCAGTAATAGAAAAACAGCTAGTAAATGGTGCAGATTAAGTTTGAGTATGTTTAAGTTGGCCTAGTGGGAGTATTTTAAGTTGCTTGCCTCTTACAATTATGCGTTCAATTCTCTAGCTAGTAATAGTTTACCCCACAACCTCTCACCCTACCTGATCATTTAAATGTAACAAAAACTAACCAATCACATTTCACAATTCAATTGTATTTGCATATCACGGTGACACCAAAAATGAAGTATATCTCGTCTCGATCAGTTCCGTTCGTTGGGTAGATATAAGGGGAATTTTTGAATGATTTACTCATTCACTTCATGAAATTATAAAGTCGTCTTCTGCTGGTATGACGTTTAACTTTAAAAGTTTCAGTGTTTTCGGCTGTATAGCAAATTTTTAAAGTCAGTTCTGAATTTTAGTTCGACTGTACTTGTCCAAACTACCCGAACAAACCAAGTTGTTGTACTGCCAACTTTTCCTTGAACTTACAATTTACAATGTACGATGTATAGAATGTATAGATTAATATTAATCGTGAATCATAAAAACTGATGAGAACGTGTATTCGTAAATGTATATTGCAATCTTCAATTGGTCTGGTGGGGATGATGAAGGTTGGATTAATAATCCATGCACAAAGTTAGGCACAACGATGCAGTTGGTGTATTAAAGACAGAAAACATATTTTGGTTGGCTGAATCTCGCAGTGTATCTTCAATACTAGTTGTCAGGCTTGAACTAAAGTTTATCTGATTTTTAAGCGCTGTAAGTTGTATTGCAAGTAGTTTAGTAGTATAGAAAGGGTCCAGGTCCAGTTGAACAAGTTTTAACCAACCACTTGTATATCTGTTCAATAGCTGTTGTCTGCTCACTTTAATGATGGTTCTGATGATAGCACTGAAAACGAAAGGGGTTGATATGCTTGGAGTAAGTTGCCTGTAGCTATTTATTTCACACAGACATCTTTTCAGATGAGATTCTCATGGAATGTATATATAATAATATTATTAATGTTTCTCTATACAAAGCTACACACAGTTCTCCTTGTGCGTGTTGTCGATTGTGTCACTCTTCAATTGCAACAAGTGTTGACTTAAGTGTTTGAGAAATATCGAAACGTGAATAAGGAATGAATCTCAAAGAAAGGGCTTATGAAACAGTGAAATAAAATTAATGGGGGATAATGAGACACGCAACTTACTACTTGGCTCAAAACATGTTACAGTAAATGGAGTTATTAGGAGAATTGAAGAATATATCTCCTCAAAGCACGTACTATCATTAAAAGTACAGTTATAAATGATAAAAGGATTTGTAATAAACTATGACAAATGAAAGACAGATAGAATAGAAGGAAGTAGACTGAGACGAAGCTCCAGACACTTCTTTGGAAGAGTGAAAGAAGTTATAAGGATAAGTGGAAGAGGCGGAGGTGAAGGAATGATTGACCCGAAATTGTGTGGGAGTGGAAAGTCAGGTAGAAAGTCGCAGAGTGTCCACCCTTCCATTGGTTGCAGTTTATATAGTACCCTAAAGGATTCTAGGAGTGAAATGGTTCTCTTGCTATTGTTCACAAAAGAACTTAATCAAAAAGCCTCTCCTATTATTACAGGTTGTGAATAGGGAATATTCAAAGGAATGAAGACGTATAATAATAGTAACTCTCCGATCCGAGAATTTTCAATGAGGTGAACTGCGAATTGCTGAATGCACACCACTAAAGTATATATAATGAGGGTTCTTCTTCTGTTCAAAGATAAGGAATGAGAGAAAACTGGGAAAGTATTGTGTTCGGAGTGAAAGGATTATAATAATATGGTTAGAAGAGGTACACTGAACTACACTGCACAGAAGTCTACAAGAATAGTGTAGACAGTCAAATTGATGATGGCTAATTACCTCTGACATGCAAGTGAGGAGAGTAGGATAAAGTAATTGCGTACTATTAGTTTCTTCTTCTACTAGAGAAAGCTATGATTACTCGTGTATAATACAGTGGCATTTATAAAGACGACCAATAGAAGTGTGCATCAATAAGCATGTAAGCGTTGAAGATATTACTGTGTATAGGAATGATAAACCAATAAATATCACATGGAATAGTGTGTCGGAGTAAAGTTACTGTGGGAAGACACGGCTGGAGATGTCATGATTCCCATTTATTTCCGTTATACTCTTGGAGAAAGTGATGAGAAAGTGAGACTCGTTTCTTTAGGTGAGTTCGGGTGAGGTATCCACGAACGAAATCATATCTACTTTGCCTTTCGTACATATCAATACTATGCCCATTTGCAGTATGAGGTGAAAGTATGTTCTATATAACCACGAGGTGCATTATTCTTCTGATTTCCAAAGCATTTTTCTAGAGCAATTTTACTTTCCCCATCTATGATATACGTTCGTAAATGGATTGGCTCAGCAAGAGCAAATAAGTAAGAATGGATAATAAATGAGGGTATACGAATCAGTTCTATTCTTTCATGTGAAAAACAGGCGAAAGAAGATAGAAGAGAGTACTACTGACTCAAAAAGTTTTTGTATCAAGAGATACATAAGCAAATCGGTTGAGTTTTGTTCATGCATGTGTAGAGAAAAATTCTAGTTATTGATAGACACGTCGTCAGAAGGAATGTGTAGGAGACTCCGTAGGAAAGTGCTAGCTTAGGAAGCATGGGAAACATGCTTGAAAACTAAATTGATGGGAAAAACTTTCCCTTGGCATGCAGTCGTTGTGTTCGATTTGTGTTTCTTAGCTTATGAGTTGTTAAAGTCAGATTGAAGTCTAATTTTTATGTTTTATGTATTTGTTTTTACAACTATATCAAGCCCCAGGTTCCATGCGTATCACTGCATGCCGTGTTTGGTTCGCTTTCAGAGTAGTTATTGTTTATTTTTAATGAGCTGACACACTACTCTGTCGTTCTTTCCGATGGAGTTCAAATATTTACTTTTTTAAAGTGGATTTTGAGTGTAGGGGAAGGGGTTTGGTTGGGTCTTGTCTCTGGCTTAAAACATTCACACTGTTTGCTCTACACTGCATGTGATGACTGACACTGGGACTGGACTCTATATATCTAGGCCAAAATGAACTCTTATCCTTTTGAAATAAAAGACAGTAAACAGCAAATATAGTTTATTTATGAACGCACGGAGACGTAGAAGAAAGCTCGAAAGTAAAACGGCTATTACAAAGCCATGTCAAAGTACTGGTTGCCTGTAGAAAGTCCAATTTAAGATTAATTTCATACCAGTGCTATTTCCAACTGAATTCTTCATGAAACCATTAAGTTTTCTAGTGTTCGAATGCATTCAGGGAATGTCCATGCTATAAAGGCAAGCGAAAGTGGAAAAACATGTTTCTTGGAAATTTCATGAAAAATAGAGTCATCAAGTCACCCGAGAGGTGTTGTCGCCTACTTTTTCTCGGGTGTGGGACTAGAACTCTGGAAATTGAATCTTCAATAAATAAAGCGATGTCATATAGCTGTTTAACATTTGGAACTGGATGCGTATTGTGCGTCCCAACGACCTAAGTAAATGCACTCATATGAGGAAGTCGCATGTAGTGTGAACATGGTTTTATCCAAACTCTATCAAGATCCATGTACAAGAGCAGCACGGAAGATTTCACTCACACTTTGAGTGTGAGTAGACGAATTCTTGGGCTTATTGGTGGCTTTAGTAGCTTACTATATGATTCACGCGATATTGATGATTCATATCTTCACAATCCATATTGAGTAATAAACTGCAGTAATTCGAGATTTAATAGCTCTTTGTAGACCAATTTAATGTGTCCATGAAGAAACACAAAAATGATCGATAAGTGAATACCATTCAGCTTAGTAGTCGGGGTCAAAAGGTTAGAAGCTTGCTTATTTTACGAGGGGCAGATGTGATAAGGTGAAAAGTTTGAATGAAAGAACATGAGATAAAATCATGATACATTATACTTTTTGTTATCTTGAATAACTCAACGCATTTCTGTAAATAAGAACGTCTCTTCTGTTAAAGAACTTTTAGTGAACTTTCAAAAGCCTGTAAAATTGAATATCTAAATGTTCTTTCTAGCTCTCGACGTGACATTCTAAGATTAATATGTTTTTGTCGTTTTGTCAAAGAGAAATATTGGTATTACTTATAAGGAATCAAGAGATGCTGGCAGTTGGTTCATAGGATAGTATAGTACAGATCGAGGTTGTCTCAAAGTTCTCAAACTATTTGTCTTTTAGTATATTGCATATTGGTATGACCTGGCTGAATTATATCCATTTCCAGTAAGTGTTGAATTTCATGAGCCACCATAAAACTAATCTTTATCAATGTGTGCTGAGTTGGAGGAAATAAATACGATGTATGCTTTTAATCTGTTACTTGTTTGCTTGGATTTATCTTTGCCTGCAGCTTGTGGACTTGCAGATGTTTCATCACTCCATGAAAGGAACTTCACTGAAATGTGTGTTTATCTGTCTTTCCATCTCAATTTTTAGATATTTGCATTGCTAAGCGCTTGAGCAATGATGACTAAACCAGTGTGTGAGTATTTGAATTCCAAATGACGAACTATCATCATATTACTACGAAAATTAGTACGGACAATTTTTGAATCTAGGTTTAATTTCTTTCTAATGCGTGGGTAGTAGATTAATTGAGTGTATATTCCAGTAAAAATTTAGTCATTTACACAGGAAATAGAACGAAGTGATGTACAATGTATGTATGAATGTGAATAGAACTTCTAACCGCATGTAAATGATAATCTAAGCCAGAAGCCACAATTGCTTCATTATAAATGTCGGAGTAAGTAATAGCAATAAGTTATTCGCCATAAAGATCATTCTGATTGGCGTTTTATGAGCATAAAATACAGCACACTTGTTGACAAACGAGAAGTACGCATTGATCCTAGAAACGGTAGCAAATTGTGCATGTTAATAATAGTTTTCTCATACTACCCCATTACACCAATTGACTTTTATGGATTCTGGTTAAAGTGAGAGTCATATATACACAATATGAGTCAATCTGATAACAATGTAATTGCTTATATAGCATTTATAACTAAACTTGCATCTGTTTTCTATT
>Ga0194135_10003152_pt1 | contig 10054 bp, 12 predicted proteins | sample LitLau_LLRF_2013_FD_134024 | JGI IMG/M metagenome (GOLD analysis project Ga0194135, IMG submission 134024) | Freshwater sediment microbial communities in response to fracking from North America - Little Laurel Run_MetaG_LLRF_2013 (version 2) | ecosystem: Environmental > Aquatic > Freshwater >... | reverse complement strand
CCTCGGCATTTAAGTACAATAAGGATCAGTATGGTTTCTTTGAGCTTAGTCGATTACGTGGTTCTCCGTTGGATCTCAGACTCAGACTCAACCGCTAACTATTTGAGACTGTCTTTTAGCAGGCGCAGAAAACTAATATTTTTTCATGGGGGCTCAGATTCAGATGGCATTTCAATTGGTGTACGAACTATACGCATGTGCATGCCAGTTGATGAGATACGTAAAGAGGCAATTCGTGTTTGGGACCCTTTAGGAATTTACCTTCACCAATTTGATTTGTTTAAAAAAATAGGAATCCGAATACTGTTGAAAATGTTTAAAACAAAGGCCCTTAGGGGATTTGGCATAGAGGTAATCCCGATCCCGCGATGCTCGGCAGAAGCTCAGTTTGATTCCGATGCCTACTGGACTTGTTTTATTAAGAATTTTGGATTTCCATTTTACCATCCTGTTGGCACTTGTCGAATGGGGTATGGACCAACTGACCCCAATAGTGTCGTGGATACCACCTTTAGGTAATGTTCATTTTACCGCAATTTCATCCCATAACCCATAATTTTTATACCGATACCGGAATCCAATCGTTTCTAGGGTTAATGGGGTGGAAAACCTTCGAGTGGTTGACGCTTCCATATTTCCAAAGATCACAAACGCAAATACAAACGCACCGACAATTCTGGTAGCGGCGAAGGCTGCCTCGTCCATATTGAAACCGAAGTTTGAGAAACACAAGAATTTAAACCTACAATAAATAACGGTCAAATGGAACATGTTCTGCTCAGCATAATTTGCAAATTAGTAAGCACTCGGAATTGCTTGATTTTCTTTTTCTGTTTTTGGAGCCACCACACACTTTCACATGCTTTTATAGAGATTGAACATCACAAAACATAATAAAGGACATTATGAGGCTTATGGAGGTGAACCTCATCTGATTAAAAAAGAATGCTAGGAAGTTGAAGGTCACGTCATAAAACTTTTCTCAGTAGAAGTATTTTTGGGCGGGGAACACGATTTGTTCTTTTCAATATTCCTCCCACTAACCAGCCCATAGGATCAAGGGCTGAATTTCTCGATAAAATTCTTCCGCCACTCGCAGAGCCAAAATTTCTCCGACGGCCATTTGCGTGATAATAAAATAAAACCGGGATGCAACTAATCAAAGTCGCCCACGCCCAGTCAAAGTTAACATTCCTATAGCCTCGCTTTCACGACAGACCGTCTTTGGTTTTCCATCACGCATAAAATATTTCCAGCCTGTAGGTGTTTCTATACAAAAGAACCTAAACGATTCAACCAAGTTTGAAACTTGGTGGAGCAGCTCTGTGTAACGCGCCGTGATGTGAGAAGTGAGCAAATTTGTAGCGCATGAAAGATCAAACGGGGCCCAAATTCAAAACTGGGGAAATTTGTCGTTGGTAACAACAGGAAGTTAGTTGCATAGCCAGCAACTTGTTCAATCAAATATTTCCATACGGTCAGACCACCTTAAATTTTGTTAAGGAATCATTTCAAAACTTTTTTTTTTTAATTATTAGAAAGATTAAGTTTGTGCACTATTCATACTTAATTGTTTCTGTCGCTTTTTTAGCCTTAACTGAGATTCTCAACCTAGAGTTCAGGGACAGTTATTAAAATCTCATTAGTTACTATATCCCAGTACATCTTAAAACATGACATCCGTCTTAATTCTATTCCATTCTCTCCGAAAGTACGCATCCCGCTTCCTGCGCTACATATTTTCTGGCACAATTTCTCCGCAAGTCTTCCATTCTATTCCAAGCTGAATAGGAATGACGAACGAAACTGTATTGGAGATTCTGGTAGTGGGTGCTGGTTTCTCAGGGATTTACCATCTTCATAATCTGCGCAAGCATGGGTTCTCAGTAAAAATTTATGAGACCGGGAGCTATCTTGGTGGGACGTGGTACTGGAATCGCTATCCGGGTGCGCGTGTGGATACCGGGAATCCAATTTATCAATTAAATGAAGTCGGCGTGTTGGATTTCCCCTGGACGGAGCGGTTTCCAGCTCATTCCGAGCTTCGCCAGTACTTTCAATATTTGGATGACCAGTTGGAACTGAGCAAGGACATTCAATTCAACTCCCGCGTCACTGCTGCTCAGTTTGACAACACTCGGAACCAATGGGAAGTGAAGACGGAGGATGGGAGTACCACTTGGGCTAAACATGTCATTCTCTGTACTGGGGCTACCACAACTCCGTATGCGCTGCGTTGTTAAAAATTTACCGAAAATGTAAAGTTATATAATTGAGCGTTTTGGAACTTGCTAGGTATGTCCCACAGTTCAAGGGATTGGCAGATTTTGGAGGGGAATGTCACCACACCTTTTTTTGGCCAAGTACGGATGTGGAGTTCGAGGGTAAGCGGGTAGCTGTGATTGGGACTGGGGCAACTGGGGTTCAAGTCATCCAAGAAATTGGGCCAAAAGTGGGCCATTTAACCGTATACCAACGTACGCCCAACTTGGCCCTCCCCATCCAAAATGCTAAAGCAGACGACCCCGCCAAGACGAAATTCTTTCCATCTAAATCCGAATACCCTTCAATTTTTGCACATTTGCGACAAACATTCTCTGGCACGTCTTTCGAGGCCTGCAAAAAGAATGCGACAGACGTGAGTCCGGCAGAACGTCGAGAACTTTATGAATCCCTATTTGCCAATGGTGGTTTCTCCTTCTGCCTGGCCAACTACCAAGATATGGTCCTCAACGAGGAGGCGAATGCGTGCGCTTATGAATTTTGGCTTGAAAAGGCCCGTGTCCGCATCCATGATCCGGTCAAGAGAGACTTGTTGGCTCCGCTCGAGGCTCCCCATGCCTTTGGGATCAAGCGTCCCTGTCTGGAGTCAAACTACTTTGAAATCTTCAACCAAAGCAACGTGGACGTCATAGACGTCAAGGAATCTCCAATACTTGAGATTACGGAGAACGGAGTGAGAACGGAGAAGGAGGGAGTAGTGGAAGTGGACATTTTGATCCTCGCGACTGGATTTGATGCACTCACGGGAAGTATCGGGAGTATCGACGTGAGGAATGGAAGCGGGGAGAGTCTTCGGGACCAATGGGAAGCCAACGGGACTTCCACGTATCTCGGATTGGCGACTGCAGGCTTCCCAAATTTGTGGTACGTACACGGACCTCAGGCTCCCACGATATTGTCCAACGCACCGACTAGTATTGAAATCCAAGGAGAGTGGATAGTCGAGTTGATGGTAAGGATGAGAGAGGAGGGTAAGAACTTTGCAGAGGTCAAAAAAGAGGCAGAGATGGGATGGGGCAAGGAAGTGGCGGATGCCTGGGAAGCCACTTTACTTCCTGGTGCGGAGTCTTGGTATCAAGGAGCAAATGTTCCAGGGAAAAGAAAGGAACCGCTCTGCTATGTGGGAGGTTGTCCACAGTATTCTGCACGCCTTAGGGAAGTTGCAGAAGCAAATTACAACAATTTTAATTTGGCTTAGTATTTACTTGTTTATTGTTTGTAGGGTTCAGAAATCTGTTAAAGTTTCGTTCCTCTCACCATCCATTTCTTTGTGAGATAAAACTTCTCCCGAATCTTTGTAGATTCGAGATTTCTCTCCTTCCATTCCTTGTTTTCTCTTCGAACTCCTGTCTGCACTTGTGCAGACGACCTTCTCATTCAATTAACACCTTTCCAAAATCCTCCCTCTGACCTTTATATCAACTCATCTCAACTCCACCGTGTGTCTTCTAAAATCTTTCCTACATTTCTCAGATCTCCGCTCCTTCTGCCTCTCAGTTCCTTTTGAAGGGCGGTGGTCGAGTCAAGTCCTACCTTTGTCTTTCTTATGCTTTAATAAACCCACCAAATTTGAATCCGGGATTCTCCCTTGCGTTTGAACAAAAGTTTATTCCAAAGCATCAGCATCTTTTCCATATTTAAGGATTCACTGGATTCCCAAACATGTTAGCATTAAAATGCTTGAAATTATTAAATTATTGCCTGCAGCCTTTGAATCCGAACATCACTGCTGTCAGAGGAGACGCCTTCAAACAGTCGTGATCCTGATGGAGCTGCGCAGTTCCAGTATAGTATCTATATTTATTTATATTATTAATATTATATATATTCCACTAATAGGAAGCAAGTATATACGCAGCTTGATTTGTTAAAGGTGGGGATCATACAGGTCTCAACGGATCCAAATATGAAACGAGTGCGAACGTTTTCTCTTCAATTCTAAATTTATCAAAGCAAAGTTTTATATTCCCGAGTAAGAGCTACGATTTCCAAGGCGATTTCCCTGGCCTTCTCGGGATTGTTCCGCAGCCAGTTTTCAATAACTCTTGTAAACATGTCCATAACTTCCTGTGGGTCTTCACTCATGTTCTCCATGTCAATGTCCTTCAAGGCACCGATACCTCCAATCCAGGAAAGGCTCAAGAAGTATCCCAACTGGCTTTTTTCCTTGTAGTCTTCAAAGAACTCCTAAAAACGTATTGCACGCGTGTATCTTAAACTGTGCACGACATCAAATTATTGTTTACTCGGTTACCTCAAACGTAAGTGGCATTTTGAGCTTGAACTCCTCAACACCAATTTTGAATTGGTCATAATAATGACGCAGCAGACATTTCAAATGAGCCCGTCGAATGGGCGGCTTGACACTGGTGTACAAGAAATAGCCAATGTCGAGATTTGGAGACCCGAACCGGGTGATCTAAAATCGCATGACCCATTGCTATCAAGTTGTTAGAATATTACCAAGTTCGAACCTAAGTAGCATTTACCTGAAGATCCACAAAAATATTCCGAGTTACTCTTCCAGTTTCCGGCTCCTTTCTGAACAGCATGTTATTGTTGTGGAAATCCCCGTGATTCAGGACATCAACACACTTGACCCCGCCTTCCCCTTTTACTACACTGCGCACAATTCCGTAAGCCTTGCCTTGATATCCAAGAAGCGAAGAGATGGCTTCTTTGTCCCCGTCGATTGGGTGGGCCTAAGGCAGACAAGACAAGTGAGCATCATAGTTCCTACAGATTAGTAAACTTGGCATGCGTTTATTACTTGCAGGATCTTAATGCAAGTATTGATCCCATTCTCAAACCAAGCTTCCATCATGGGATTCTCATCCCCCACAAAGGATTCGAAACAAAGGGTTTCCCATTTTTCTCGAAATTGGGCGGATCCAAGGCTCTCTATGTAGGCATATGAGGCGGCGTGAAACATCCCCAGATTGTTCAATACGAATCTGTTAGGATTTGGATTTTTTTTTCACAACAGAGTGGAAAATTGTAGTTTCAATAAAATAAAGTTTTTGACTTGTGTGTGATTACTTTGCTGTAAACAAGTCCTGCTTGTCTTCCTTGGGCAGCATTACGAATCCATCGTCCAGAACGAGATTCTCCAGCACGACCATCTCGTCATTAGCGTAGAGACACTTTGCAAATAAATCGAGCAAATCTCCGGATCTGGAATTAAAAAAAAAATTATGTAGAGGATCGGAACGATATCGGGAAAATGACAAAGTCAAACGACCGACGTTCTAGATACCGATGAAACTTCTTCGAAAAACTTGCTATCTCCGGCAGAAAATTATTGTAGAACGTGGCTTCCTTTTCCATTATCCTCATTTTCTTGAGCATTGCCGTCTGGACTTCAGAGGGAAAGAATCTCTTCACAAAGAGGTTTTTGCTCCTTTTTGAAGCATCCTTGAACTCAATCCTTGCGTAGACCGTAGCCGTGGCCATGTGCTCCCCTTTAAGTTCTGGCGGCTCGTGGATTACCACTCTCTCCACTTCTTCAGAAATCCCATTAAGCTTCAAAATTTCGGTAAACTTTAGAGTCTCTGCCATAGTAGCGGACTCCAATCCCACTTGATCGGCCATGATTATCCTGAAATGTTTCGTAAATGGAAGATTGAGAATAAACTTTCAATGAAGTTGTCTGTATGGTGGCACGTGTGCGACTGGGAAGAGAGAGAGAGAGGAGAGTGATTGAAAATAGAATAATGCGATGATAACTTGGCCTCCAAATTCGGCTGATATAGGCACATGACATATAAAGATATTTTTTCATTCACCTTGAATCAATATTAAATCCGTTTCATGCTTTTTTTGCTTCATTTAACATTTTTTGCCATTATGCGTAGCGTTGGGGACCGCGATGTTTCTTCTGTCATCCCTGTCATTATTTCCAATACCGCAAAGTCCAAGTTGAGTCCATTGGTTGACAGTTGTAGGGGAACGCAGAACGCAGACAGGCAAAGGGTCTATTTACTAGAGAGGTCTAAACGAATTAATTTTTTTTTACATGAATGTACGTTTCCTGCGAATTGATAAAAAAATGATCTGCTGCCTATAAAAAAGAGGGTGTCTAACTCTCACTGGAATTTTAAAATCAAGAATTCATTTCACGTTTCATGCGTATCCCAGCATGGTTCCGTAATTCATAGATGGCCAAAGTAAAGTTTATTTTGAAAGTCTGAACTTCTCCTTCGGTGAGTCACTGGTGACGGGAAGACGCAGGAGGAATTTCGGTCTTGGGCTAAGTTTGTCGAATCTCGAAAAACAAAGTCATTCTGCTACCTCCCTGATAATTTATTTACAAAGATTGTGGAGGAAGGACGAGAGACGCAAGGACATGGAGTCTCCTGTTAGAAAGAAAAGATTAAAGAAATGAATAACGATCGGAGTTGAAGCTTTCACTCTGGAGAAAACCATTCTGTAAAACAATTGCCGGTGTACTCGGTAAGTTATTACGATTTAGCTCTTCTCTTCTGGCTGTCTTCAAGAATTTAATGCCAAAATAAAAGTAAATTTAGCTTTCAGTTCCTCCTGAATTCAAATTTTCAAAAAGAAGAGCATTTTGCAGTTGAAAAACATTTTTTTTATCTTTAACTTTTTGATCAAGAATTCGTTTGTGTGTAATTTTTTTCCAGCTTATTTTTAACCTTGAACCTTCCAGTATTTGTTCTTTCTTGGTGATAAATTGCATTTAGATTTTTTTTTCAAATTGTTGAATTCAGCTGTTCTCGTCAATTGACCTTCTGTGATTACTTCAAGACAGGGATGTAAAAACATGGGAAAGCGTTTTTGGTTTGGGTGTCTACGGGAAGGATGAAGGTTTTGGTAGTTCCTGATGGAACCGTTCAGCGCCAGGGCTCCATCGTCTGTGAACAGGAAGTGGATTGAATTGGCCACATTCAAATACAGTTGGCGTAGCGGTAGCATGGACCACCGCAAGGAATGTTTGCTTTTCTACTGTGAGTTTGATGACATTCTGAATTTTGTTTGGCTTTCCCTTCCGCATCAACCATAAATTGTCTTTACTCACTTTATACATGCCTACCACTTGAAACTTGGCATTGATTGAATTGCAAACAAAAATTAATTCTTTTCGCGATGACTGAGCAAATACGAGACCTGAAATGTAGAAACAAAAGGAACTTTAATGAACTCCAAGGTTTTGGTTCAATATATCTAATGAAATTGCTGGTATAAAAATATTTGATTCCCTCATTCATAAAAATTGACAAAAATAAAACGAGACAACAGAAGGGACATCGAGTCAAATAAAAACAATAAAATGAAGGATTTCTCATCCAAAGTTAAAAACGAATTAAAATATTTGAATTATTTAGTAAAATGGTCCTGGCATTACGAAACAAATCATACAAAGGCACAAAGTGTGTCACGGAAGTCGGAAAATGAACATATTTCACTCTAGTTCTCTCTTCAAGAGAAACGAAACTTTAAAAAACAAGGAAACGGATTGTCACTAATCACTTTGTCTCCTTCGTTGTCAGCAGTATTAGTTATGATTCCAATTGATACGTTCTTCGTAGAAATTAATGACGAGTTGGGGGTAGAGGAGCTTGACTTCCCTCGATGGAAGCATACCGAGTTCCTCTCGATCCTTCCACTTGATAAGGAACTGCATGTCGTCTGGCGTGGTTCCAGTCGCTCCCAGTATTTTGTGAGGCTTTAGTCCACGCTCATATCCGGAAGCCATCCCAGCTCGTCGTTTTTCCATGGATTTCTACAAATGGAACAAAACATTACGTTTATACTGACTAGATTACTAGAGTGAAATGGTTAAAATTCCAGCGAGAGGATATTTTACCAAGGATGCGGACGGGAGTGGTTCAGTTTCATCACTCCCATTTCCGGCTCCTCCTCCTTCTCTATCATTTGAACCTCCAGCCTGGGCCTGCTGGGCGGCGTCTTGCTTACGTTTCAAGTTACGCTCAAATTCTTGAACTAATTCCGGACATCCCATCTGCTCCACTGGGACCTACACACAAAGAATTTCAAACAATTCATAAGTTAAGTTAAATTCATCAAACTTAATCCGCCTCTGGTTGTTGTCATGCATAGCTCCGTTCTCAAATTACCCATGAATTGTCGGATGATGGGTAGCCTTTCCATTTGAGAAAGTACTCCCATTTCTTATTCATTAATCGCTTATCCAGTATTTCCTCCACAAAATATGCTTCCTCTTCTGCTGGTTCTTCCTCGAGGGGTCTCTTGGTTGCCTTCTTCCTACCCGTCATTCTCTCCTGTTGGTAATCAAATTTAGAGATTAATTGAGAGTAAAATTACAGACTTATCCGAAGGGAACTCAAATTGTGGAAATTGTGGCCATGGGAAGTTGATTTAGCTTACCAATTGTTAGCAATTTTTTGGAACTCGTGTACGGTGATGCCAGTATCAGTAGAAAATAGTTTTTTAGTCAGAATAATTGAGAAATATATTTCCTCCGTTTTACCAGATGTGGTTATAATTATAAATATTAAGGGGAGCAACTCTTGTAGGAAAAAAAAACTGACTTTGTATATCGAGTGATGGTGACCTTGTCCTCACTTCACAACTTCCTTTCCTTTGTATTATTTTTCCTACAGACTATAAGAACAGTCCGCTCTGCATCCTTAGTTTGGTTTGGCCTCTTATCAAAAAGGGGCTAAGGGACGCGTCTTTAAATAGAATCCAACCTGGCAAAGTGTATAATGTGATCAATCCTCTTCCTCATGCGAGTGGGCCGTACGATGGGAGGAGATCCAAAACTATGACAAAAGAAAGGCAAAAGGTTTTGTTGGACGGTTGGAAAAATTCAAGATTGTCCATCTAGTTGGGCGGGATCCTCAATCCACACCCCCCACTTGTCTCATCTACCTCAAAGAACAGCGCCGTTCTCCCTTCTCGTTAATTACTCTTGCCTAAATTAAAAATATGCGGAGGTTGAATTCAACAAACCTGCTTCGTAAATTGAGATTAGACAACAGAAGAAGGAATTGTTACTAAATCTGGGAATTTATCATGGTATGGGAATTTATTCTTTCTTCAGAAGGAGAGGAAATGAACTTTGAAATTATTGATTCCGGCTGCGTTCTTAATTTTTACGAGGTTTAACCCTATTGAGTAAAACGGTGAAGTCAAATGTGAATGCTAATTCAATCCTCTTCCGGAATTATGCCTGTTTCTAGTTTAGTTTGGTTATATGATGGTGATGAGGATGATGCGGAAAGGAAAAAAACGGGAATAAATTTATATTGTGCTTGTCCGGAAGTAATTTTATTCCCATTTGACTAATGATTTCAAACTGCAAGTCCAATCTTCAGTATTACTACAACAGAATTTCTTTTGTCCAATGGACTGGTGGCCCGGGTCTGGTGTACTCGATTTCCTTGGTCGAGTGGACCGGCTTCGCTGGTCTCCTGTATTCAATTTCCTGGGTCCAGCGGACCGGCTTCGCAGGTCTTGTGTACTCGATTTCCTTGGTCCAGTAGATTGGCTTTGCTGGTCTTGTGTACTCGATTTCTTTGGTCCAGTGGATTGGACTCGCGCCCTTGATCATCTGACCGTTTTCCGCTGCTGTTGGTGACCAACTGCTCTCATCTCTTCCAGGCCTATTTTCTTCATCTCCGGATGGGAATGGACTCCATGAACTTTTATCTTGTCCGACACTTCCGATCATCTGACCGTTTTCCGCTGCTGTTGGTGACCAACTGCTCTCATCTCTTCCAGGCCTATTTTCTTCATCTCCGGATGGGAATGGACTCCATGAACT
>Ga0194135_10003151_pt1 | contig 10054 bp, 3 predicted proteins | sample LitLau_LLRF_2013_FD_134024 | JGI IMG/M metagenome (GOLD analysis project Ga0194135, IMG submission 134024) | Freshwater sediment microbial communities in response to fracking from North America - Little Laurel Run_MetaG_LLRF_2013 (version 2) | ecosystem: Environmental > Aquatic > Freshwater >... | reverse complement strand
GTGAGATACCACCCATATAGCTCACTCGTACTTATAGCTGTTGTAAAAACCTACGAAGGTAACAAGACGAGATGCATGAACATAAGTCACGATAACTATAGGTAAAGAAGAAGGTTTGAACAGGTATTTATGTGGCATCTCATATAAAGACGACAGGAAAATTACCCGATGATTGGAAGATAATGGATGCGTCACTTGATTAAGGTTTAGGCATGCATTTTCGGATGAATTGATTTGAAACCATTTGGGGATTACTATTACTCGTATAACAAAAAGAAGGGTACCCTTATATGAAAGGGTTTACAGGACACCTTCCGCCCATTCAAAAAGCGGGGGCTGCTCATCAGCTCTCCATCACCTTCCCATACAATAACCATCATTTCAAAACAAGGTAACTCACAGTACAGACAAGATAAAATGTTTGTGTTGAGTCAAGCCCTTTGGCAGTATTTTGTAATGGAGGGGGTTCAGGGTCGGATAAAATGAGCCCTCTTGAAGCATTCCCGAGAATCATATATTTTGACCGTCAGGTATTAAATCGAGGAGAGCAGAGAGGTCACTTCGCAGGGCTTTGACATTTAGACGGGAGAGCAATCTGAAATGAGCAGAAGTAAAAAGGCAGTTATATGCGTCACTTAAAGCTAACAGGTTGAAACGACCAATTCTGGACGAGGTCTGTCAGGCTGAGTTATGGATCACGATACCCATCGACCACACCATCAGAAACCTGATACTCACACATAAACTCTTCCTCAATCTAATTTTAAGATATACTGTTATGCACACTAAATTTTGAGGACTGAACTAATGCAATATAAGTTCCTACTAGTAAGGAATCCTATCTTATCTAAGTCTCCTGAGAATAGTAAAATGGAAATGAGAGGTTCACAAAATAACCCTTTAAAACTGGAAGAGACGACGATATCGCACTGGAACCAAACTTAGAGCTAAAAACCTGTGCCCGGTTTCAGTTGAAAATCACCATCAAAGTGTGGACCTTCTTCCAGTTCTTCTAGGTACTCAACAAGAAAGAAGTCTCAAGGAACCTTTTAAAAACATCACTCACTCACTTTAAGGCATTTTAAATTTAACGACCTCCTTTTTATATACATATTATACAAAGTAAATGCCTCTAAAGGAGCCACATAAAAAAAAGAAGCTGAATCCATCGAAAAGAATGCCCTCTATTCCCCTCAAAAGGAATATTTTAATAATAATAAAAGAATATGTGCACACCTTAAGTTGGAGTCTGTACATAACACTAATAAAGATGGTATGATTGTACAATCTGATGCGGCTTCGTACACAAAAAGAATGACCATCCAACAAGTGACGACTGAAAAAATACAAGTGAGAACCACTAACGGGAAAAGTAATTATTTTGGTTAAAAAACAGCTGGCCAGGGCCTTCTAAGGAAACGGGCCCATCATGATGGTTCCTTCTTAATACCTTATATCTTTATTCTCTCCTCTATTAATCATTATTATCAACGAAATCTCAGCGGAAAGTTCTTAGACAGCTAGGTACAAAACAAAGGCTGTAGTTGCGTTCCCTGCAAGTCTGAATGCTACACGAAAGTCTTCAGTGGAACTTTTATCAAGAAGTTTTGAAGTACAGAAGAAAATACATAATCCTAAATCCAGGAAAATATATATAAAATGAATAGAACGGTGTAGCTATACGCGAAACGTCATTACGTATTTTGTCTAATGAATAACCCATTTAGCGTAAACTGCAATGGAATGGCGTCCAACGTGGTGCAGAGGTGCAGTAGAATGTTATAACCAATGGTGAAGTGGAAATGAAAAGTTGGTTGAACCATAAAATCTAAGGTGAATAAGGGCAGTCGGAAGCAGGTGAGTCGCTGTAACAACAGCGTGCTTTGTCAAGCCTGCTTTGTTCCTAAGAATGGCAGAGCGCGTGTGCCAGCAGGGGGCATGCCCTGGCATCTTCCTGCACCTTGCAACAAACGGCGTGGCGGGGTGGTCCATGTATTCCGGCGTACCTTACAGGTAGATAGGTTGAAGAGCGGAGATGGTACCAAAGACTACCCAACATTCCTTTTAGGTTCGCTGCGACACTCAAAGATATCTCATGTTAGTTGAGTTAGTGTAAGTCACTAATCAAACCATCTACCTGCGCCTTCAGTCGAATGACGGCCTAAGATGTTTCTCAAATGGTGACGACAACTTCAGCAGAGGGCGAATTCCGCATTTATTGTTGTAGACACAAAAAATGGAAGCGACAGACATCATTGCAATAGTTCGAAGGCGGAAAACTGCTATTATTCTAAAACCGACAGTCCGTTTTGATTTTGAACTACAAGAGAACCAAGTTAGTTAATAATGCGAGTTTCTTCTCTAATATACCATCCCGCAATCGACTACTGCAAAGAAAAGTATTATATGGATTAACAGAAATTACTGTAAAAAAAATGGTAAAATACTGCTTGGAGAAAGAGGAACATGTTACAAGTAACAGATAGGTACCAAATTCTTATATTATATTGAAGAATTAGTATTCAAATTAAACTTAATAAAAGAGACTCGGTTGTGATATTAAGAAGTCACCTGTACGGGATCACAAGATGATTGAAGATTTGCACAAAAATTTTATTATCAGTACAAATTTATTTCGTAGGTATTACGTTGTATACTTGTACTATACTGGCGTAACTCATTAATAAAAAATGAAATGAAATAAATACCTACTCTATTTCATAAAAGAAAGCAGTCATGAGAATGTCAGCTAACCAAAGCAACAAAGGAAACATTAGAGCATAATAAAGGAACGATGCATGACAAAATGGTTGTCGTCAGGAATGAACTTTTAAACATACAAAACAAGGCATCTACAATATTAGTAAGTAAATAGAGTTGGGTTAAAGGTACCGGGAAGCGAGGAAGGGTGTTGTAGTTGTAGACCGAATGCTCTCTACTTATTTAAATCTCAACCGAGGCCGCCGCGTATCTTCAACCTGTTTCAGACAGACCACTTTGTTCCCACGTTTCAAATCTATTTTTCTTCCCTATCAACAGGCCATCAAGCCATCAACAGTGACCTAAATCGTACAATAACAAAAATCAAATCAATTAACGTAGGTTTTGTAAACAATTTTTATCAACTCAAAATTTTGAAATGCCTCAGTAACAATCAAAATGTCGAACTATTGTATTATTGTAAAACGTTAAAATGTCAACGGGGATTGGCATAATTTTGGCCACTAAATGTTTCTTCAGTTTATCATGGGAACATACGAGCTCATAACAAGAAATACCTGGGTATATCGCCTCAATTCAAATATGTATCACATTTATTCTTGATGAAATAAAATAATTGCCCTGTTTTAATTGAAAACACGACCGTAGCTCAGGCAAGTGCCCCATAAATGAGGCCTGGCATGTCATATGGCGTGAGACTCAGCAGGCTGCTCTTGTAAGGGTATCTCAGGTAACCCGGGTTTTGTCTTCACATGAATCTGGTTAGAAATCCGATCCTGGTGGGGCGTTCTGCGGGGGGCGACGCAATTCTTTATCAAACCAATCCATAGAATAGTTGCGTCAACTTAAGAGCTGTAATGCACAATTTCCCTTCTTTTATTAAAGTACCATACCAACTTATCAATGAATGAATCTGACATCCGGGAATACTTTACTAGCCCGTCCCGTAATCTTATCCCGCGGGATAGGTAGGCACGAGTACATCAGGATAATGTTTCGGAACTGTCCGTGAATTATCATGTTGCATATCCAAAAAATCGACAATACCTGCGGCAAACTGTCCGTCATTAGTCAGCACACTTATATTTTTTGCCAATTTTATTGAATTTATTGTCCTCAATTTTCGGTTTTTGTAGATCGTCGACAAAAGCATCTGAACACTACCAAGTGTCTACCATGTATCTGTAATGTGTTTATTTATTGAATTCTCCCCAAAAGAACACGTGCCAGACTAAACAACAGCCATCCACCTATACTTAGATTCATTTCATCAATAACACTCTTGTTATCCTTTTCTACATATTTAATAATTATTAAGTCTATCAATCGTGCTGCTCATTATTGCCGTTTTCTTATTTTAATTCGAAAACATCTTTCAAACACATAATGGTACTGGTACAAATATGTAAAAGGTATACGATACGGCACACCGCACTGACTTTCTCGCTTGATTTTAATTTAAAATTGATTTATTAATTTTTGTCAATTTTTCAATTTCTTCTTACTTTTTAGTCAGGAGTCGCAATAACATGAGATCACGCAAAGCAAAATTGCTGTTACTACCGCAATACTGTCTCGCTAAAAAAAGTCTCCACTCCACATATTCTTTATTCTTTTACGAAAGTGCCCCAAACAGCTTGTTATACAAAAGGCTTCGACTGGAGATTCGTTTTGGTACTGATGCTACCCGTGGAGACACCGTGGGCCCATACAAGCTCAACACTAAACAGGTAAGAGTTTCATTCAACGTCTTCATTACATTCATGGACATGAACCCACTTGGAAAATTTAACAAAAGAATGAATTGGAAGTTTCGCTCTTACCTTGGGTTATGTCTTGAACAATGAAGTTTGGGCCAGTGGTTTTAGCAGCAACTAACGCGCCGTCCAAAAGCAGCAACAGCAAGGCCCCTGCTAGCTCCCACATAACTTATCCTGGCACATTACTGACCTGTAAAAAAGTTTGAACCTGCATTATGTTCCTTTTAATATTCATACATTGCTGCACGGACAAAATAGAATTTTTGGGAACCAACTGTGTTTAGCTTTTCCAAGCTCAATTTCCACTTTTGTGAGATAAATCGCCAAAATTGGCTACATCCAAGCTTATTTTTCGTATTGTCGCGTCGGTCGAAGGTCCCCTCACCACCGTTATAAGAATGTAGCAGTCATGAGTGTGGCGTATGTCGGTTGGAAGATGACTAATGTGACTAATGTGAGCATTTATCAGTTAGTAGAGGAAGGTTCGCCTGGAGCAACGGTTGTCCATGTTTACAAATGTGCGCAATAAACCATCTCTAGAAAAATGCGGACGAGCGTTGAAAATTTAAAGGTACTCGTACTAGTGGCTCGAAGACCATTCACCCCATACCCCAAGATAGCCGCCAAGAGTAATGCGAGAGGCCCTTTCACAACTCTTCTTTAGCTGTTAATACTCGACTTTACAAGTAGATAATGTACCAAAGAGTGCACACAGACACATGGGAAAAATGTAAGCATTGGACATGCACGTCACGTCTAGGTACTGATTTATTTCATTTACCAACATTCAACATGGGGTTGTCACTGTGGCGGAAACCTGCAACCTTAAAGAATATGTTTTAGGGATTCACATTACCAACGAGTCTGAATTAGAAAGTAGCAAGTTCCCATTAACCATATGACCTTACTGCGGGCCTTTCAAATCCCAACTTTCGTGTGAGCTCCCTATTATCTGATATATTTTGCTTTAATAAAATTAGTCTATCTATTGTCTTCTAAAGTACACAATTATAAAAATGTCCTATAGCATTTTCAATTGGAATGCAAGAAGGCTTTCTCCTACTAACAGAGTGAAAAATAAGTACGTATGGAAAGTTTGACCTACCTAAGTATCTCAGCGAAGACCAACAACCGCTTAGGCACGGGAATGCAAGCAGGTACTTATATTTATTTATTTATTCTTCTGCCCCCACTAACAGATAGTGAAAACACAGTAACATTAGCAAGAAATGGGCAATTATTTTTAGTACGGAGCAATATATTAGTGAAGTGTGAAGACCTATACTGCTGCTAAGAGGAATAGTCCTAGCGGGCTAGATTAAGAAGGGGGTTACACTGCACTTCGGGTTAGAGCAAGAGCATTGTGCCTCGGGAGGATATAGAGAGTGTACACCTACTGGAACATTTTGTATCCGAGGTACGAAAAATTCACCCCTTGCAGGGGGAGTGGGGGTAAAGTCACCAAACGTGAAGTCTGATTGGAATTATGATTTCAGCATCGTCTTCACTCTTCAGCAACATCTGGTTATTAAAAAACGACACCAACCATATCTATTTAGCTAGCTCCCCTACGGGGGAATTTATTCCTTACATCTCCCCCCTATAGGGTAAATTTTACCGTACCTCGAAGAAAAATGTTCTAGTAAGTATACACTTTCAAAATCCAACCCGAAATGCAGTATCCAACCTCGAACCACTAGGATTAGAATAGATAATAGGAAACTTCTTTGGAGAAAATGATTAAAGAATACAAATTGTCACTAAAATTGTGCTTACCGGCTTCAAAATGTTGTATTTTTGGGTGGATTTAAGGAGTGAAGTGGAACAAAACACTAACGACTATTACAAAGCATGGACTGAGATGAGTCACTGTCGACTATTAAGAAAATGTCACACACGCGGGGAGCAGGCCCGGTATCCAGAATAACACAACCTCCCGCCGCTAGACCAACAACCATACTAACTAAACCAAACCAAACCAAAGTCACCTCACCTCACAAAAACGAATCCTCTATCTAACACTGCGCGGCACTATAACACCTAGACACAAACTAGTGTAAATCTTCATCATTGCTCTGTTCTTCGACGCGCATAAACACCACCCTGCAGGCTGCAGGTACATATACGTGTAGGTGTAGGGTACGCACACAGTTAGTCACATCCCCGAGCCACGCTTGCTTGTAACACAAAGATTTAAAAGTATGTAGCATGTCAACAGGTGAAATGGCGAGAAGGAAAAAAAGAGAGCCGATTCAAAAATACAGCGGTAGATGTTAGTTAGGTCCAATGATTTTTTATAAATAAATAAATGAAAACGACTTTATTTTAGGCGAAGTTATGGGCTTACGGCCCTTTCTTACACTTAACCTATACAATTCTGGGAGCAATATGCAATTAAAAATCAGAATAAAACTAAACTAAAGAAATGACATTCGATCATCTCTGTCATGCCCACACTTAAAATGCTGTTTTTCTAAATAATAAATTACAGCTTACAAATTACACAAGTAGGTAACTAGCCAGATCATTAATTGCTAAAGAAAATTACTTACCTAATATATGAAATAATGAATGCATGACCATTGACTGCCTAATACCTACCTAATTTTACGATTGTACTAAGTAGGTAGGTAGGTATATAGCTGGTACCTACCTAGAGCAAAGTCTACACCTATAAAGGAAATCTAGTAAGTATTTCCTAGTGCATATAGTGATACCATGCCAAAAAATTACAATACTTACTCACATTTTTGATGCTCAATATGTTGCCAATCGAATCACTAACTGGATAAATTGGCAGTGCAGTATGGGGGATTAGCATTAATTATAGGCCAACCATCCCCTTTGAGGAGTTTTGCATGTAAATGACGACCTCACTTCCCTGCCCTTGGAACATTTCCTTGCTGAAGAAGCAGGGCAACGTTGACCATAAGTAATGGCAAAATGTCTGGCAACAGATAATAAGGTTGGTACCACAAAGGGTACCAAAATAAGGCACCTCTTGAAATGGCATCATTGATAAAGACAGCTACTGAGGGAATTTCAATGGGTTCCAAAACATTTTGTATGCTCATTGCGGTTAATTTTTTGGAGTTGTTTTTGTTGTCACTTGTTGTTGTTTATGTTTGACCAACAGAATAAAACAAAATAAAAAAGCGCGCGTACTTTAAATTTTGCATTTGCATTCTCCAAAAAGTATTGAAAATGGCTAAGTACTACGTATCTATTAAAATTTTCCCTGGCTTGATTTTTATAAGGATATTCATTTTGATAAAACTACCCAGATGCAATAGGCTGGTATTCCCTTTTCCTGCGCCATATTTTGTTTTATTACAACACTGGGGAGGTTCCTAATATAGGGGGACCTCTGGACCTGGGCCACTTACCTACCCGGCATGCATGTAGGCAGGACCAGAACAATTATTTTTTGGTAAAATATGTAGTAGGAATCTATATGATATGCCTCCATAACGTAAGGTAACTATGTCTAAAATACAAAAGTGAATAAAGTAAAGAAAAACTAGCCGTATAATACAATAACGTAAGTAGATTATGTAGGTAAGTAGGTACTAACACAGCGCACTCACAATACCACAATTTATCATACTTATTGACGAATGTTTGCCATCCAATAATGTTAAATTTTCTTAGTAAAACTATAGATAGCCTACCTTCCTACTCATATAGGTAGTTATAGGTCCATGACCAGATATAATCTGGTAGATAAATAATAATAGGTAGCTAGGTATTTTAGGGATATAAAAAAGACAGTAGGTAGGTATTGCACAAACGACATGATAATAATGGATATGTAGGTCATATGTCAGGATCAGGAATTAAGATATGGTGGAGAGATATGAGTTAACATATGTATATATTATGATGATAATATATATATATATATATATGAATAGGGATTGGTAAAACAAATTCAATTACTGTGGGCCATCGTAAAAGGTAAGAGTATCAGTCCTATAATTGTGAACAGGCTAAAGGTATGAAGCTAACTGTTGATTTTAGAGTTTAAAAATTTCTTGATCCACAGAGTAAAAAGTTTACGAACGTAAAAAAGAAAGTAAATCACAATAAATAGGAATTCAAGTGATATTGATGCAAGTAATAAGGTTATAGGACTGTACGTGATTGTGGGATGTAGGTAGGGATCTTAATATTAAAAGTGACTTAAAATTGACTACAAATAACGCGTTGGTGAGTGATGGGTACAACACTTTACCGACGAGATGACATTAGGTACACTTAAACATTCTATGCAAATCAAACTGTTAACAAACTTAGTGAGCACACAACGTAGGTACAGTTCAATATATTATACGATACCTAGGCTACAATTATTCAGTATATAGCTACACTTAAAATTCACAGGAATAATCTTACAAGAGATTGGTCTAGACCACCAAGGAGCGCCTTAATTTTCAATCAAATCCTACTTTTATCTTTTCTACTTTATGTAACAAAAGGGGGATATTGCCTTAAATTCTTATAGTTTCTAATTACAGAGGTACCTACCTGGAATATTTATGATTGCTAACTATTCGAATATAATTTAGCACAGACTGGAATTAAAGCGCTCTTGGCGAAATGAATTGGACTAAAGTCATTATTGTCTACGGAGCTTAGTAAATAGATAAAGAGTAGAAAGCAGCACAGCATTTGCCACCGGCAGGGGTACTTCTGCCGACGGTCACCCTGAAGGCACGGCCAGGTCGCCTCTGAAAAGAAAAAAAGAGTTCATCATACCATCATTTGTAAGGAATACATAATCCAGAAGATCTAAATCAAGATAAGGAGCGCATCTATTCAAACTAGAAATACACGGATTCTTATACACAAAAGGGGTTGTCACGATCCAGAGGAGGGAATTCAGGTGGTTTTCTGTGCCTTTCGAAGATTGGGCAGTGTTGCTCTCCAAAGAAAAGGTCAAACCGGGAAAGTGTTGGAATACAACAAAAATGTGGCCAGCACGTAAATTCCCGCCATGATCATGATCTTGATGAATGAAGATTTGGTCTTCTCCACTTACACATCTAGTCTAACCCGTTGAACTTTTCAAATATCCTTTAGCATGAAATATTCTATTCAGCAATAAACAAGAAAAATGAATACTCACCTACACGAACCACTCCTCTTTTTGACCAGAAGAGATGTCACTAAAACAAAAATAAAAATTGATTAAAATAAGGAACGCCACAATGTCTGGCATTTTGTAATCCCAGTTTTATGGTTTTAAAAAAGTATGTAGGCAATATTTTATCATTAAAGTTTTACGATAGCATAACCTAATTTTCAAAAAAGTTTGCAATAACTGCTGAATTTTCACTTATGAAAATGAAATTCGGGAAAAAACTCCCTCCTGGACTTCTCAACTGCTAAGAGTTATAAACAGAATCGGATTCAGCCTAAGAAACGAGGGTAGGATAGTTAAAACCGTTTCTCTGTGCAGGGCCAAAATTGGCCGTAAATTTATTTTAAGTTTCATAGTGAGCAAGAAGGCGCCCACACCGTAAGAGCATCTTTAAATGCAATTCACGGCGATTCGAGGCCCTGAACAGAGG
>Ga0194135_10003150_pt1 | contig 10055 bp, 5 predicted proteins | sample LitLau_LLRF_2013_FD_134024 | JGI IMG/M metagenome (GOLD analysis project Ga0194135, IMG submission 134024) | Freshwater sediment microbial communities in response to fracking from North America - Little Laurel Run_MetaG_LLRF_2013 (version 2) | ecosystem: Environmental > Aquatic > Freshwater >... | reverse complement strand
TTGTCTCTGAGAGTCAATTCTCTCAAACCCCGGAAAGCACGCGAGCTATTCTTGCTAAAAGAGGGATCAGAAAAGCCGGAGAAAGAATGATTTTTCTCGTTAATTCGGATTCCATGTCTGGTAATGTGTAAATTATGCGGGTGAACCTCTGAACACTCTGTGTGTGTGGTGGTCGTCTTTATTCCAATGTTGTTAGGTGGGAAGCTGCGCGAGAAGATCACTTTCCTCCACTTCCATCCAAATATCGATTTCTCTCTCCCATCTCCACTTACTACTTTACTACACTTCCAAAAATCCATACACATTATATACATACCCACCGCTTCCCTTTTCAAAAATACCCAACCATCTCCATTACTTTCCAATAATCAAGTTTATTCTCAGTTATAAATACACCCTGTACATCAATCTCAGTTATTCTCACTTACGTCTACTCAAACTCTTCACCTTAACTCACACACTAAAAGTTAAGAGTAGGTACACAGAACAAACACGAGTTTTGTTGTAGAGACTTTCATATATACCTAGCTATAGACAAGAAATCCATTCATTGTAATTGCTCGAAAAAAACTCTTATAAGACTAAAACCAACTCACACTCAAAGAGGAAGAAGAAGAAGGTGGAAAGGCATAAAAGTATATTATTCTTCTCTAGACGATACTTTATTTACACAAAGACACACACATACAAATATATAAATGAACACTCCTCATCGCTAATATTAAAGTCAAAATATCACCACCACCACGGTATACCACTGCATATCGTATTTATATATTATATAGCAAGTCCATTACTGCATTTTTCCAGAACGGATTTCCTCTCTTCAAAATCATCCTTACTGGTGCTTTACATATATTTCTTATTCTGATTATAACAGTTTACTTAAGCAATTTTTTAACTTCAGAGAAGAGTGACGGGGATATATTTCCCGACAAATCATACATATATATGCAGGAGAAACAGAAATACAGTAAGTCTGCTAACAGATATGCAGAAAAGATTTTATACTTTTTAAAAAGTGGAAAATGTCAGTCGTCAGTCAGTATTTGAACATTTTGAACTCTAAAAAATCTTTCATGATTCACTGAATCACAGTAAATAATACTTTTATACAGATGTATACTAACACACATTCCTTTAGTGCCTTTCATAGATATATTTAAATCTCAATCCGACCAAAACTGACACTAAATCTTTAATCATTCATCATCATCATCATCTGAGGTTATATATTTGTATTTGTTTCGGTACGTTCATAATAATATTGTAGTAAAGTCTTACGTAACCTCTAAAGATAGTTGTTTCGTCCATAACGAGGAAAATGATACGTTACAAAATATAAAGGTACTATAAATTGAGAGAAAATTACTGTAATAAACTAGGCACACTTCACTTTTCATTATTGACTCTTAGCAATCTAACAGACAACACAGTATCCTTCACATTAATTCTTCCCGAGCTTTCAATATATTTCTTCAATGATGTTACAATCAGTGATTACTCCTGCATCTTTGTGCTAGTGCATCTGTGGTTATTCGAAGCTAATACAAATATTATACAAAAGCAAAAAGTAAGTAAACCCTTCCTTCTGGCTATAATTAAATCATTCAGTCATTCTTCTTCCTTACGTCATGAATCTTACGAGGTACAACAAAATGTTTAAATTATGATATAAATATTTATTTACACGAAGAACTTGTACGTCTTTAGGCACACAATAATTTTCATTTAGAACTTTTACACAAGTAGTTCGACAGTTCACGTTGCTGATGAAGTGAAAAGAAATCGTTCGAAGAATTTGGAGCCTTTTGTGATACATGCAAGTGTACAATAGTGTATACTTCTGGTAGTTATACTTGAGTGAATTAAAGCACGATGAGATTTGACGAGAGAGGAAATACGATCCATAGCTAGAACATTTGAGAATCTAGAAAAATTTGATAACATTATAATTTTTTCGTCTCACACTCATCATCATCACAATCTCACAAAGATCATATTATAGCCAACATCCATCCAGCATCTTTCAACTTCACACTACACAGTACTACACACAATTACATTTCAAATATATTAATTTGTACAATGCAGGCACACACACCTCCTTAAAACTCCTTATCCTAAGTCCAAGTATACATTGCACTTATTCACGTATGGATATAAAATATCAACGAATCCCCCCTATGCAGTTTAGTGTTACTGTCTAATTGACACACAGTCAGTCGCCGTGTATTGATTTAAGTATAAAGTGCTCTTACATCTCTTATCATCTCACTGACCACATGCCAGCTTGCCACCATTACCGATGATAGTAAAATTGAACACACTAATCTTTATTGGGAGAGTATATACACATACGTGTATATAGTCAGTTCGAGTGTAAAATATATAATCATAAGTGAACACAGAGAGTGAGAGTATGAAATATGGTCAAGGTAGCCTTTTTATTAACACAGTTTGACGAATCCACGGGATCCACACACTACAACACCCTAAGCATATTAGTATAGATGATCGTCATCCTACTGAATAGTAAAAGAGTAAAGCTCACATTGAACATTATCACCACCTAATTAGTCGTGTACTTGTATTGTTATCAAACACACGTACACCTATGGGTGTTTAATTGAAAATTAAATATTAAATAAGAATGCATCTTCAGTTTGTCCCTTGTTACAAGAAGTGAAATACTAATATCTCTAGTCATTTTTCAAGCTATCAAACTGCGTTCATTATGTAATCTCCACATCGGTTTATTATCATCCTTGCGGTTTCATCTTTGAGTCTCCTTGTTGGAAGGATTATTTATTGCAGTGTGTGTTTCTCATCCTCCACCGATTTTAATTGGGTAAGGAAGATGTTATTTTCTTTATTACAGAATTGTTAAGAGTGGTAAAAGAATTGTAATGATGTGGGGAACAGGAGTAATAAAGCTACTGCTTATCTTCTGTTCATCCTTATGTGTGTGTAGCATGTAAGGCTAACGTAAAGGAATGAATGGGTGGACTTTTCTTCTTTTTAAGAAGTGTAATTTCATTACACGTACCTAATTAAAGTTGCTGCTTTCAACGTATACTTATTAAGCAACCTCTCTCGTACCCTCCTCTTCCCATCAATAATTGTATTAGGATTCTAATGAAACACAAGCGACCAAATTAAAAAACACAGTTTGATAGACAACGGAAATTGGCCATAAGGCATATGGTAATATAAATCACGGAAGAAATCCAAGTCTTATTGACATTAAAAAATAACAAAACATGAGTTTTCGTGGATAAAAAGATGTTCAGTACACTTCCAGCCTAAAATTAGGTAATTTATGAGCAAAAATGGATAAAGAATGCCTCAGCTGGCATGAAATCATCCAGAGAGTTATTGCTAACTATCTGTTAGACATGAGAGTATATAACTGAGCTGTCTGTTTTCTTCTTCTTAACTTGGCTTAGTAGTTTTTCATACTGTTTTTTTCTTACTCAATGAACAGCTACTACACTGCTGTCTCCTACTTAAATAAGACGAAGATATTGCACAGCAGCATATTGCATCAACACATTTTTATATACAGCCATCCAGGGTCTTTATGAATTCTTTGCACTCTTTGCATTCGAGTTATTCCAAAGAATTGCGTCATTTTTTCCTCTTATGGAATTTGCCAAGTCTGTTTTGTCAGTCTCATATATTTGATAGATTTATTCCAAGCACTAAACTGTGTAAGTTACAGGAACGAACAGATTTTGTTGATATAAACATACCCACACAATAGCCTGTTTTCATCAAACAATTTAACCCTGTAAGTAATGCTCAAAGATCAATCCTTGTTTAATATGCCATGCACAAACGAGTGAGCATGAATCGTATTTAAAACAATAACGCGTTAAAGATGCGTACAAAGTTACAGAGAAAGACAATTAGATAAAACAGAGAGCAGGTTCATATCTCCTTATAGCTCAATATACTGCTTACTGAGACTCTCGAGGGTGTATAGATATAAAGACGACTGAGATCTCACAAGGAGTTACGGAAAGATGTGTACTCTGATGAGCATACTCCACTACAATATTATCCCTTAGCCTTTTAGATAGCAATTCGAAGATGCATAGTGCAATCGTCGTCGTATTCCTCATCGTCCTACTCTGCATATAATATACGTACAAGGTTGTTCTTACATTTCTTCCAACCTCTCTGACTAATAAGAGAAGTTGATTGACGAATTTTTCTCCTTTGCCACTCACTCCCTCGGATTCATCATCCACCTGCACTTTCTTTTGCCTCTGGAGTTCGCCAAAAGTCCTGGAATCGGCTGGTTTTTGCACCGAAAAAGTTAACGATACTAGAAATTCCTCTTTGGGTATACTTAATTTTTTATCCTGCGAGTTTTGAAGGTGTCAACTGGGATTTTGTTCTGTGGTGGGATGCCATGTGGTGCTAGGCATGGTGGTATGACTTCATGGTATTGTCAAGGATGATACACTCATACACATGCTGTACGTATATATACCCAGACGCAGTCTCACTTAACCGGCATCTCTCTCTTATTATTATGCAGCTTTTAGCTTGTTGAACTCCTGAAGGCGTACAAAAGGGGCTTTCGATTACGTTCATGTTCATAGTGTGTGGAATTATATAAAACTTATCCTCTGGGGTATTCTGTTTCTCAAGAAGATATTGTTTCCTTCTTAGCAGATCACAGATCAGAAGGAGTAAACCTACTTAGGCCAAGTGATTCATGATTTGAAGGCGAAAAAGGTTCTTAACGCTCATTTCTTAAGCGTGGACCCTTTTAGCTTCTTAACGTCTTCCTTGTCTCTTTCAATTCACAGACGGATTTAATTTGTACTTTCTTTCCCTTTCTGCCGTAGATGAGACGAGGTTCGATGGTTGTAAAAATTCATTGCAAAAACTTTTACAACCTCAAATAAACTCCGTGACAGTTGAGATTTTCAGTAGCAAAAAAATAAATTCTTTCTGTTTTCTGGATGGATGAGGAATGTATGCAGAAGTTTCTTTTTGTGAATATTCTTGATACACGCTCCTTCCCGTTTCTCGTAGTTGTTGGTTGTTGGGTACTTTTTGCATATTTAGTTTGAAATTTTTTATTACCAACCATTCCTTCAAAATATTTATATATGCGATTCATTTAAAATAAAAATACATAGTCTCGGGTTGCCAAAAATTTACTGCCACACAGCTGCAAGAAATTCATTGGACAATATGACTTCATTATTCGTACACTAACACACTTTCCTTCTTAAACGAACTATTATAGATTTATCATCAAGATCTGCAGTGGTGAACCACTGAGAGATTAATATTCAAATTACAAACGTGACATTTGAAAAAATACAGAAGCTGGAAAATGTCATCAATCCCGCAAATCCTGTTGCCTGTGTGTATGCACACTGTATAGATTTGACTTTGTGTTTTGCTTTGCCATTTATTAAACAGTGAACGCAGTGAACAGTATCATTGTAGTTTCTTTAGTTCACTATGCACAAATAGCTTTAATTTTTGTTTTATATGACTCGAATTTCGTGACTAATCAGAACTAAAACAATCTTGAGGGACTATGACTGTGTTGTGTCTGCAAATAAAATTATTCTATTAACTATTATTGTGTCACAAACATTTTTCTTGTCCTCGCGATTCCATATATAGAAAAGTGTATGACTATTGTATGCAATATTAATTCAGCATATTTTTGTGTTGATGAAGTAGAGCTGAACTTGAGACCCACCTAACATGAAATCTTAATGCTTCATCTCCCAAAAGAAGAATTTTTGTACAAGACTAGTCGCATGATAAGTGAGCAAGTACAGAACTGTACAATGTGCAATATTATGTTTGTATAATGCTTGTTTAAAACTTTAAGTAATACTTTTGTGGTGCAAGTTGCGTGGTTAAACTGCATGTGTATATGGTGTAGCTTCAGTTTATAACAATAAGTAGACAATTCCTTGTACGTCGTTTGCATATTTGTTGTGTAGGCTGAAAGATGAAGATATGGTCCACACACGAAAGAGAAGAATGAGAAAGGGTGCACACGCATCTTCTTCTCAGCCATTCTAAAACACAAAGTTTGTGTGTCTGAGCTGCATACTCAGACATTTTAGTTGATAAATATTCTGCAATTACTTAAGAAAGGAAGAGTCTAAATGGAGTTTATTTGACATCTTCTATATAATTTGTAATCTTTTAACGGGTCTTATCTCCCTTACAAGTGATTGATTGCATTTTAAAGACTTTACAACACCCTTTGAGAGTTCCTTTATGGGATAAGACTAAATTCTTCAGAATCTACATTTAAACCAAGAATATATATGGTCCGGGAACATACGTAAAATATTTAGTATTGTTAATTTATATGCAAGACTAAGCTTTACAAAAATCCAGTTTTGTAAACTCAAATTCTCTCTACTAATTAATCTAGGTTTAAATTGAAAGAAACCATAAATTCTCAATCATAGCCGGCTGCCGGCTATGCCTTCAAAAAGAAGGCAACACACTTATGCACATTTGCAGATTTGTCGGTATTGCAAAATGAGCTCATTCTCTGAACTTGCTACTTTAATTCTTTCAAAGTAAAAATCAAGAAGATACAGCCCATATGTTAATTAGATGAATACGTGGGAGTTAACAATGATTCTTTGAACTGTACTTACAACTTATATCATTGTGAGGTCAGCCAGTTAGCTCATTTTCAGTTGTGCAATTCTCAACAAAAATGACCAACTAAGAAGCAATGTTCAACACATAATTTTTAAAGTGCTTGAAAATCCGGAAGAATTGTGAAATTGTATTTTAAACATGAACACTGAACATTACTCGATCTCATGTGGCGTATCGAAGGCATATATACCCAAATAGATCCAAGTCAGTCATCATAATCATGTCATTCGCATATTTATGGGCATTTCTTCAAGTTAGTTGAACCTCCGTGAGTGTGTGTGTGTGCGTTTGCAGTTTGAGATTTGACATATAGATAGTGTAAATAATACTCGAGCACAAGAAAAGCATGAGGAAAGCATGTAAAGCCTTCATTGAATTTGTATGTAGGTAGTTCTCACTCTCACACGAAAAAAGAAGGAAGGAAGTTGTTGAAATGAACTAACCTAAACTCACAATCGTTATTTTTAGACACACGTCCTGACTGACTCCTGCTTTCTGCTGCTCCTTCACTTCCAATTTCATCTTCGTTCCTATCCAGCCCAAGAAGTTGAAACGGATCTTGTAGTTAGTTAGTTTTATGCTCTGTTCATGAGAATTTTAAACACGAGAATAAAGTGGAGTTTCATCATCATCAGCAACTTCATCAACCCCGTTCGTCCGTGTACTATGTATATGTGTGAGTGTGCTTGCTTATTCATCTTCCTCCATTGAAAGGAGATGATGATCTATCCTAGTTTCAAATGCTGTTGAGTCAGTTTTCAATTGAATTTTAGTTAAGCAAACTCTTCATCTACTTTTGGCCAACTACTGAAGCCAAAATCAACTCTGGAGATACCAGCAAAAACAGCTAATCTTAGTGAATCCTGTACTACTTATTTTTCAGTTTCTTCCTTGTTGCTGTCTTCTTGACGTCTGAACGTCGTTCATTTTGCTTTCTCTAATGATACATGTTCCATTTTACATGATACACTTCAATTGAGCTTTATTGCCAAAAGTAATTGAAGCCATTGGTATCAATATTTTCACTAGATGACTAGATGTATTAGCAACAGAGAACGAATGCAATCTTCTTAATTACCAAACTTTTATTTCTTGCAAGCTTTGTCACCGGTACCAGCCTTTAAAACCATCAAATTTGTATTTGATTGAATCAATGAGACACAGTTTGAGATCTTTCCAGTAAACAAGTATTACAAACCCTATACTTTCTCTTGAAACTAATTTTGAGCGTGAATCTCCAGTCCTAAAATGCACATATGGTTTCATAATTCGATTTAGAAAAACCTGAGCATATTAACCTAAATAAATCCTATTAAGAATTAATGTTGGCAAAGACCAGGTTGTCTCTTTTTGCCGGTATGAACTCGCAGGCAATTCGATATTTCACAAATTCGGTGTGGTACAAAAAAGGTGAGTACGAACTTGCCAAAATTCAGCAAGGCATAATATATTTTTTATCGTATTTGCTTAAGCTTAAAAAATCCAGAATAAGTGGTGGTATTAGGTATATACATAGTACTACTAACCAGTTTCACGAGGAAGTCGAGTAAGTCGATGAGCTTCCTGACGTGTCGTGTTTCATATATTTATTAGCGAAGAGAAAGTTTTACATGTTTATTATATTTTCTTTCTCAAGTTTCATTTCACTAAATACCGAGAGACAACCGTTCGTCCATTAGAAAACGCGTAAAAATAGTGTAATGAATGAGCCACAAGTTTCGAATAAAGTATACGAGTTGGCAAGTAGTACAACATATAGACCGTGTATGCAAGTGTGCCAGCTGTAAGCTTATCTTAACTGGTAAAGTGTACATCAATTTTAAAATAGTTTAGCGATCGTATACTAATCTTAGTTGCCTAAAGGTTGGCCGTTAGGTTTTGTTCTTCAGTTATGTATCAAGCTTCTGAGGTTGAACTTTGGTGACTTAGTTTCTCACAGAACTTGTAATTGACTTAGGTAGATATTTGATTTGATTGTCAATCGATTCTGTCCAACCTGAAAACGCCTCTGCGCGACTTATTGCGACCGCTCCTTCTGAAGATTGAAGATCTCGTGTTTCTTCCATTGCACGTATAAATCTTTTGGAGATTATTAATCTACTTGAGACTAGTATAGAATAGAGATGCGTGTACAGGAGACACACGTATATGTATGAAGCTGGGTCAGACTTGGCTACAATTATAAAGAAGATACAACAGACTACAGACGAAATGCGGTTACACCTACACCTACGCATAATAGGATCACGAAAAAAAGTAAACTGCTCTCTGTACTCTCTGCAAAGCTATTTGTATGTTGGCAAAACATTCAATACGATAGAGACTGAAGAAAAAGCAGTACAATGAAACTTTAAACCCTTTTTTGCTCTCTCAGCTACGACTTCTGTTTCTTTTTTCGGGCGAAGACCATGGAATGCGAGACATTTATGGAGATAATGGGGACTAATGTGGTCTCCTGATAGTTAAAAGACTTAAGGGTTGAATACAAATATGCATATGTAAGTCAGCAGTCTGGTAAAAGCTGATAAAAATCACTCGAGATAAATCATTCTTCAGTAAAACATGTGACTTTATGTAACACGTAAGACACACAGTCAAGCAGTGTTGACTCTATATCTCCATTCATTTACGGTGACACATTGCATCTCTTGTTTTCTACGAGATCTCAATTATTCTTTTGTTTTGTTCCTACTACTTAAAGCAAAAGGGTGTGTATTACTGTGTATATCTCTTTTCAACGTAAATGGTTCAGTTGTTCAATACCTCGAAGGTTCTACAGAAAGCTTCTAGCAACTTGTCATTCTTCCAGTATAATACGTATCCAGTGTTTCACAGTTTCACCAACAACCCAAACTACTGGATGAAAAAGTGCGTGTGGGTTATGAGGTGACAAATAAGACTAATTTTGCCACCCGGCCGAAAATGAGTGTTCCATGAAAGTTCCATGCGTGGTCGTTATAATAATTTGTAAGATAAGAAGTTTTTGTGGTTTCTTTGAAAAGTTCAGGTTCAGTTTTCACGAAGAAATTGCAGAAGCTGAGTTTTGAATTTTAAGTAGTGAAGGATAATTCACACGGGATGAATCTATTCATTCATTCATATTAGCCATGGTCTTTCGTCACATACTGTTTGATCTATGTAAATGTAAACTTTGTTAGAATTTTTATTTTCTTTCTTTATCGGGGTCACAATTAGTAATACATGACCATTTCGAAAAAAATAATACACTGCTATTCATAATTGAAACTAGTAAATAGCTTCTTGAACGGTTTGTTCAATTTTTAGTTCCTCGTTCCTCTTATTTTATTACGCACACAATTTGCCAAAAGTCACAGTCCGTTCATCATAAGTCTTCCATAGTTGGTCATGGGATCGTACTTAAAAAT
>Ga0194135_10003149_pt1 | contig 10056 bp, 7 predicted proteins | sample LitLau_LLRF_2013_FD_134024 | JGI IMG/M metagenome (GOLD analysis project Ga0194135, IMG submission 134024) | Freshwater sediment microbial communities in response to fracking from North America - Little Laurel Run_MetaG_LLRF_2013 (version 2) | ecosystem: Environmental > Aquatic > Freshwater >... | reverse complement strand
TTCTTATTATGATTTCTCTGCGGGTTTATTGGGCATACCTGTAAATCCACCTCGTTTCTCATCTCTTTTCATGTCAATGCCAATTCTTATTGTTGAAGGAACACTTTTTCTCCACTTTCATTTTCATTATTTTCTGTATATTCTTAAATCCTCATCTGCACTTCCGTCCTGTTTATGAATTTGAAGACAAAATAGTAAGAATAGAATAGTAACACGAGGTACGAGTACGAGGAGGATAACAGGCAAAAGGATTAAAATTACGGACAGACCTTGGGAGCGCGACCTCTCCTTGTTGTTTGTTATTGGGGGAATTGGGATTTACATATTTTTAGAATCGGTTTTCACAAGGACGCCACGCCACCCTTCCACCCTGGTATTCCCATTCCCCCGAATTTTTGGGAAATTGTTGAGTTTAAAGGTTCTTCTTCTTCTGGGTGTCCGAGGATCAAGGGTCGTTCGTCGAATGTCGTTCTTCCCCTTGTTGGACTCTGTCATTCTTAATTGGTTTCAAAGTAATAAATTCGGAAACACCTGTAGTGTGTTAAAAATTAAGTGAAAGTGAAATTCATTTCTACCTCCAGGGGAAAAATGCAGATGAAGAGCCTGGAATTTGGCACAAGATGATCAGGTAAAAGTAGATGGAAATGATTAACCTTTAGGCTTTGCATGGAGGAAAACTAAAGTTGGACTCCTTACGTAACTGGGATTGGGATATAATGATGATGCTGGGAAGTTGTTAATTGAACTTAATGCATCAGCGGATTTAACATAAATTAACACTGAAAGAGTTTAGGACCAATGGAGACGTAGAGATATTATTATTATGAGTAGGGTTTCCTTTTGGATTTCTAGATTTGCATACAATTGCGAATAATCTTTTTCGTTTTGCTTACTAATTTTGTGCGATTCATTTTAACTGTGCTCCATTCTCTGCCCAAAAAATCTTACTTTTTCAAATCCCTTTCAGTTAAATTGGTTAACCTTGTCGACTGTATACTGATTAGTTGATTAATATTTCATTGTTACTCTGAGATTTTGAAGAAGCATTTTTTCCTCTTTCTCTGGGAATGGGATACCTTTAACGGAAAATGACTTCTTCCGTCTTTGTTAATGTTAATTAATAAGCAAAGGAGAAGATTTTGTTGTTTCTGGAAGGAAACTTTTGGGAATTATACAGAAAAATGAAATTATATGCTTTTAGTACACCCACATTATCTGATTTTGTGAGAATTAGAAAGTGGTGATGATTGGTGAATGATTTGGATCAGAATCTTCAATTGGGTTTCGAAATTAATAGTGACACGGGATGCCGCTAAAATTAATTTCCCATAATTTCTTTTATTACACTCACTAAATGCCAGCCAACCGCAGACTCAAGAGTTTTGTGGTCATTTATGCCTTGCTATTTTTTTGAGCCCGATTTCGCCATTCTTTTGGTCCGATGACCGTTTGGTTGAGTTAATGGGGAGCTCAAGCCATCCATCCAGTCGTTCCTAGCTGATTTAATTGACCACTTAAAGTTTATTGTACTTTCATTTTCATTTTTAGCTAACGGCGGACTGGTATAATTGGTTATAAAGGGAATGACAATTTAACTTCCTACTTTCAAGAGTTTGCTTAGCTCCAGGCAAGTGTCTTCAGTCCAGTATTAAAACGTTAAAGTGGTTTTGCATTATTTGCAGAAGAGTAAGAGTCCACCAAAAAAAAGTTGATGGAAATAGTTAAGATGGAGAGGTGAGTCCCATTGTTTCGTTTTTTTTATGTGCGTGTGATCTCATTTTTCTTTTTGTTGCACAATGCTGGAGTAGGAGTACTTCCCTTTGTAAAAAGTGTTAAATGGGGAATTACTACTACTGATATGAGATTGAATAAATCCTTTGGAATTATAACAGTTTTTGCAGAAATTGATGAGGATGGGATGGAGAACGTTCACTCCCCTGTTGAAATAATCCACGGACGGACAAGTTATTAGATTGTAATTTACTTCAAGGTGATAGTCGATATACTCTCGATGAGGGTGCCAACGCAATCATGACTTTTGAGATTTGACCCAAAAGATTAAAGTACTTAATATGATCAACTCTTCCGTCATCCCATCTATCTTTGAGAGTAAACTGTTGTTGCAGCACTGCATCTGCGCTAACCTTATTATTACAATTACATTTACTAAAAAGGGTCATTCTTTGCTTTTCTGAATGAAGTACTATCTTGATTGTACGTATGGTTTTGGCGGATCGTCTTATGACTTGTTCTTACGTAAAAACCAGAATGTCAGGAAAATGGGTCCCGTGCCGTGAGTAGTCTTGTTACATTTTAGAAGGGAGCATATACTGACGACAAGAGAAATAGGCAAAGACGAGACCCTTCTCTACGCCCTTTGTTGGCCTTTTCTTGAGCAACAACAATAGAAATTCAAGACTGATGCAATTTGGGATCTCCAATATTGGGAAGATGCAAAACATTCAACTTGAATTATTTGTAGGGGATCACGTAATCAATAGACCTCACCTTCTTTAAGTTCTTGGTCAATTCAATTGATGCAATTTAGGCAATGAGCGGCCGAACAACAATCTCACGCCGCAGGGCATGAGCGTTCAAAAAATGTCGCCCTTGCAAGGGTAAATTGCGCACGACAAACTGTATCTCTACAAAATGCCGGAATGAGGTTATTTTTAAATTTTAAAAATCTACAATTTTCGGATCCAAAATAATTGCGTGCGAAGAAAAGAAGGACGGTAGATTTGACGACCCATGGCGGTGGGCATAGCATGGATGGGTCGCGGTCGTGGTCTGCCTCCACACTGTGGATTGACCACCGCAAGGGATTGAGTGACTTGATAAATGACGCTAATTGTCGACGAGTGTCCTTTATTGTAAAACAAAACGTGTATTATGCAATCCATGGCGTGTTTCGTCTCTATATAATCATATACTCAACCATTGTGACTTGGTTTGAAGGTATTAGGTGATTCTGATAGGTCCTTTCCCACCACTGCCGCCGCCGCAGTGCACAGTGCACCAGTCACGGGTGTAGGCAAACTCAATTAGTCTTACGTCCAATGTTCGAAGGGAATTAGTTGCATCGGCCAAGCTTGCATTTCATTTCTTCCTTCCTTCCTTCCGTCCTGCCGTGCATCCATTAGCCCATAGGCACTTATTTGTTTGTGGTTTCTTTTGTGTTCGCATTCCAAAGGGATCAGTGGGTGAAGGGAGACGCGTCTCTGCAGATTGGTGCGAGATTATTACTGTAGTGTACTGTATTGTTCCTACACTTTCAATTTCAACTTGAGCAACTCATCAAAGGATCACCCTACTCCTGTATTGTTCTGCTTCGGATTCCCTTGTCATTTTTCTAAATTAAGGTCTGATCCTCTTCTCTATCGGTGTGGAAGTGCTTGTTCTGCGTGACTGACAATCCTCAAGTGGTGTCCCTCCTGATAAAAGTGCCTGTCCGGAAAGATATTAAACTCTGGAATTTGGGTTCTGCTGGAGGTTGAATTCAGTTTTTTTAGAATACGCAGAGCATTTGTGAACGAGGGACTTTTCAGTCATCATTCCCAGTCCTGTAATTGGGATTGTTGGAAATTAAAAGTTACTAGGCTCAGGCGCAGCAGATTCAACGCTGCACGAACGGTGACACGCTGGACATCCACATTGTGAGAAGGTTCGTTTTCATTACAACCCTTTTCTCTCCCCATGAAAAAATAATTCTGTTCCTTTTCTTTTGCCTAAATTCCAATTGAACTTGGAATACTCTCAGTTCTCAGATATGGAAATGAATTCGTTCGACCTTTCCTTTGGGAACCAACTAAAGAACAGGGAAATAATTAGTAACCTCTACCGAGGAAAGTGAATGTCAAAGAAAATCGTATAAGACCTAGCTGAAGTTGATATTGCTACGTAGGGCATGAAGAAACTTGAGTTGTGGCTGGGAAAACTCATGTGAAATTTTTCCAAAATGTTGTTTTTCTGATGGAAATTGAGGGATTGCAAATCTCAATTGAGTGTTTGCCAGCAGGTCTTCCTCCTCTATGACGCGTATAGCGTCAGGAATTAAATTATTTGGGAATTTACTGTTACCAATACCTCCCCTTTTTTCCATTTTAATTTAATTTATTTATTTTCAAAAGAATTATTTTTGTAGCAATGATGTATTTTTATTCGGAATGAAGGATGGACCACTTTTCGGAGAGTTTGGGATATAAATTCTATAAATTCTGTCAAACTACAACTACGGTCGTAGATTTTTCCTTTTCGTAATCGCTGAGTCATCAATTGAATATATACACAGATTTTCACAATGCTAAAACGAGTGCACGTCTGGAGGAGTTTGTATTGGGTCCAACTGACGAAGCACACCCAGCCATTCTGCTTACTTCGGTATTTACTGAGCAATTAAAACAAAAAATTCGCTGTCCAATCCAAGAATCTTGATTGCTGTTGTGGGAGTTTATCCGGGGGCAACCATGTTTTTGTTAGCTTCTTGTAAAGCTTCCTGTGAACACCCCGTGTGGAAATGCTTCAATTTATAGTTTGGAATCTTCCCTAACCATAAATGTAATCTTCCATTTTCATTCTTTTTGTTCCAGCTCAGCGGCCAGGTTGGACTCGGAATCCGCACTCCTGAACCATTCCTTACTGAAAAAATCCAATGGGATTTCTTATCCTGGTCCAAAGGCCACGACGACGACAACGCTCCTGAAACCAGCTCAGAACGGAACCGCAAATCATTTGCAGACGAACGGAATCAGTAAATTATCCAACGGAACCGGCCCCACCACTAAGGGTGGACTCCGTTTAGTTCCAAAACAACAACAACTCTCCAATGGTCATGGTCCGGCATCAAACGGGTTGGTGACGTTCCAAGACGCCAAATTCCTCAATGGTACTGGATTTAGAAGAAAAAGTACCCAATCATCCCCTCCTCCACTTCCAGCAACATCAACAGATCCAGGCATTAGCTTATTCACGACCAACACTGTCCTTGGCGTAAGTTCCCCACTTTTCTATTCCCATGCGTATGGCTGTTGGTTAGTTTTGAGGGACTCATTTTGATTATACTTTTCCTTTCTCCGGTTCACACAAAACCGCAGCGTCCACATGAGGTTTTTGCTCCGTCCCGATGTCATCCCCATCAGATAATAAAATTACTCTGAGAGTTTTGAGAATTAGACTCTCCTAGGTTGCCCCGAGTCGTTCCATGCGTGTCTGTAGGTGTGGCATAATCTTTTTTTAATTCAACTAAAATATGGTAGTAAGACAGTTGGCTCAGGTTGACCACGTGGGGGGGAGAACCCATTTTGATATTAAAAGAAAAGTTGGCGAAAGGTTATTTTTAGATCCTACTCTCATCTTCAGCACGACTCGGCAATCCGCAATCGGCATTCAGTTTTTCTTGTGCAATATCCTCTGGCAAAAGAATTTCTGCAAGGCTCATCCCATCATCCCATTCTCAGAGTCCCATCTCAGCCTCTCCTCACCGCATTTCGCGTATGTCTTGGGCCTGGGCTTGTCTCTCCTTTTTTTCAAACAAATTAATCTTTGCGGTGAGGCATTATTGGGATTGGGAAGAGTGAAAGTGGATACTCAATTTTTTCAAGCCATAATCAATAAAGTGAGAGAGGACTTTGCTCGATTGGTTTGAATTAGAAAGATGCTCTCCTGTTTGGACTTAAATTCTCTCTGTGACTTGTGTGGGTAAGAGTGATTTCCCAATCAGTTAAAATGCATTCGGTGCAAGTTTTTTCTTAGGATTGAGTGGAGATGTCAACGGAGTTAGGATAAGAAGGAACTTGATTCTGGTGTAGGCTGTACTGTCGTTCGGCAGCATTTTCTCCAAGTTCGAACTGATCCTAGCGTCCGATACTTTGAAGTGGTCGAGACTGATTTTAATCCTTGCCTCCTGATTGGTCCTTCCTGTAGGCGATCGATCCATCAAACATTTTCTCCAAGTTTGGACTGATGATTAGCGTGATAATAGTGTTTGACAATGTGAAGTGGTCGAGATTGACTTTAATCCCTGCGTTCTGATTGGTTGGTCCTTTAGGTGATCGCAAGTAGTGTCGCAGTAGTGATGGCAGCAATTGGGATTACCAGTGGGCAGGACTGGCTCGCCTTCCTTGTGATATCCTCTCAACTTGGAGCCATTTTCCTATGCCTCTTTGCCATTTACCACTACAGGGCCTTTTACGTTGTCTACAAAACCGTTTTCCGGGATATCAAGTAAGGGGGGGAAGTTCGATGACGTAAATAAAAAAAAAAAAAAAACTTGAACGTCTTTGTTAATTTTTGTTAATCTTTGTTAATTACGCTTTCTCTATAATGTCTTGTGTCCTTTTTCATAGGGGAGGATTTAGATATGCTAAAATTTTAATCAGCGTCACCAGCGCCCAATGGAATAACTCCACGGTCCATAAAATCTTTGCAGCAAATGTCAAAAAGAATCCGAACAAGGTTTGCTTTTACTTTGAGGATGAAGTTTGGACGTTCAAGCAGGTTTCTGATTTCATCAAATTGTATAAATAGAAAAGCGGATTTGAATTCTTAATTTCCTATTCGGATTTGAATTTGATTTCTAAGGTGGACGAGTACAGTAATCAAATTGGGAATTATTTTACAAAACAAGGACTAACAAAAGGGGACTCGGTGTCACTCTTCATGGAAAATCGCCCGCAGTATGTCTGTCTTTGGTTAGGACTTTGCAAGGTCAGAAGTCAATTTGTATTTAAACTCAATTAATTTTTATGTAAACTTATTTTGTGAAGGTGAATGCAATTGATTTTATTTTACTTTGTCTTTCCTCTGGACAGATTGGAGTTGTTCCAGCTTTGATTAATTTCAACCTCCGACTCCAGCCGTTGAAGCATTCAGTCGAAGTCGCCAAATCCAAAGCCCTCATTTACGGACACGAGCTTACGGATGGTAAGGACCTCTTGCGGAAGTGCGTGCGTAAGAGGAGTGGCGTGATTAGTTTAAATTCCTTTTCCTTTCCAGCCGTGACAGAAATCTTGGACATGGGTGGGATGGAGACGTTACCACTCTATTGCTCAGGTCATGCTGGGTCAAACTTTTTAATGAAAGCCACGGATTTGGATGCGGGACTCCTACATGCTCCCACCTCCGTCCCAGTACCTTCAGAAGCAATCAATTTCACTGACAAGCTGCTCTATATTTTCACATCCGGGACGACAGGACTTCCCAAGGCAGCTGTCATCAAGCACTCTCGGTATGAACTCTGTCGAATTATTCCATGGGACCAACAGATGATTCCTGGGATGATATGATTTGAGTTTTGTGTGTATTCTCGCTGACGCTGACGCTGACAATACTTCACTTTTTTTTGTTTACTTTTTGTTCGCATGGACAACAGTTACATAATGGCTACGATGGGGAGTCACGTTATGTCAAACATTCTAGGGAGTGACGTTTTGTATGCTCCGTTTCCGCTTTACCACACCGTAGGAATTGCATTGGGAGTTGGGCAGGGCCTGCTCTGCGGATGCACGGTAGTACTTCGACGGAAGTTCTCGGCTACCAACTTTTGGAGAGACTGCATTCAGTACAAAGTGACGGTAGGACACTCTGCGACCTCAACACAATCAAAACCTTTCCCATATAACTTCTTCTTCCCAAATCTGCAATGCTTTTCTCCTCCTCTCCTACAGAATTTCTTTTAAACTTTTTCAGAATTTCACGATCGTTGAGTTGACACGCTTTCATTTCTTGACTATCTTGACCTCTTGATCCTTGACGTACTTTTCTTATTGGTAGGATTTAGTTGACTTTGATGACTTGACCTATCTTGTGGTTGTGGATTTTTGTAAAATGTCAAGAAAAAAATCCTTTCTTACTTCTTTGGTCTTTCTCTTTCTCTCTCTCTCTCTCTAGATTCCTTTTCTTCACAATGGGGATTCATAACTTCATTGGGATTTCGGATGATGAGGTCATTTATGACCCACTGCCAATGTATCATACTGCGGGTGGAATGTTGGGAGTGGGACAAGCACTAATCCACGGCTCAACTGCAGTTCTACGTCGGAAGTTCTCAGCAAAATCCTATTGGGTTGATTGTGCTCGTTATAATTGCACGGTATTTGTTCCCTCTATATTCTTATTCTCTGTATTATAGCAACTGCTTCACATCCTCCATTGCCATCTTCTATACAGTTCAATTCCTTCACTGACGTGAATCTCAATTGGTTTTTGGTGATTTTTATAAACAGGCTGCTCAGTACATTGGGGAAATCTGTCGATACTTGCTGGCTCAACCGCCTTGTATCACCGATACCAGCCATAACGTCCGCCTCATGTTTGGAAATGGGCTCCGTCCTCAAATCTGGAAAGAATTCGCTAACAGATTCAACATCAAGACAATTTCGGAGTTTTATGGAGCCACTGAAGGGAATTGCAATATCGGTGAGTGTAGTTTGGTCAAAAGGACGCCGTTTGCGGACCTGAGCTACGAAGTAACTCAATTTGTTTTTGTTTTCCAGTAAATATTGACAATCATATTGGATCCGTGGGATTCATTTCCCGGATTATGCCCTTCATTTATCCAGTGACGTTGATAAAAGTTGATGAGGTAACTGGAGAACCGATTCGGGATCCTAGAACGGGATTGGTCATTCGATGTAAACCAAACGAGGATGGAGAATTAGTTGGGCGGATCGTGGACAATCATCCTGTACGAGAGTTCCAAGGGTGAGTTGACCAATCAGAGACGAGACGTGCTGCTGGCTATTAGACGCTTATTCTTGACATCTACCCTTTATTCTCTATGGTAGATATGCTGATTCTACTGCAACTAATAAGAAGATTGTCAATCATGTATTCAAGCGAGGAGATGCAGCGTTTAGAACTGGTGAGCCTCAAGCTTTTTTTCTGACTTTCTTCAACCCTGAAAATTATTCAGAGAAACTAATTTTTTTTTTCGTTCAGGTGACATGCTGATGATGGACGAGTTTGGGTATTTTTATTTCAAGGATCGAACGGGGGATACTTACAGATGGAAAGGGGAGAATGTTTCAACATCCGAAGTGGAGGCCGTTGTGAGCACTGCCTGCAATCTGAAAGATGCCGTAGTCTACGGTGTCGAAATCCCAGGCTCAGAGGGACGTGCTGGGATGGCCGCCATTCTGGACCCTGAAGAGTCTCTCGATTTCCAGGACTTTGCGGACAAAATATCAAAGTCACTACCCTCGTATGCACGGCCAGTATGTGTGCGGATAGTTAAACAATTAGACATGACAGGTATGACCTCTCCGTTAACTGTATGGAATGGAATGGAACCAACAATCGCTTAAACTCATTTCATATTTCAGGGACGTACAAAATGAAGAAAGTGGATTTACAAAAGGAAGGTTTCGACGTTACCCGAGTCTCAGATAAAATCTACGTTCTCTCGAATGGGAAATACGTTCTACTGGATAATGAACTCTATTCCAAATTATCCGCTGGCCAGTTGAGAGTTTGAAATCCTGGAGAATTAAAATTCCAAATTTCCATCCACTCTGATCTGCGTATTTTAATTTAATCCTTACAGACGGGAAAAGAGATTTTTGCTTAATATTCCCAATTTTAATTTTCAATTTTAGTCCATTTAGAGCCTTCATTTCCTTTTTCTACACGACTGATCAGTTTTTTTTGTTTGCGTTTTGGCAATAACTTTGCAATGATAATCAAATGTTACTACTGGATTAATTAATTGATACTGTTAGCGAAGGAATTAGATTTCATTGGCCGAGATATTGCTGATGGTCGGCAAGAGATGCACCCTGCTCAATACAAATCATTATAACAGTAAGCAAGGAATTAATTAGGATGCAAACTATAAAAAAGAGGCCCGGAGATTTAGGTCTCCGCTACTTATTAATTGCCCCACTTATCATGTGATCAAGGAAATTAATTCGAAATTGATAAATTACAAATGGCTTCGCATGGCTACATCTAAATAAAATGACTAACTATCAAAAGTTCCGAGACTCTCCGAGTTAATTTCTTCGAATAAATTTTCAGTTTACTAAAAAATTTAGGAGGAAATAGTACGCGACCTGAACT
>Ga0194135_10003148_pt1 | contig 10056 bp, 7 predicted proteins | sample LitLau_LLRF_2013_FD_134024 | JGI IMG/M metagenome (GOLD analysis project Ga0194135, IMG submission 134024) | Freshwater sediment microbial communities in response to fracking from North America - Little Laurel Run_MetaG_LLRF_2013 (version 2) | ecosystem: Environmental > Aquatic > Freshwater >... | reverse complement strand
CTGACACACGTTTGAACGTCCTGACACACGTTTGAACGTCCTGACACACGTTTGAACGTCCTGACACACGTTTGAACGTCCTGACACACGTTTGAACGTCCTGGCACACGTTTGAACGCCCTGACACACGTTGGAAGGTCCTGGCACACGTTTGAACGTCCTGACACACGCGTGAACGCCCTGACACACGTTTGAACGTCCTGACACAGTTTGAACGTCCAGACACAGTTTGAACGTCCTGACACACGTTTGAACGTCCTGACACACGTTTGAACGTCCTGACACACGTTTGAACGTCCTGACACACGTTTGAACGTCCTGACACAGTTTGAGCGTCCTGACACACGTTTGAACGTCCTGACACACATTTGAACGTTCTGACACACGTTTGAACGTCCAATTGCATTTGTACTAATGTGCCTATAAAATGTGGCGTTTTAGGAATGTGCGCGTCACTTCCCCCAGTCCGTCGCGAAGATGGTCACTCCACCAAAGCTCGAGAAGTTCGTAATGGCCACAGCGTCACACAACGCGCAAGATAGTATCAAGTGTATCGTCACAGTTCTGGGGGACAATATCACTCACGCTGTAAGCCTCAATCTTGCATTTTAAATCGGACATTTCGTCGGTCATTTCGGACCTCATTTTTAGCATGACCCTATGTTAACATAGCATAATATAGCTATATATAGTAGCTAGTTACCATTATACGTGTGTATTGTATTGTATTATGAGCAGGACATAACAATAAAACTCCACAAGAACACAAGTCAGTACCACGGACAGTTACAAACAGAATGGAAGCTTCAACAAACCCAAGACTCAGCGAACCACCTCCAGTCAGCTATCTTCTTCCTCGAGTCTCTGGGAGAGGAAGGCTCCCTCAAGTCAGCTGAAGAGGCGCTCTACGCCCTAAACTGTGTCATGGGACTCCTCCAAAAGGGCCGGAATGCCCTGATCATCCCCAAGAAAAGGACAATCGACGACCTCGTGAGTTCCCGGAACATGAAGTCTCTCATGCCGAACCTCCCTTCGGATCTCACTGTAAGCTTTTACATACAAGCCCACAAACTCATCTTCGCCGTTTACCTCCTAAGCCAAGCAGCAGGGCATGTTAAATTCGACACATTCCAAGCCGAGTGCTCCGTGCCTTGGTTAAATGACGTCATCGTCCTTTACTCGGACGCCCTCCAGTTATGTCAGCAACTCAAGGACAAGGTAAAATAATAATAAGAATAACCTACAACATCCGCCTTTCATCTCGTCAGCATTCCTTACTCATATATTTATTTCACCGTTGCAATGAATGCACCTATTTATAATTTATTGTAATTGCAGATCACCGTGTTCTCACAGTACAAGGACGTAACCCTACTTGGATCTCAGTGTCCCTCTCCCTCTCCATGGTACGTGCCCACCTAGGAAAGCCCCAAAGCCCTAGATGTAATAATAATATACAGAATTAACAGTCTTGAGATCAGATCCTCATCATCGAAGTCCCTTTGAAGTGTATAATGTACATGTCTTTAGTGTGTATGTTAATAAATTGCAATAATAAGGTTTCTTGCTCTAAAAACTAAAAATAGTCTGGAATTGGGGCAACGGGACCCAAGTGGCCTCAATCTTATTTTTATAATATTCCAGTTCCGTTATCCCCACTCACACTCACCTTTGAACACCTCAGTCTCTCTTCACTCTATACCTGGTCCCTCACCTGTACAGTCACAGTCAGTCACAGTCATACACGCACAAAGTACACCTCACTTGAGCATAAGGCACACCCAACTATGAGTGTTCACCGTCGCTTCAAAGCGACGACGCTGCTACTCCTCCTCCTCCTGGACATCAGCGTTGTGTTATCATCTTCGGAGGATAATGATAAGTGTCCGTGCATCTTACTCTCAACTTGCCCTCGTGTATATGGTTCAAGTGACCTCGATTTCCAGGCACTTGGCCACCTCCCGTCATGTCCAGATGGAAGTGTACGTTGCTGCGGCGTCAGTGTAAGTCTCTCCAGGGTGTATATAGTAATATTATTTCCTTTCATCTCACTTTCTGCCATCAACACAAATCTCGTATAATCACAACTCTCGTACACGACTCGTACATACAAGGCTAATAATAAATACGCTTTGCCTTTCCATCTCTCATTCCTCCCAAGGCTACGTAGCCGCAGTCATTCGCAAATCATTTCCAAATCACTCGTGTCGGCATTCCTTACAACCGCAACAACCCGTCCAGTCGTCTCATAATTGCACATTCCTCTTCTTTTATTAGGTCACCTTCGTCCCTAACCACGATCACCATGATGAGGATAATAATAATAATAATGACGACCTTCTCCAAGCTGCTGATGAGTCAACTGCGTACAATGTGACCTTACCAAATACTGATAATAATCATAGTCCACCCCTGAGGAAGGTCAGGTTGGGTGGTGGTCCACTTAAATTCACACCGAAGATTCGACCTTTTAGGAGAGGAGGGTCGGGTACAACAACCACACCCAGTAGTGCTTCGGGCTATGCTGAGTCTGATAGTCAAGTTGCTTCGAAGGTTGAGGAGGCTTCTTCACCAGAAAAAGCAGAGGTTGTGACTCAAGCAGTGGCACCAGCATCACCAGAAGGACATCCTAGAAGGAGACTCAAAGTGAGGAGAAAGCTACAAAGGAAACCTCTTGTTACAGAAGCTAATAGTGGTTATTATCCTACGACAACGAAGACGTCAGAAGAGACTACGTCTACACTTCAAGTGACTGAACTTCCACAAACAACAACGACTACGAAGTTATCAACTACAACGAAGAGTGCTGCAGGCCCTGCAAGTGAAGCGAGTCGAGTTGTTGAGGATAAACTAGCGAGTAGAGTGAAGAACAAGCGAATTCGTATTATGCGTCCTCTCATTCCGTCACGTCAGCTTACAACAACACCACCTGAAGATCAAGAGGGTACAACAACGACAACAACTGAACCTCCTGTGACGACGACGACAACAACAACGACAGCGAAACCACCTGGGGATTATCATAATCAGCCTGTTAGACGACCACCAATGCCAGTGAGACTTCCAAGTCTGCCACGAAGAGTGACAACGACAACAACTACGACAACAGAGAAGTCTGTCGTTGACGAAGAGAAAGTTCGCGTTACGTCAACGTATGCACGCATCCGGGAAAACTCTGGACGACCACAAGATGAACAGGATTATGCCATTCCAGCAGTGCAAGAAGTTGACGTGGCTCATCATTTACCATCTCGTTTCACAGTGCCAAAGACATTCGTGTTCTTCAATAGAACGACTGTCCGTGATAATAATAACCAGCATTCCTCGGTGCCTCCTCCTCCTTCTGCCGCCCCTCCTCAAGTTCTAAATCATAGTAAACAACGTGAGACAAATCATTTCAATCGGTTCATTGGAGTACTCGCAGAAATGAAAGAGGTCCAACAGACTCCTCCTCCTTCAACCACTGAGGAACCTACAACAACTACAACAACGACAACTACAACGACACTTCCTCCTCCAACAACAGAGGCTCCAGAGACTCCCCCACCTGCTGCTACAAGACCTCCAGTGACTTACTCACAAGGACACTACAACTACAACTACAACTCGCAAGAAGAGAGTTCTTCGGAGTCTCCATCAATGCAAGTGTGGCCTGTTGATGAGGACCCAGAAGAACCTCCACATTTGTACTACCAAGGATCTCGAGAAGAGCAAGGCGGGCCCTGGAGAGGAACATACACTCAAGAAGAACCACAAGAACAAGAAGAAGACGAAGACAACGACCAAGTAGCTCCATATGACTTTGTATTGAACTCTGAAGACCGGCGGAAGTCACCACCAGCGGGCACGCGTCCTTCACATGAGTCTCAGCAATCACAGGAGCATCACCGCCAACCTTCTTCGACGACCTACTTTTCCAATTCAGACTGGCTCCCTATCCTTCCTTCTTCTGAGGAAGAAGACAATGAAGATGAGACGCCATATCAATACGAAGAGGAGTCTCGTGTGAGAGAGTCACTTGTGGAACGTCCCCCTTTCGTCCCCTCCGTCCCCAGTCCTCGTCCTTCCTCTTACAGTGACGGTTATTATGGGTCTTCCTCCAGAGCCCGTGTTAGACTTACCACCACAACCACCACGACGACGTCTACCGAGGCTCCAGCTCCAACTCCTGCAGTGTTTACTCTGCCTCCCTTTAGAAGAACGACGACGGTTGCTCCTTCTCCTAATGAGGAGGCGAATAAAAACCCTTTTTCGACTTATATTTCGGGGCCCTCCCGAAGAATAAAGAAACCATCGAACTGGGCGACTACTACAACGACTACAACAGAATCTCCTTCCTTTTATCATCAAGTTCCTCCTACAGAAAAACCTCAAGGAGAAGTCATCCGTCATCGTCAAGCTCAAACGACAATACCTACGACAAGTACAACGAGTACAACGACGTCAACAACTACAACAGAGCCTACTACGACAACTACAACGACAACTACGACGACAACGACGCCTCCTCCTCCTCCTCCGTCGCGTTTTTCAGTACCAAATAAGTTTAATTTCACAATGAGTGAGGATAAAAGAGAGAGACTTCCAGGGGGTCAAGTTAGATTTCCTGTTGAAGAACAACCAACAATAAGACCTGCAGAATTACCAGAGTTGTCCCAACCTCCTCCTCAACAACAACAACATCGGTCACCTTATCATCATCAGTACGCACCTCAACCTGAAAATCAATCTCCTCATCCTCAGCAGTATCATCGCTTTCCACAGCAGCAACAGCAACAGCAACATCAGTTCCAAAGACACGGGGATCTTCAACAACAACGACAACAAGAGTTACTCCTACAACAACAACGTGCACAAGATCTCCAATACCTCCGAGTAAGACAACAAGAGATGGAACAGCTTAAGCTACAAGAGATTGAAAACCAGAGACAACAAGAACTGCAGCAGACACAGGAACTCCAACGACAACACGACCTCCTAAGACAGCAAGAGCTTAAGAGACAACAAGAACTCCAGCGTCAAAAAGAACTCTCGAGGCAACAAGAAGTTCGAAGGCAGCAAGAGCTAGAGCGTCAGCAAGAACTGCAACGTCAACAAGACTTGCAAATCCAACAAGATCTCCAGAGACAGCAAGAACCAAAGAGACAACAAGAACTACAACGTCAGCGTACACACGAGCTTGAGCAACGTCAAATACTTGAGCTTCAGAAGCAAAGGCAACAAGAGATTCTGGAGCAGCAGCAACAGCGACAGCGTCAGCGTGAAGAAGAGCTGCAGCAGAATGAATTGAGACAACAGGAGATGGAGAAAGAAGCTAAGCAAAAGGAAGAACGAGAGCAAGAGTGGGAACAGCAACAGCAGCAACAGCAACTCCTTCAACGACAAAGGGAAGAAGAAGAACAACAACAAAGATTACGTCAACAGCAACAGCAGCAACAGGAACATCGCGTTGAGACGACAGCAGAAGGAGATCTCATGGACAACAATCACATTCGCCATAATAATGGGATAGTAGTCCGTCCGCCTCAATTTGCCCCAAATGTTCGTCAGCCTATCTCGCCTTCTCACCAGCAACAGCAACAGCAACTTGCTCCTGGTCTCAATTCTCTCCCAAACCAACACCAACACAACTCTAATCTCCAGCAAGGGAATCCGTCGATGTTCCCACAAAACTCTCTCCAGCAACAGCAACAACAACAACAGAATCCTATCCAGCTCAATACTCACCAGCAGCAGAATCCATCTCAACCTAAGCGACCTACTCCCAATCCAGCTCACGTTCACTTGTCGCAGTTTCCCCCACCTAACTCTCCTCCAGCGACGTTCATCTTGCAGCCACCCCAGCAGCCCCAGCCACCACCATCGCCTCTTCGCCAACCAATCCACCAACACGTCCACCACCACCCACCAACAGTGATCCGTATAGAAGGAGGAGAGGACCAGAGGGTAGGACTTATTGGAGGACACTCGGACACCCGACGACCAGAGGAAGAAGTAAGACTACCACCACCCCCCATGGACGACCCCCACTTGTTTCACCAGCCTACACGTGTCTTCCCCTCCTCCGCAGATGCACCCAATGGCGTCGTCCAGCAGCAGCAGCAGCAGCAGCAACAGCAGCAGCAGCAACACCACAACAACCTTCCTCTGCCGCCTCCTTTGCGCCAACGTCTTCCAGTGCAGAATACGATGCCGCCGCCGCCGCCGCCGCCGCGTCATCCCTTCCTCCACACCCGAGCTACTCAGAAGAAAGTCGACAATCCCCAACCACTCCTCTCGTATTTGACACAGCAACTCTTTGGGTCGCGATCTGCGAGGTCTCTTCCACCCTCTGATACGCTTCTCCTCCAGTTTCTCAGCGCAATCACGGAGAAGGAGGATAGTGACAATGTTATAGAGGATGAGAACTTAAGACTTGTGGAGAAAATGGAGGAGGAGGAGGACGACAGGGAGGAGGATAATGAGACTGAAGAGGAGGAGGAGGGAGGAGGGGGAGGAGGTTTCCGAGCTCCAGAATTAATTCAACGGGGATTCCACCCAATCATTCCATACAGTGAGAAGGATCCTGGTCCTATACTCGTCCAGTCTCCTACCCTTTAACTCTATTTTTTACTTATACTTACAACCTACTTAAATATATATACATATGTATACTTGTATACTCTCTGGGTTTTGTTATTTATTCCAATAATAAAGTCTCTCGTACACGTGTATATATAGTAAACGTGGACGCATCCAGTGGACACTTCTGCTTCATCCTACCTGTTGTCGTGAAAGTATCGAATATGCTCGTCGTTAGCTAGATGGGCAGGCACCTCTACTTTCTCAAAGTCCCTTAGGTCAATAGCCAGCCATGGAGCTCGTTCTAGTCGTCGTCGTGCTTTCCTTCGTTCCTTTTGGAGGCGGCAGGACTTCATGCAAGAGACGCTCACGAGGATAGAGCACGCCATTATTGCTACGACAAAGACTACGCCGAATATTGCCCAGATTACGAACCACATGTGAGTGAGAGTCTCCTCGGAGAGTAGTCTAGTCTCACTGCGGGTCGTATATATACATACAAATAAAGGTTGTAGGTCAGACTGGTCAGAGGTCAAAGTAGAGGTGTAGATGAGTGGGTGGAGCCTTATTACCTGGAGGAGATTGTCGGATGGACGGAGAGGAGGAAGAGGAGGAGAAGTTGACGTCGTCTGCTGTAGGAGAACAACATGTCGTGCCAACAATGCGGAAGAAGGAGAGACTGTTGTTGTTGGAGAGAAATGTTGATGAAACTTTTCGAGGGCTAGAACGAGCCCACTTCCCATGAAACCCAACACGCCCACGATGACGTAACTCGTCCACACGTCACCTCCACTCAACGACGGCACTTCGCCTTCTCTCTTCAGACAACGGGTCTTCGTGGCCTCCTCGTAGGCTGAGATGAACCGGGATCCTAGACCTACCTCCCCACGGCGTACTAACCTGCATGTTTATACATATTACGTGGATATTAAATGTAAACAATCATTTCTACTGACTAATGAGTCATAATTAGAGTGTATCTATGTATTGTATATATATAGGTAGGATATAGATTAAACTGACACATAGTTGAATATTCCAAAGTACGGGGAGTTCTTAGCGACAATCATGGAATGTGACGTTGGCGTGAACGTCAAAGGCACGGAAGAGAGCGTGTTACAAACCCAACTCTCACTTAGCCCCATCTTCTCCGCTATCAGGTAAAAGTAGTGAGGAAACGAAAGGTAAGCAACTTTCTCTTTCTTTCGCAACTTCCCCACTCCTTCCTCGATACTCACTCCTGGGCCAAACTTGGCTGGTGTGGTTGTCATCAAGTCCTACGACAGTTTATCACGACAATTGGTCACGGCAATTGGTCACGGCAACTTCATATTCATTGCACATTGATATTGTACCTGCACTACATAAGCCAACGTGGAGCTTTTGCTATCTGCATGAAAAGTGAAGTGACTCGTGAGGAGATCCCGTCGGGAATTAATCGGCAGGAGATTGAGAGCAAGAAGCGAGACAATCGAAGCAGAAAACGCCACAAAGCTCAGTAGTCCAGTGAGGTAACCAAAGAGGAAGACAACTCTAGAAGGGAGGGAGGTAGGAGTGACGTGCCATCCTTGTTGACACAGAGCGGCCACACCCCACACCACGTCAAGAGAATACGACGACGACGACAACTGATTATAACGCAGGATAATACGGGAGAGTACTAAAACTCCATACGTTCCAAAAAGAGCCACCCACAACGCCGTGCTAAATGGTTTCAGGACCAAATCCCGCTTGGAACTCGCTTCAGGCTGTATAAAGAACCCGTTTACCCTTCCCATATAAAACAAACAAACTCACATTATATTATACAACTCATTGAACAGAACTAATTGAAGTTATTGCTCAATTTTGTTTCCACATATATTAAACATTAACTGTGTGCACTGCAACCCTACCCGTCTTGATAGATTGGCTGGAGGTAACTCAACTCCTTCGCGCGATAAGGTAATAAACTTATTAGCGGAACAAAAATATCGGTCTCTCCAGCTCGAAACTGTTCGACAGTGAGTCCTTTTAGGGTCCCATTTTTGTGTCGACTGATCCAGTCGCCCGACAGGAAGGTAGCCCTGCGTATATATGTATATTTATATGGCCGTCACATAGAGATCGATTACAAAGACGTTAATGAAAAGGACTACACTGCTACTCTTTTGTGTATGTGACATTTACTTGAAGGCAGTTGCGTGTTGGAGGTCGAAGAACGGAGCAAGAGGAGTTGCGTGTGTGGTGAGGACATGGAGAGGGTCGATTGTTCCTCCTGAAGAGACTTCCAGGAAACTCAACGGATCTCGCTGATCAAAGGAAAACATGTACACTCGTGTCCTCATTAATTCATTAGCAACACTTGTAATATGTACTATAGAGAGAGAGAGGAAGGAGACTCACTGCCAACGTCGCTCGCACCTCCGTGCCCTCCAGATCCAAGTGTACACCTTGTCTTTCACGTACCACTGGAACTGGACTCTTACCACCACCACCACCACCACCATGCCGGCCTCCTCCTCCTAATAAGTCTCTCCAGCCCCCTTCCCCCCACATGTACACTTCCCCTCTTATACTCCGTCGTCCCTGGCTCATCATCCTTATTAGCCCCAAGTCTCCGTTGTTTCCCCCCAGGGAAGCCACAACAGGCAACCAAGTCTGAGGCTGAGCTGCTTCTGCTGATCTTCTCTCAAAGAAACTCTTAACTTTCTCCAGCCACTCCTCCACTTCACTCCCATTAGAGTAATTATTATTGTCAAAGATCAGAATTCGTTGCTCCCGTTCTAATAATCCTACTCCTACTCTTCTGGAGAGACAAGCAGTGTCTAAAAGGATGTCTGTGCCTTGGAGGGCCAAGTGAAGAAGGAGGGGGAGAAGGTCACGGGGGTCAGAACAGAAGGTGAAAGGGTCGTAGGAGGAGAAAAGAAGGAGGAGCTGGAACGAATAGTAAGTTGCTGTTGCAGTCATATTATCGTATCGTTGTCGTCCGGGATTGTGAGACACAATTGATTCGTGTGGGAAAATGATTTATACGCTAATGAATTATTCATAAATCATATCCTTCTTACTCCACTCCTGCTATATCATCCACACAAAAGAAATAGAGACACGGTGTCGGCACAACGTGGACATGTGACCCTTGCATGTGACCCTCTCTTAACCTTATCCATTAATGTACGTTGGGTATAGGTAGCCCTCCTGCCCCCCACCTGCTCGTCTCATAGCTAAAGCAAGCAAGTAAAAAAAATGATGCGTCCCCCCCCCCTGCATTCCACGTACCGTCTCTTTTCTCACCTCCAAGACGACGAGAGGAGGACTTCCTTTTGAAACATATTGCTTACAAATTACCACCCAGTCTTGTTAAATTTTTCTGAGCAATCGTCCTTCACCGGCTTCTTCTCCATTCCAACTTTTGTGCAACTTTGGAAAAAAGTTAATGAGTCAAAGGAGAACAACAATAAACAAGTTAGTGTGAGACAAACATTTCCTTGTATTGGTGGAAAGGGGGGGTAT
>Ga0194135_10003147_pt1 | contig 10056 bp, 6 predicted proteins | sample LitLau_LLRF_2013_FD_134024 | JGI IMG/M metagenome (GOLD analysis project Ga0194135, IMG submission 134024) | Freshwater sediment microbial communities in response to fracking from North America - Little Laurel Run_MetaG_LLRF_2013 (version 2) | ecosystem: Environmental > Aquatic > Freshwater >... | reverse complement strand
TATTATAAGTGGTTGGTTGACGTGTTTCCGAGGTGAATTATTCCCGTCAGCCTTAATTAACGAATTTTAACATGCAGAGTCTTGTCCAATGTTTTCTTAGTTCAGTTCAGTTTCTTCAGGATGCTCCTTGCATTACCACCGTCCTTTCCTCTCAAAGCAATCATTACCATTCCATACATTTAGGACAGACAAGGAATCCTATCCAAAGGAAATGGTCACTCAAATCTTCAAGTTCAAAATCTGCTTATATAGGAACGACTCCCAGTCCCCATCTTTAAGCTGATGAGAGTCAGATGTGCTAATTACAGAGTCAGCATCCATAATTTTGAGTCCAAACAATCTTTTCCATGGCTATGAGCATTCGGAGCGAGAGAGGGAGGCTGAATTGGGTTGATGAATCTGTTAGTTTACGTACGGGATGGAGACTTTGAATGCCTTTTTACCAGTAGGAGCCCGAAGGAGTGTTTCCCGTAATTTCGAAACCACCAATTCCGTTCTGCAAATAAAAATTTCAAACCGATTGTTCATGGGATGACTCGAGTTCCCATTCAGTTCTCATTTCAGCTAATAGATTGCAAAATTAGTTCAATTGTTCCTCAACTTTTAATTACTCCATTGTTTAATTTTTGGCTTAAATTCAATTCAGGGTTGCGTCGTCATCCCGGGTTTGACGACAAGAACTCAATTTTATGACACAACATGAAAACTATACTAAGCACATAAAACCGAGACTTAAAATCCGAGAGTCAAGTATCGAATTCCTCTGCTCATCCGAATCTTTTAGAGAGAAGGAAGGCGCTTGCTGCTTTGCATTTGGTCGCAGACTCTTTTCAACTTTTTCCCACGCCATTCCCGTGAAAGGTGAAGGGACGGAATAATTTGGAAAAATATGATTGCGAAAAAGGGTTATGGGAAGATGAGGAGCAGAGCAGAGTGGATGTAATAAAAGGGTTCCTTTCTCCTTTTGTAACTGACTGCACGCGTCGTTAAATTGATAATAATGTATCTATAGTAACTGCAACAGCCTTGAGATCCCCGGGATTCTTGGATTCTTGGAAAGGGGTTTCAACTGTGGGGAGTCTGCATTTCTTTTCGTTAGATTGAGTGGACTAGGTTTTTCTCTGCAATTCCCAATTTGCAAATTGCAATGAATGTGAATTGAATAACCCCAAACCGACACTTGTTCATTTTATTACTTCTTGCATTCCGTGCTCATATACACGGATAATAATTTTTATGAGTCTGACTGACTAAACAGTTTAATGCTAAAAGGGATCCATATTGCATTTCAATTTAATGGTTTCTAACCGCCTATAACGACTGGTGTGGTATTGGTACTTGCCATTGTTGTAAGAGATTCCAAGCGTACATGCGTAATAGGATATGGAGACTGTGCTAGCTTGAAGTTTACCTTTCCATATCCCTCTTTAGCTCTTGGTTTTTAATGACTACCTTTTAATTCTTGTTCTTAAATCTAATTTAGAAAATTTATGATTTTCTCTCAACAGCACGTTGGAGCGGACGGAAATGAGGACGGTGAAGCCAAAGAAAAAGAGGCAGGAAAGGTTCCACCAAATCAGTTCGAGGAGAGCTTCGGACAAGTTGTCCATAAGTCTGATGCATCCACGGATACAGAGAGCCAGAGCTATGACGAGTTATTCGTCAGGGTAAGCTTACTAATTCATCCCTTGGAATACATTTAATGGTCAATGACAAGCACAATAACTATAAAGACGGTTTTGTGCATTTTAAGGAGCTCGAGGAACGATGTAGTTCATACCAAAATGACTTGTACATCATACGGAATGAGTTGATGAACCTCCAGAGAGAAGCTGATCAGGCTGAAGAGACTAATGCCAAATTCAATGAAGACTTATCAGAACTTCTTCAGTCAGAATTCCATTTGGATGGGCAATCAATTTTTAAGCCAAATCACCAACTCGATCCAATGAATGGAAATGCCTTAATTCTTTCTAGAATTAAAGAAATATCTTTCCTCTGGCGGGATTTGATAGAAAAGAAAGGAACGCTGGAAAGAACAGTCACCAAACTAAGTATTCCTCAGGGACATCCACATTCCAGTGGCAGCAGCCACGAAACCCCTTCCATTGCCCTCTCTAACCAATCACCGCTTTCTTCCAATTCTAACATCATCGATCTCTTCAATGAGCCATTTTTTCCACCTAAAATTGATTCATTTGGTTTGGAGACTATACTGGAGGAGGATCGAAGTGAAGACGAGGCTCATCGATGCGAGTCTTCAGACTTAATCTATGATGAAGCCTTTGGCGGCAGTAGTGGGGCGGGTAGCAGTCAGACTCGAAGAAAGGGTACGCCCAGTCCAGCTACAACTACGTTCAACTGTTCAACGCAAACTGACGAACTGGAAGAGCCCACAAGTGACAGGGAGCCGGCAGCGAGATCGCTTTCAACAATTCAAGCGAGTGAATGGGCGCTACTTCAAGCTAGGGCAAAAAAATGGGATCAAGACGAAGCGGACCTAATGGGGAAAGTAAGAATAGAAAGCTTAAGGTTGGGATGCGATCCTATAATAAGGGATACCATTTTTCATATTGTTGCTCTGCATTAAATGCTTTTTAAAATTCGGATATAACCAAATTAAATTGTAATTTCCGTTCCGGTTAGGCGTATCCATAGTTTATGCTTGCTTACCTACCTAAAAGAATATGATCGATCCTTTCTGATTTGGTTCACTAACTATAATTGTTTTTATGAATTTTATAGTTGGAGGAACGTGAAGGGCGCATTAGGAGACTGGAGTTGGACTTGGGACGTTTAAGGTTAGTGCGATTCGATTCGAAAAATCTAAATTGAGTCCTCTACAACTCAATTCATTCTGCTAATTTAACCTTTGCGGTTTTTTTTTCTTCATAGGAGTCATCTTGTTGATTTAGAAGAGCAGACGACGGGTGAAGCCTTGCTAAGTGCAAAGAGGGAAGAACAACTCCAAGTTCAACTTACCCAGCTGAAAAATGAGCTCTCCCGCACATTACAACAAAAGTAAACCATTTTTATCTTTCTATCCATATTTTCCATTTCTTTTCGTATTGATTTTCCACCCTCTGTGATAGTAGTAGCCACTCACTTTCTTCTTCTGATGAGTCCAAAGCCCACCCGTTTTAGCGGATAGTCGTTCTGGTTGAGGATTGGAGAAAGTGCTTGCTCCGTGGGAGGAAGGAGGGCAGAAGCGTAACCTAATTCTCAACTTTCACCTCCCGTGCATGCCTTTGGAAAGAACATGCCTTAGAAAGTGTACGGTATCGAGGGACGTCCTCTCTTTTATAACAGAAGCCCCTCGCCTATTGATTGATTTCCTGCTTTTAACTTTCCGTTGATTCTGGGCTGAAGAGACTAGATGAGATGGATAATTGTTGGCGAAAGGACGGAAAATCCAGGAGTGAGACAATGACTTCTGAATAGATAATTTAAAAAAAAAATAAGGGTCCCAGTCGTCTCGTAAACAATGGATTTCCTCGCTATACATTGTATCGATTTTGACCGGTAGGAAGCTAGGGAAGAAGAGTTCAGGTTGGTTAAATAGGTGGTGGTGGATTGGAGAACAGGGTAAAGGCGGGCTTCTTATGCATAATAAAGGACGTTGATTATTATTCCTTTTCTCGACTCCCTCCCCTGTTATTACTTCAATTTAAATGAAGGCCTTTTTCAGGAGAGTCGCTCGTATTTACTCTTACCCGGGGAAATTTTCCGCTTCTTCTATTAATAATAATCCCATCTTCTGAGGGAAACTTTATGGGAAATGAAATCGAACATGTCTTCCTCCTACCCTCCTAATCCAATATCCCAGCAACGAAACGCTCGATCTATCCTTCCTCCTCCTACTCATACCTCACTTGTAATTCTACATATAATTTCCCGTCTTATTTTATTTTCTAGTGAGCGGAGTCTGGATGTTCGTGAGGAAATTACAAAGTTAACTCAAGAGCGGAATTCCTATCGTAGCGCTACTTCCAGTCTTGAAGATCAGATTCAAAAATTAAATGCACAGTTACAGAATCTACATTTTGTTCTGGAGCAATTCCAGAGAGGTGAGTTCTTCTATTATGTAGAAAAGGAGATCCAATTAAACAAAAGTTTTTCCTTTGCTGGAGGGAATGAGCGTCGAGAGAGCGGAGCGAGCAGCGGTGGCGGGAGTAGTGTTGAAAGAGGCTTACGGAACCAAATATGGCAGAGCTTTTCATCTGTTGGAATGAACTTCGTCTGAAATTGGTTTTCCTTTTCTTTCTTTTTTTTTGCACAGAAAAAGAAGTAGAGGTTAGCAGCGTTGAGAAGCGTCTTCGGCTTGAAATGAGCCAATTAGAGCAGAAGAATGAGGTGCTGCGTAGAGAATTAGAGAAGGAGGAGGTTCTGCTGGAAAGAGCCAAATCTGGGCTGGATGCTGCTCATCAACTCAATGCACAGATTGAGGAAAAGACAAGAACCATTCTCCAGCTTAAAGCGCAAGGTATGAAACTTTTCCTCCCTTTTGTCTTTGCTTTTGGCTTTGTACTTTATCCTCCTTTCTGTAGTTAGTAAATGGAGATTTTGGAATTCAGCCACCTCATCTCCCTTCCGAATTGGGGAAATATTAAATTTTCTTAAATAAAAAACACGACTTTTCCTTTCCTCTTGTTCTAACTCCTCCTCTCTCAAGGAGTCTATGTACGAGGAAGAGAGATTTATTCGAGTTTCCTCCTAATTAACCATGAGGTGAGGGAAACTTGCCTGACCGTTTGGGAGTGTGGACTGGTGGGTCATTTTACTGCAGTTTAATCTCGCTATGAGTTCTCCTCACAAGTAAACCCTTGTGATTGAGTTTGTCATTTAGCTTTCTGCATGTACTGTATTTGACTGAGAAATATCAGTTGGTAATTTGGGCCGAGTTCTTGATTGGAGAGAGAGATCCAAGTTACTTCCTGGTATGGCACAGTCAAATATTAAATGCCTCATTGTTTTGCAGCAATATTCACCAAATATTATTTTTCCCTGGTTATTTCTACTATTATTTAATCGTATGTTTTGTAAAGCTTTTTCCATTTAATTTTGTATTCTTAACATACAGATAAGCTTACTTTATACTATTATTATTATTTGCAATAGACTGGGAATTTCTCTCTTTTGTTCCGTTTGTCTCCATTATCTTATTTTATGTTGAGAAAGTTAATCTTTGTTAGAGAATAAGGCAAAGTGCTTCTATTGAAAGCATGGGAGAATTAACTTTCTCTCCAGGCTTTGAGTTTCTCTTGTTCTTGAAGAAATGGCAAACTAAAAGCAGCAACTTAAAACTTGAAACTGTTTGCCTACCAATCCTGTTTGTATTTGCCTTTTCTGTTCCGAAAGCGGTTGGTAAATTGTCTTTTGTTAAGGACTGTAAAGTTTGATATATATTTCCAGTATAGCAAAACCGTGGAGAGATATTCTCAATAGTTCCTCCGTGAGCACTATCGCATCTTTTTTTTGTATTTTAAAGTCCAAATTCCTGTTTATCAAATTTTAGCCGCATTTCTGCAAAAAAAAATGAAGGGTTTCATTAAATGGCGTCAGCTAAATTTCCTAAGTTCCTGCCTTTCTCTTCCTTCGATAAACAAAGATTTTCTCTCATTTTTACTTTTTACAGCTATGTTTTCAGATTTCTTTTCACACTCGACTGCTTTTTGTGACCACCTTGTCACATGGTAGATTGCTAATCTCGAGGGTACTTGTCATCTGGGCTGATCATAATTGCCTCTCCTATCCACGTTTCCTCACTGGAGAGCCGTCCATTTGAAAATGTTTTTTCCGGGTTAAAATTGAAGTTTTCTGGAGGGGATGTTTGCTTTAAGGGAAGGAGGTTGCTATTAAACTTTCTCTGCCCCTGTCAAAACCCAATTTTAACGTCCTCTCCCCGCAGTCGGGAGTCTGAATACCTGAAACCCCTGATTCTTCCCACTTTGGAATAATTTATTATTTTCCGTATATAATACCTTTCCTCCCTACCTATAGGAAATGAAAATTTCCTGGGTTCCTCCAGTTCTGAGGAAATCAAATTGTAATTTTTAAAACGATCGACAGGGAGAGGACAAGCGGGCGCAAGTTCGACAGTTGTCCCCACGTATCACTCCCAAAGTGGTCAATCAAAATTTGAGGGGTTTTGCGGAATCCTGGGGAAAGTCCTACTTCAGTTAGGACAAGGAATCCACAGTCCTAGGCAGTCCTAAATACTTATTTATAGACAATTTAGTTTTGGTGAAAGTCAGTCTTGGTTCCGGTGGCTCCCTATCAACAACTTAAAATACAAGGCTCAAGTTTTTTAGTCAAAAGGTGAATGTAAGAATGGGGTCGTCAGGGTTCAAGTCTTCTTGCGTGTGTCTTGTGTTTCAATTTTATTAGTTGCTTGGACTAATCTCATTTGGTAACTCAGAGACGGGTCTTTTCCTGGGGAAATTTTAAAAAGTTCTCGGGTTGCTTAGTGAGATTTGGCCCACGGCTAATGCAATTCTTCTTGGCTGCTAAACATTCTCCTGCGTTTACTTCCAACGAATCGCATCCTTTATATTCTCTTCTGCTTGTGGAATGGACTCATTAGGAGTGTCTTAGGGATCGTAGTAGTGACTAGAATAAGAACTCGAGTCTCTCCTTTTCCCCCTTCTTTCGTATCTTCTACACTTACTAATTAAATTTAATTATTCCTTCTTCCATTGTTATCATAACCGTAGAAATTGAAACGCTTTCAACTTTCTCTTCTCTTTCTCTTTGATCAATGTACAACTAGTCTTCCGTTTCTGGTAGAAGTTAAGAATTGGGATGGGGACTTGTAGACTCAAGGGAGATGCTATTGCATGCCTTTTTAGAATGCATTATTCTTCATATTCGAATTGCTTTGGTCAGTCAATGTAATTAGTGGGGTCGGGACTTCTGTAATGTCGATCAATAAATAATGAAGCGGTTATTTGAAATTAAGTTCCTTTAATTGACGAGTCTAAAAGAGACAAGTACTCTGCTGGTGTCTGGTTTTGTGAGAGGAGGATTTTGAATGAAATTCGTGAAATTGAATATTGAATTATACTTTTCTCTTGGGGAAATTTTGAAGGACGGTGAGTCTTGTAGTACATAAATTTTAATTTCGGAATATTAAACTGAAGTCTTCTCGATAATGAGGATAAGTTCTGAATCTGTCTCTTAATACAGAACAAATAAAACCGAATATAACAAGGGACTAATCAAGTAAATTGGATACTTTCGCGGTGTAATTTTAAACAATTCCGTCATGATTGTCAATTTTCTGAAGACTAAAATTTTCATGCTCTTTCACGTGTTTAAATAATAAATGTGAGTTTAGGAAATTGAAGAATCATGTTTAGGGAGTTTTCGGACCTAGGAAAAATAACGCCTACGTACTTTTCACCGGTTTTTAGAAACCATTTTCTGGAAATCATATAATTGAAAAGTAGGTTTATTTTTGCATCTTAATATTTTTTATCCCAATGGGGTTGGACCTGGACGTTGTGGATTCTCTCTGGCTTTGTTTTTATTGATTTCACATTTTAGACTTTGCCAAAAATACAAATCAAACGACTTCCTTTATTGGTGACTCTGTCGGTTTTAAATAATAAAGAGGGATAGAAAATTCAGGTATGGCGCAGCTATGAATCCGTATTTCATTCCCGATATGTTACTTACTCCTCCGTTGAAGAATAAAATGAAAGCAAGGTAGAGGGGAAAGGGATTGGAAGATGTTTGTTAGATTTCGTCAACCTGCATGAAAAAGTATGTTTTAATAATTCAAATGGAGAAAGGAATGCCTTTATTCCGCTTTTGGGGTTAGTAATTAAGACGTCGCTTTCTCCCTCAATTATGCATTAGCTCATCATCCGTCTCGTAAACTGGAATAGACGATAAGGATTGAGGGCCTAAATACTCCATTTTTTACGTTGTCAGTATGTTTTGCAGTAAATTCGGTTCCTTTTACGCATGAATGACAGTAAATGTTGAAACCTTTGCATCTCTTTTATCCTCGCCTCTTCCAAAACCAAACTAAATACATAATTACAGCTGTCCGCCAATTTTCCATTGTCCCTCTCATTATAAAATTAATATTAGCATTATACGAGCAAGGATATAGAGACTTCGCCTACTCTTCCAATACGTTAATTTTAAGTTCAGTTCGAGAATCTCATTTTGTATTCGGAAATCAGGTTATGTAAATAGTGAGAAGAACTTTAAAGAAGAGAGTAAACTGAAGTTGTGAATTTGTTAAAATACAAATTATATATTTGTTTCGTGGCCTATAATTTCAAATTTATTGTAAAGTATATGGAAACCTGCTTGTGTAACTAGGTTCTGCTGTAGAATCTACTCTGGAAGAACTACAGCACTAGATGGAATTGGAGTCCTGGATGATTGGGTGATTGGATCCCTTTTCAAACAAAACTGCATCCGTCTTAAGCCTTATTTTTTAGTTCTTCTGTGCTGATGAGTATTTTTGTCAGGTACTGGTCACAGTTTTATTGCTTTACCTGTACCTTTCGAAATGCTTCCCAGCCGGATTCAGAACTGGATTCGCCTGGCATGGAAACGAAAGATCATCGGATTAAAGATGAGCTCAGGTCTCCTGCATGTGCGGAATTAAGCATGGATTACTCTAAGCCTCCGATCTAGGCAGGATACGTCATTCTGATTTTGCAGCTTATATCCATCTAATAATAATACCCTGCTTCTGTGTAGCATGATAGTTTTATTATCTTAATAATTTGTACTTAAGTTTTACGAGTTAAGTTATAATTTGTTATATGGGGCGTCGATAGCGGAAAGAATAGCTTTAGGCATAAGAATGTTCACCAATTCCCTCCATTAGTATATTTTGGGCCAGGATATATTGTATAAAATAACTATTTTTTTTCATTTTGTATTGTTCATCTCTCATTCGTGTTTTTTATTTTATTTGTCTGAATATAGTACAAGAAAAAGATGGAGAATTGCTGAAACTAAAATCTAAAATGGACGAAGTGGCAAATAATCTTGATGGGAAAATTGATCGGTAAGTATGGGATATTTCTGTCCTTGTATCCAAGTTACGATATCCGTCCACCCAAACTAATCTTTTGCCATTTCATTATTCATCCTTTCTTGTATGATGCACAACGGCTGGACTATTTCCCTGGCAGCATTGTTTTTCTGCTGTTACCCATGGAATCCGCAGAGTAACTTGACCTTATCCTTAACAAAAGGATCCTCTGAAATCTAAGTTAATCTGATTTGTTGTGATTCCTTTCGTAAGGAAATTGAGTAACAGAGTTTACACACCAAGTCATGGGAGTGAGGTCGGTCCAGTTAGTCTTACCCTGCGGTGTCGGTATGGAAGAGAAGCAAATTGATCTCGTTATAAATTAAGATTAGAAGAGGAAACGTAAACTCTGTGGGTAATTGGTTTTCTCTTGAGATCTTCCCCTTTCATTTCCCATTAAATTCTACAGGCAGGGTTCCGCTATACTCGTAAACCACGGGAAAGGGTTAAAAAGGTAGACAACAGTGTCTCTTTTGTCCTGGAATGGAAAACTAGAAGATTGTCCTCTGCTGGAAAGGAAACTGACTTTAGACATACCGAAGGTTATCTTTCCTCTGTTGCACCTTAAAGTGAGCAAGTGGCTGTGGAGTAGAAAGTGGAAACGGTTTAAAGAAAATGGGATATGAAGAATACGGTTTCCGCATCTCTCATTTTGTCTAGTCTTGGTCTATCCTACCCACGTTCTTCTCTCCCTTCTTCATAAGGTTCTCTTTTCTTTTTCTTCTACCTTGATATGAACACGTAATGACAGAGGAGGAAAGGAAAAAAATTTCGGAAACGGAAAACTTTAAGAACGCCGTTCCGCCGTTCCCCTTTCTCTCACTCTTTTCCCTCGTCGGTTCATTCGGTAGTGCGGGAGGAAAAAGTCAAGTGAAAACTCAAAGTATGCAACCCACGCATAGAAGAACTAGAACTCCCTCGGCGACGGAATGAGATAGACCCACTTTCTAAAGGAATAAAGTACATTGTTTCGGATGGTAACTTTGCTTAAGAGG
>Ga0194135_10003146_pt1 | contig 10057 bp, 3 predicted proteins | sample LitLau_LLRF_2013_FD_134024 | JGI IMG/M metagenome (GOLD analysis project Ga0194135, IMG submission 134024) | Freshwater sediment microbial communities in response to fracking from North America - Little Laurel Run_MetaG_LLRF_2013 (version 2) | ecosystem: Environmental > Aquatic > Freshwater >... | reverse complement strand
TCTACTATTGTTGGCGTTGGGAGTTCCCTGCCAGGGACTCACAGAAGTGGTCAGCCATGGTCATTGTTGGTTTACGAACGTACCCTCAAACTATAAAAGCAGCCGCTCAACAGAGCCGGCAGTCAGTGAGTCTCCTAGTGTTGACCTGAATACATCCTGCAATAAACCAGTGATACCCGGACAGTTCTACCTTTACTAGAGCCCTTGCACACACTACAAGTGGTGACAGCGGTGCACGGTGCGGTAGTTGTTTGGATACCTCTGATTTGTCACGGGGTGAATCCAAAAGTCTACGCTAGTGTGATTCTTTTTGGGGGGAGGATAAGGCTAGGAGGGAAGACCAAGGGAAGGAAAGCCTGTTTACGTTGAGCCCGCTTAAAGCGAAGAGGCCTACGTATACTGAGCCCTGAGGTCGTGGAGTTAGGAAAAACCCGTTCTTAGGAAAGTACATCGAGGATGAAAGTTGCATGAGAGGTTAAAGGGAAGACCACCTGTTTATTCTGTGCTCACTGTAGTGACGAAGCCTGAGTAAGCTGTGCTCCCTGTGTGAGTGTGTGTAATTGAGTAGTGATTTCAAGGAAGATACGCCTAAGATCGTTGCGCTCCCTCACGGGACGAAGCCTACGTTCTTAGTGCACCTTGAATTCAATTAGTTTACCAGGGGAGTTTCGCCTATAGCCAAACTGTGCTCCTTGTCGAAGGACGAAAGCCTGTTTGGTTATCGCGCGCCCGGGTGAACGGTTTGAGTGAGTTAAAGGAGTTTCAGGTTTAGGGAAATAAATAGATCAAAAAGCAAGAGGAAAATGTCAACTCTTCGTCCCAATCCGTGGAATATCGCGTCAACATCAGCGTCAACGGATGAATCCACAATGAACCCCGAGGTCCCTCCCGGAGACCCCGATGCTGTCGTCACGATGGTCCCTGAGGGTGAAGATTTTAGAGGGTTCAAAGTCTTCGAGCATACAGCAAAGCCGGTTCGCGGCCGTGGTCGTGGCCGTCCGCGGGGTTCACGAGGAACTACGCGTGGGAGTGGTCGTAGACGTACCCCACCTCGTGTCCGAGGATATCTGCGGGACAATCATGAAGATGAAGATTACGAAGAGGAAGAAGATGAGGAAGAAGAGAAAGGAGAAGGAGCAGACGGAGCCCGTAGTCAACTACCAGATGGATTCCAACCTTTTCTGCAGTTAGTTGGTCAACTCTTGGCTGCTAAAAATCCTCAAGCAGTCAGAGTACCAGAATATGATGGTACTTTGTGCTACACAATGTTTCGAGCACAGTTTGTGGTATTGACGAGTGGCATGAGCAAAGAAGAACAAGGTGCCCGTCTCCTTGGTGCCCTAAGAGGGAAAGCCATGATGGTTCTCCCAATGCTTGACCAACAGCAAAAGGAAGCAAACTTTGACAACTTGGACGCCATCCTCACAAAAACATTTAGTAGCGTGAAATCCCTGTGGGAAAGAAAGCGGGAGTTTGAAACTCTACAGCAAAAACCAGACCAGAAAATACAGGAATTCGCTCAAGAAGTGGAAAGAGTAGGAAGAGAATACATGGTAACTCATGCTGAACCAGACCTACAAGAAGCTTTGGTGACTGCTTTTGTCAAAGGTTTAACGGATAAGGATGCAGCAAACCGCTTAGCATATGCTCCTTGCAACACCTTAGAGGAAGCTGTCCGCCATTTAAATCGTGGCTTGCTCCTCAGTGTGGATAAGTCCAAGAAGGTGCGTTTTGTAGAAGCTGCAGTGAATAACACTGAGACTGAACAAACTCCTTCAGTATCTGAAACAGATGTCAACACGCAATTAGCAGAAATCATGAACAAACTGAAAGCATTAACATCAAACAGTGTTTCAGTGAATTCCTTTGAGGAAGCCCCAGGCACATCTAATAGCATCCCAACAGGTCGTGGAAGAGGGCGTGGCCGAGGCCGTCCACGAGGATCAAGAGGTGGAAGAGGAAGAGGAAATCAAAATAGTCAAGGAACTAACACATTTGCATGCCATAATTGTGGCAAACCAGGGCACTATGCTGCTGACTGTTATTTCCGGCAACAAGGAAACAACAATGCACAAACATGCCATTATTGTAAAAGGCCTGGTCACATAAAGGCAGAGTGCAGAAAACGCCTTCGTGATGAACAACAAGGGTCTCACCCTTATAACTCAGTAGGATTTGCTATGCCCCAATTTCCTCAAGATGCTTTAAGGGCTGCAATGGCGTACTACCAATTTCAAAATGGTCAACAGCAGTCCCAACTGACAAACCAGCCGCAGCAGCAACAACAGTCTTCTAATGGAAGTTCACAATCATTTCCTTATGTTCCACAGTCAGGAAACCAGGGAAACTAGAGCAGACAAATGATAGTTCGGAGGCTCGTTTGTCTGGTACACCTGTTGAAATTCCTATAAATTCAACAGCAATCGAAACTCCGAGGAAAAAGAATATACAAATGGAAGTAACAGCTCCCAGAGATGAAGAGAACGTCCAAGTCAACATCACATATAACATTAAAGTGACGAGTGAGAACAAAATAGCCAGTGAAAATAAAAAGAGGAGACATACCTCAGTCAGTACTCCAGAATTGGAGACTGAAAAACGACAGAAGGAAGATCACTGCAACCTTTGTGCATCTTGTATTAATAGAACATCCAAAAAGTGTGCACCTTTTGTGGCATGTACCATTAATGGAGTCCTGTCTGAAGCCATAGTCGATACAGGAGCTCAAATTACTGTATTTAAACGCACAAGAAGAGATTTGCCTGTAGCAAAGTTAAAAATGAAGAGTGCTACAGCACACCGTGCCACGTTATATGGGCCCACTTTAACACAAATCGAACTTAATGGGAAAAAGTTTCCATACCCAGTCTATGAAGCAGAAGTGGCAGAAAATCTAATTGGATATGATTTTATGGACCACTTCGATGCTAGAATACGCATCCGGGATAAGTGTCTCAAATTGGGTCCAGATCACAAGGTTCCATTTAGAGTAGATAAGTCCATTACTAAAGGACAGTTCAGAGATGGTAATCTATATTTTGTAGTTAGAGCAAACAGAAGAATGTTGTTACGACCAATGATGAGTAGAGAGTTGCAAACAAAAGTGGAAACAGATTTGTCGGCTGATGAGCTGGGGGAAGCCAGCGCGTGGTTGACTTACGGAGAGACTGATGAACCAGGAGATCAGGGAACGAGTATGGTGCTGTCCACACCTGACTCGGACTCTGACCTTCTTGAGGAACATCGGGCTTCTGTAGAGCTCAACACGGAATGTACACAGATTGTACATAGAAATACAAATGAGAAACATGCGCCAGGGAGCCATGAGGAAAACCAGCCACGGAGGGAACTGAAACAGGTTCCAAGAATTGGTCTGTTTGCAAACAATAAGTTCAGTGAACGTAAAACAACAAAATTACCATCATCTGTTCTTGTTCAATCTGGAATCATACCTTGTGTTACTGCACCAGTCACAGTGACTTTAATAAATTTTGGAGATAAATGTGTTGAGATACCGAAGTATGCTGTGGTTGGGGAAGTCTTCCTTGTTCATCCCCTCCCATTCAGTGGATATGACCTACAGGACGAATTTGATGAGGGTTTTGATGAAAGGGAAGAAAGTGAAGCAGAAGTTTGTGCATGTGGACTTTCATGGACTGAGCATGAAATCCAACCCCATAAAGGAGCAGAAATAACAAAACCCAGAGAACCACCACTTGAAGTAATACCAGGGGAGCTTCAGAAACTTTTGGAGCGAAGTAGTAAACATCTTGATAAGGAAGAAAAAGAACAGCTGGAGGTTTTGCTAAAGAAACATCATGATGTGTTTGCTAAGGACAACTTCACATTCGGAACATGTCCTTGGTTAAAATTTCGAATTGATACTGGGAACCATCCACCTATCAAGCAAACAGCAAGACCTGTACCTTTACATTACCGCAAAGAAGTTAAGGAAACGTTTCTGAAATACCTGAAAATGGGTGCCATCAGGCCAAGTCAGTCAGCATGGGCTTCGCCAATCTTATGTGTCCCGAAGAAGACTGGAGAAGTCCGTGTGTGCGTGGACTACAGAGCCTTGAATGCCATCACTAGGGTTCCTGCAGCTCCCATACCAAGACCTCAAGAGCTGCTACAACATCTAGCAGGAAAAGATGTTTATCATGCTGTAGACCTAGCTCATGGATACCATAACTTGGTTGTTCATCCTGACGACCAACCTAAGACAGCAATCATCCTTCCAGAAGATCTTGGTTTGCCATGCAGACAGTACGAATATACAAGAATGGGATTTGGTCTCTCAGCAGCTCCAGGGGCCTTTCAATACGTGACTGACAGGCTTGTTCCTCCAGCAGAAGAACCAAATAAACATAATGATATTGGAGACACCGTGGCTGTGTATATTGACGACGTATGCATAGCCGGGGATAATAACACCCAAATGATGCAGAGGCTTGAAGCATTCCTGAATAGAGTTCGTGCAGGAGGGTTTTTGCTAAAACCAAAAAAGTGTGAATTGTTTAGAAAAGAAGTGAGCTTTTTGGGACATAAGTTGTCCAAAAAGGGGATAAAAGTAGACAAGAAGAAAATAGAGCAGATTACTCACTGGCCTGCACCAAAAGACCAAAAAGAAGTCAGATCTTGGTTGGGATTGGTGCAGTATTATGCTAAATATGTACCACATTTGGCCACTTTAGCAGCACCAATATTTGCTCTTATAAGACTTGGAGTGCCATTCGTATGGTCAGCAGAATGTGAAGAAGCTTTCAAAATTATCAAACAGAAATTAGTGGAACCTCCCATACTGGGAACCCCAGATATAACCAAAGGACCATTTACCTTGACTTGTGACGCCAGTCTTACTGGTTTAGGAGCGGTGTTGACACAGGAGCAGGATGGACGAGATGTCACAATCGCATATTGGTCAAAATTGCTTAACAGGTCCCAACAAAACTATTGTGCCACTTACCGGGAGTTATTAGCTTTAGTGGAATCAATAAAAGCTTACAACTACTATCTGGCTGGTGCTCCATTTATCGTAAGATCTGACCATGCCGCTCTACAATGGCTGAAGAACTTCAAGAATCCCACGGGCAAGTTAGCTCGCTGGCTGGAGAGGCTAGCTCCTTATAAGTTCGAGGTCGTGCATGAGCGTGGAATCAATATTGGTCATGCTGATGCTCTAAGTCGGAGACCTGGTCGTCCGTGTACACCTGAGTGTAAGAAATGCAAACGATCAGAAGAGCGAGACGCTGAGGTAAATTTAACCACCTGTACTGAAGACCACACCTTTTCGTCCAAAAACTTCACCCTTCTTGACATCCAAGGATCACTGTTCAGTGCTCCTGATCACATCCCTCTGTGCCATGCCGTTAGTCTGGATGGTAAGTTCGGAAAAGGCTTGGCACTCCGAATGGAAGAGCGTTTTGGTCTGAAGAAGGAATTTCTTGCTCAAGAAAACAGAACGTGTCCAGGACTCGTGGTGGCCTACAGAGAAAACAGGACCATTGTAAATGTCATCACAAAATTAAGATATTTCAATAAACCCACACCAGAAAAAGTAGAAGAGGCACTGCTCACCTTAAAAGCTTGGGTTATGAAGTACAATATTCCAGCCATTGCCATGCCTGAGTTCTCATGTGGCTTGGATAAGATGCAAATGACAACCTTAAAACAGATGCTGCGAAAAGTCTTCCAGGATCTTGACTTAACCATTTATATGTATCACTATGACTTGGAACATGACTACTATGTCAAAACCTGCGGTGTCCATTGCCATTTGTGTGAAGTTGAAGACAAACAAACAATGAAACCAACTCCAGATGATATCTTATTGAATTGGACAACAGTCGCTCCTGATGGTGTATCTCCTATGACTATGGAAAAGGATCAAAAGTTGGACCCTGACATTATGCCAATCTACGTAGCTGTGACAGAAGGAAAAAGACCACATTTTCAAGATATAGTACAGTATAGCAACAAAACCAGGACGCTTTGGCATTTCTTCAACTCACTCTTCATTCATGGTCAACTTCTGTTCAGAAGAAAGGAACATGTAACAGGAGATCCACAAAAGGCAGAAGTAGTACTGATTTTGCCCCAAAAACATGTTAAGTCCACCATCATGTTATACCACAGTCAACTGGGACAAACAAATCACTTTGGCATTCAGAAAACGGTGCAAGGCTTGAAGAAATTCTTTTGGTGGCCTGGGATGCAAGACGATGTGGCAGAAGTGTTATCCAACTGTGTCCAGTGCAGAAAAGTGAAAGGACCTCTAGAAAAGACAAAGGTGCCATTAAAGATCTTTCAGGATGGAGTACTTCATGGAAGATGGCACGTGGATACTTGCGGACCATACCCAGAAACATCAGAAAAATACAAATACATCTTGATTGCAATTGAAGCATTTTCCGGTTGGCCGGTATTAGTCCCATTAAAGACTCAAACTGCTAAAGAAATGGCACAAGCACTGATTACAAATGTGTTCTCTGTCTATGGTGCTCCACTCTCCATACTGACAGATCAGGCCAAGGCATTTGAGTCTGGACTATTCCAAGAAATAATGGAGCTCTATAACATCAAGAAATATCGGACTACAGCATATCATCCATCAGCCAATGGAAAAGCTGAGAGATGGGTTCGTACATTAAAACAGAGCCTGAAACTGCTGTGTCAAGGAGCAAAGGATAAATGGGTAGACTATTTGCCTTTCATTGCCCAAGCATATAGGAGTCTTCCACACTCCTCGCACAAGTTCTCTCCATACGAAGTTCTTTTTGGTGCACCTATGAGGACCCCATTGCATGTCAGCAGAGAACCGCCACCAATCTTGTCACCAATAATTGAAGCATATCCATGGGCGATCCGGAATGCACTCATTAAAATCCATGAAGATATGCGAAGAATCAGGGCTGAAGCAGCCACCAGAATGAAGGCATATTATGACAGGACAGCATGCCTTGCTCCTTTCCAGCCAGGTAATCAAGTTTTCCTGTACAATAAGGCAATAAAAAAGACAGGATCTAAGAAACTTCATATTGCCTGGTTAGGACCTTATAAAATACTCACACTCTTAAATGACTGCGAAGCAAGGATTCAAAACATCAACAAACCAACAGACATACAGCTGGTTCATATGGATCGTCTAGCACCATATCCCACTCAAGCAGACGACGTGGGAACATGGCTGTCATACTCTGGAGCGGAGCAATCAGATGCCTATTTATAGGTGTAGGTGGCGCCAACCACACCGCCTTCTCACAAAACTCAGAGAACAGCCATTGGAGGAGCTGGAGTAGACAACTGAGCGCCATAGCAACCGTTGCTAAGGGAGTTGTTTTGTTGAGGCAAGGCATTCCCTTGAGAAGCAGTGACTGATTGGACCTGGTAACAAAGAGAAGTTCAAGATTGAGTGCTACTAAAATGGGAAAATTAGCTGGATATAGAATTCCCAAACTGCCTGGTGTGATTTTCAACAAACCCAAGAAGGATAAAGTCAAGCTTTTCGGCAGAACAGAAATGAAAAACTTGAAGGACAAAATGCAGGCAAGATATAATCAGAGGAGATTCGAAGAAATGGCTCGAAAAGAACAGAGGAAGAAGGAAGATCAGAAGCGGAAACTGGTGGAACGAGAAAAGCAGATAAAGATGAAAGATTTGAAGAAAAGGATGGAGGACCAAGAGGAGAGGCGGAGAGCAGAATTGAATGAGATGCGCCAGAAAGAAGCAGATCAGCGAAGAGAAGAGGCAACAAAGAAACAGAAACAGGAAGAGGAGGAAAAACTGCTGGAAGAGTTTGAAAACATGCTGCTGGGAACGGAACATATAGTGCTTGGAGAAGACATGGATGAAACGGTAAGAGAGCTCAGCAGCAAGGAAATTCAAGATGAGCTGGACCACATCGACCAACTTTTACTTCACCTGCCTTTTGAAAATAGCAAGGAGGTTGTGCCGGAAGTGTTAACTCTCGCACCTGACCAGCTAGGTGCCAAGGACTCTGCGTTAATCGCCCAAAATCCAGTGCATCAAGTCGTTGAAAAGCCTCAGGAGAAAGTTGCAGCACAACCCAAACCTGCAACAAAGTTAAGGTGTCATAATTGTGGTGGCCGAGGCCACTGGAAAGTAGACTGCAAGAAGCCATCAGCTAAACAATTAAAAATTTTAGCTAGAGATTTGAAAATAGATCTGCATCAGAAGACACAAAAGAAGACGGAAAAACAGAAGAAAGTGGGTGCTTACCTTCAATTACAGGAACTGATTCCGCCTCCACCGGAAAACATTGACATGGACTGCGACGGAGAGAGACCATCATGGGTGCAGATGTGTGGACTGGAGTAAGTGACAAATAGACATGACAGACATGAAAAAGTTGTTAACTTAGTAGTTGATTGGAGTTCTTTAAACATGACCTGAAAATGAAAGATATTAGTTCCATAATTAACTTGTTTATCCCTTAAAGACTGAATGATTAAGTGTTAAAATTTCAAGACTGAATTATTAAGTGTTAAAGTTTAAAAGATTTCAAAGATTCAAATATATATCAAATATCAAATATATTGTACATAACCTCTACAATGTCAGTGCCAAGGAAAAAAGTATTTAGTAATAAAATTGTTCTATGTTACCTGACTTATAATGTGCCTTGTTTATCCTTGACATATCCTTTATAGTGAAAAACCATGTTTTAGCGAGTCACTCAAGAGGCCTGTCTTTTAGGCTGTGCCGGGTTGTACTCTACACAAACAAAACATCGAATGAGTGCCTGTTTGGGGACAAGTTCCATTCTGTGCCTCGATGTTTCACAACACGATTACACTAGGCACACTCAGAACCGGTTTTTAGCTCAATTACTCTATGACATACTTAAAACAGATAACACACAGTTGAAACATAAAGATGGCTCAAAGTAGAATACGAGAGGAGTATTCTATTTCGGTTCTCTGTCGGAGCCGAATCGGAGGGAAACCGAATAAAGGGGAGAAAGAAGGTGCATAGCCAGTCAAGTGGAAGTCTAGCTAACAAGTTAAAATAAAGTTTTAATAAAAAAAAATTATTAAAGAAGTAGAGTTATGTATGATATATAAATAAAAGTAATAATTTCAAAAAGAAAACATACCTTTTGAAGTGTAAAAATTTAAACCTTCTTCGTCAAATTGAAAGTCACAACTTGAACTGAGTAGTGATGTAAACAGATAAAGTGGTGCGGAGCAGACGAATATTTGTTTAATTTTCAAGTCTCAGTATTGATTAGGGTAAAACAAGTCAATGGAAATAGATTCACAAATAGATTCACGTCACGTCACAAAAATCAGTAATGGAATTGTTAATACGGTTATGTTTGTATGAAAAAGATAAACCGAACTAAAGGAATTAGAAAATGACTAGACAGGACAAGACTTTTCAAGAGAGACAGCAGCCAACAAGAAGGAAGGATGCAGGAAGCAGTATTGAAAGTTAAGTATCATGGAGTATTGAATATAATTAAGAATGTTTAGATAATGATGGTGCTTTAGGTTAAGATTTAGCTAGCTAGTTAGGGACTAGGAAGCACCAAGGCAATCCCCAACTACTTAGTTAGAGGGGACGAGGTTAATAAAAATACTGTGTGGAGTGTTGTATGTGTGTTACAGATGGGCACGGAGGACTTCAGTCACTCCTGGACTTCAAGTACTAATTTTCTTTAAAGTCTTGTTCTGGTGTAGCATATCAGTCCCAGGACGGCGTTCTTAACTAGTTTTTGGACGTACCATGGGAGTGATTGGTATAACCACTCTTAACAGAGGAACAGACGAGTTTACTTTTTGCTTCTTTTCTTTTGATCATTAGCAACTTGTCAGGGAAGGCTTGGACAACCTTGCCCTGAGTGAATTGGTTGTTAATGTGAATAGGATTTTCAGCGGAGAGTGCAGAAATTTCAAGAAATTATGATTGATGATTTGGATGACTTGTACAGTTGAGAGTACGTTCAGTGGATCAGGGTGTTACTGATTTTAATTTCAAATTCAAAAGAGGGAGTGGTGTAATGAAATATAGTATAAAGGTTCTCAACCCTATCTGG